>JACLAD010001931.1_pt1 | contig 13026 bp, 4 predicted proteins | sample 8027901 | NCBI WGS metagenome assembly JACLAD01 (sample SAMN15725071, study PRJNA655200) | protist metagenome | isolation source: fluorescence activated cell sorting (FACS) single amplified genomes of... | place: Spain: Blaines Bay Microbial Observatory, Mediterranean Sea | collected 2016-07-05
CCGGGTAGAGATATGAGTAGAACCATAGACATGTGGCGCCCTGTCCAACATTTCTCGCTCATGTCCAACGAAAGCCACGCACTTTCTTCGAGCTCCCTACACGACAGCATGGCAAGTGAGAGACGCAACGCAAAGGGCTGCAAAACATACGTGATGAGTACGCAAGTGTGCACGAAGGCGTCGAAAATGCTTGGAAGAGAGCTGTTCGTTTTCTTCCAAGTGCCAGACACTAATGTACTACCATGCTTCAACGCGCATATGGAGAGACACCCTCCCCACCTGCCGCCTGCGAGCCGTTTACCTTTCGCCTGGCACTGCAGGCACGACGTGTTCGCTCCGCATGGTAACCGGGCGACAACTGCCCAATAGAAAAAGGATAGAAGAAGTGCTACCAAAATTGCGAAATACGCGATAGCGGCGCAAATGTAGAGGGCCATGGAAGTCGTCTCCAAATTCAAATCCATATCGTTCTGCAGCAAGCACTCCAGGTTGTGCTTCATGTCTCCGAGGGTCACGAGGCTGCCGAGAAACGACATAACATCGTAAAGTGCGGCCGGCCACGGAATGTCTAGGAAAATAAGCATTGAGAGGAAATGGAAATGCGTGACAAGGATACGACTTGTTGCATCGGCACCGATGGCAAACCCATTTTGAAAGGAAAGACCTGAACGCACTAGCAGTGCAAGAATTATCGCACATAGTAAAAATTTTCCCACAATGATGAATAGCGCGACTGCCCGCTTAGGGCAAACCGCACATGCATGGAGCCCAGATCTTGCATACCCAGTCATGCACTTCTGGCAGAGTCTGCACCGCCGACCCGCGCGACACACGTTGCGATAGCCGTCGTTCGTATTACAACCTTCGAAACTACCAGCTGCAAGATCGGAGCCACGATCGTCGAACCACTGTTCAAGTTGTTTCGGATTGCGACCACCGAGGCATCTGCGCGGCAATTCACAGGCGAAGAACTCGAGGGACTTATTGCCAGGGCGCCAGAACCCAAACATGGAGATAATTTCATGGCGAGTGACCTGCTTCTTACAAAATGCACCGCCTGGACAGTGGTCACAGAACCACGTGCGTGGATCGGAGTCCTTCTCTGGAGGGCTTGTGAGGTACATTTCCTGGCCACAGTCTCGCACGGTTACCCAAGGCTCCAGAGCCGAGCTCCACACACCCCTCATGCTATCGGACGCGGACGTGGACTCTGATGTGGACGCCACCAACCCGGTAGTGACGCGAATTCGGAAAAACCACTTAGTCTGCGACAAGGTTGATGGAAAGGACGCGGGGAAGATAGATTCATTTACCTCAAGAACCCTCTCCTGAACAGGGGAAAGCACCGTGAAAGTTTTCATCTCGTTTTCCTCGAAGAAGCTGGAGGTAGACATCTGTAGCTCGTGCCGGTATATTTCACCTCCATCCGGCGCTAGTGCGGCTGTACCACCACTAATATGAAGTTTTAACGCCACACCACGCAACCCACCCGGAATCTCGCAGCGAAGAATCGTCGGCGGGGCGAGATATGTGTTTTCCCAAACCTCTGCGCAAGACTCGCCTGTGGACTTAGTTTGCGGTGGGCACGCTTGGCAGCTCACAGCACCTTTCGTTGGGGTGTAAAATTCCCCGAGGTATGTAAGAGCAAGAGGTGCAAAGCGAGGCACCAGTTTCGTTTGCAAATTTTCCTGGTGCGCAGGCCGCACACCCAGTGGCGGCACGTGGGCTAAAATAACCGAGGGGGCAAAGGCTGCACTTACCACCCTTTTCGTAGGTGCCTCTAGGGCATGCCTGCGCCCCCGCGCACGAGTTCTCAGATGCAAGGCCTATACATTTCACACCCACCCACCCTGGGGGCACTACTACAGGCTCTGCGGTGGGATCGGCCACGTAGTGTGATGAGTTTGCATGCCGACATGCCGACTCCCCAGCAGTGGACGCAAAGAATCCTGCTGGACAGGCTAGGCAAGCAGCCGCGCCCCGACTACTCCCGAAAAACCCTCTCCCACATAACACGCAGTCTGTGCTTGCGATTTCCACAGCAATTTTTCCTGGAGAGCATAGCACGCACTCCGTCGATGCAGAGGTTTTTGCATGGCTTCCCGGTGGACACCCAGTACACTCGGTACCGTCACGCGACTGATATGTCCCCGCGGCACACGGGTAGGTAGAAACGCCCTCCTCCACGATTTCTCCCGGCGGAGGAAGCATGCATGCGAAGGCCCCGGAGTCATTCTGGAAATAGCCACTAGGGCAATGAACACACTGTGCAAGCCCAGCGTCGTCGGCATACTGACCAGCCGCACACTTCACACAGGACACCGCACCGGTGAGGTTAGAGGTAGACTTTCCCACGGCGCAGCGGGAGCAGCTACTGTTACGTTGGGGTGAAAAATATCCCGCGGCGCATTCGCTGCAAATGTGCAGAGCCTCATCCCACTGAAAGCCACGCTGACACGCTTCCACTTCGACCCCTCCAACACTGACATGTCTCGGTGGAACACGTTTGCATCCAAAATTTCCGAAATCAGGCTGCCACCAACCGGATGGGCACTGGATGCATGGCAGGACGTTGCTGCTTTCCGTGGCGTAGGAAATTGTAGAGCCAGACAAATTCATATATCGTCCGGGCATGCATTTCTCACATAAAGAGATGGAAGAAGCACCAACGGATGAACTAGACATGATTCTTCCTGCAGGGCATTCGATGCATGGACCCGACGCGCTGAACGTCTCTTCATCAGTGTACTCCAGGAGCCACGTATCGTTGTAGTACTTGCCCGCGGAGCAGCCAAAACACACGGGCAACTGAGGAGTCTCGAAAACGTCGACAGAATGAGGAAGCTGCCTTACAGACCCCGCAGCGCAGTGCTGGCAGAACTCTCCCCCCCATCCAGGCCGGCATTTGCAAGTCGGGTATCGCTCTGATGCATTGCAGGATCCCGCACCTGAGCACTCGTGGCTACAAGACTCATTGACGAAGCGCAAAACAGGAAGAGTTCTGACATCCCTAGTGTTCGCGAAGAAGTCAACAGCACAGTTGGTGCCACTATTTCTTTTTTCTGTTTGTGCGGCTAAAAACATGTCCGGAAACCCATCTCCATTGATATCACCGAGCGTTGCAGCGGAAAATAATCTATCAGAGGCCTCATCGAAAATATTTCTACATTTTTCTCTACTCCTGTCTGTAAAGAATGGCATATTTTTAGCACCGACTGTGTTTTCAAACCACAATATAGCTGTATTCTTGGGCTTGGTAGTCAAAACTAAATCAAGATCTCTGTCGCCGTCGATATCAACAAGCCACGGCACAGAATTGACGTACACCTCGACATCGATGTTAGAAAAAGGATTCCATCTTCCACTTATCTTTCGGAAAATCGGCAGATCATTCCCATCGATACCCGTGTTATTATAAAACGAAATATCAGGTCCATCAGGAAGACGCTCCCCCACGACAAAATCCACGAGTCCATTTCCATCGAGATCAACAAATTGTAGATGGGCGTCTCCCTGAAACTTCAAAACATTTCCATCTGCATCCTTGAAGGGATATAAGTTTAAGTTAGTTTGTGGTTCGATTGGGTTGAGGTTGCCATTATCATTGCGGAAATAATATACCCTGTGATTCCTAGTGTGCACTCCAATCACGAGGTCGAGGTCTCCGTCCCCATCAATGTCTCCAAAAGCGGGAGCCATATTACACTTGTAATACTTATACGGATCACCCGCCACCGGATTTCCATCTGCGTTGCCGTCAAGACATTTTCTTATATTACGAAACGGATCATTGGCATCTTTCTGCTTGACCAGCGATGGTTTTGTCGGTGTTCCTTCATTCTTGAAATACGATATAACACCACTCCCAAGTCCCACTACCAGGTCCAGCAAACCATCGCTGTTCCAGTCAACAAGAACCGGATTAATAAATTGCAGGTCTTGTTTTTTGTCATCATCCCACGGATTCACCCACAGATCATTCCAATTCAAGCACCCATTTCCTTCCGCGTTCGTAAACGGCGAAGGGGCCAACGTCGGGTAAGTGTAACTGCGCGTGAACCGTCGCTTATGGCCTCGGCAGGACGCGGGCTTCTCTGGGTCAGTGAAGGACTGGCTGCAGAAAGAAGCCCCCTTCAAGGTGCCCGGGATAGAGGAGATCACTCCCCTCCAACAATATGACAAGAGCAGCACTACGACCATAAAGGCAGTGTGAGCTCGGTGCGAAATCCATGGCGAGCGGGGCAACGCTTGCACACTGCTGCCCTGGTGCCAGTCCGCCTCGGGGCAGATTCTGCAGGTCCGACCCATCACCAACGTCGTCAAATAAATTAAAGTGGATGATGTTGTGATATACGCGTGTATAGTGTTGTGTGCTCCGCTCACTTTCCCACCATCCTCGCGCCCTCGCCTCACTCCTCTCCACGCAGGGTTGGAGACGGCACGTCTCCACCTTCCTCCTCCACCTTGAACTTCAACTCGCTGACGACACTACTCACTCCCCGTCGTTGGCCATTGCAGAGCTCCAGAGCTCCAGAGCAGTCGTCTTCCAACTTCGTAGTTAAAGATTAACGATTTTGAGTCTAAAGCACAGTTTAAGAAAAGGTGTCGGGTGGTCCACCGCAACTATGGCCGGGGAACTGGACATGTCCCAGGGGCACGCGGCAGAGAAGAGGAAAGACGGTCGCTGGAAGTGGCTGCGCCAGCGTGGGCCCCGCTCCCCGCGCACCTGATTTCTCTGATTTCGCTGGCATCCCTGGCATCCCTAGTATCCCTGGTGGATTCTTCTAGGTCATGGTGCCTTTTGTCCATTTCATACCCCTCGTGTCTTTCATACTCCTAGTGTCCGCGGCTGTGGTTCTTGGCATCGTGCCTTTGGGGATTAGTTTTTGCAGTTTCTCAGATCAGGGGAGTGGAGGTAGATGTCTCGGGACATGGCGCACTTTCGTTTCTGTGAAAAGAGATAGGTATGCGTCGTCGCCGTTTTCTCACCCGGAGGGGACGCTTCAGGTTTCTACGGTCACGGGGAAGGACCCAGGACTTATGTTACCCGAGTTTGCTGACTGGAATGGGGACGGTTTGCAAGATCTAGTGGTTGCTACTCAAAACTGTGGAGTTATTTACTTTCAGAACGTGGGGAACACGTCGCAGGCAGAATTTGAGCACATGTCAAGCTCAAGAAATCCATTTGCTGCCGTTGGAGGTAGACTTCCAGCGCAGCTTCTATTCCACGACTTCGATGGTGATGGCTTTGTCGACTTACTTGCGGTGACAAATTTTTCTGGTATCGAGTTTTACCGCAATGATGGTGGGGGAGGTGCACCTGTGCATGTTCCATGGATGAGCTCGGGAAATCCCCTTCAAAATGTGCATGTTCCTCCGCATCCCTTCCTAGGATCTGTCGTCGATTTAAGAGGTGACGGCGTGCCCAACATCGTTTTCTTCACACTCGAAGAGCCTAGCAACGTTTCGCTATGGACGCGCAACTCCAGCACATCGGAATACGCCCTTGACGCGACTATGATGCCTCTCCTCCCACAAAATCCGACATCTGAGTCGCTCTACTGCCGAGAGTTTGTTGACATTGACAATGATATGGACGTGGACCTGGTACAGTGCAATGTCCTGGGTCCGCAGCTTTACGAAAATATGGCTGGATCATTTCGGATGCCCGCATTTTCATCCTATGGGAAGAGTTTCTTCGGAGCTCTGTCGGGACCCCGTCCGGTGGCGGTTGCTTTTGCTGACATGAATGGGGATGGAATCGCCGACTCTGTTTGGGCCTCCCAAAATGGCAATCTGACCGCCGCGTTCTCGTCCCCCCCGCTTTCACGATTCATACCTCGCGCCAGTGCGACTCAACCCTTTCCACAGGAATTTGGCTCGTCTGAAGTCACCGGTTCTCTTCCGTTTCTCCAAGCTCTGATCACCGAAACAGGAAAGTTCAGATTTCTACTGCAGGGTAATCTCAACCAGGACGATCTTCCCGATCTCGCAGTTGTCACAGAGCAAAACGTTTTGCGCATATTCATCAATGTTGGTGCCTCCAGTTCGCCGGCGTGGACAGTGTGGTCAGAGTCTGAGCATGGGGAAAGCCTGCGGCCGCCAAATCTCAGCGAAATCAATGAGGTCCTGAAGACCCTGGATTCGGAGTTTCAGGCTATCACGCTTGCCGACTTTTCTGGAGACGGCCTTTCGGACTTTCTTTTTGCAGGCCGGATTGGCAATACCAGGCATGTTTTCTACTACGAAAACGACGGGGCAGGGGCCTTTGCTAACTGCAGTGCCACAACGGGAGCTATTAAACAACGCCTGGACAATATACCTTACATGTCTTTACGATTCACCTTCGGCGGAGGAGACTTGGATGGTGATGGCATGGCAGACCTTGTCATAGGGCGTCAATGGGAGTGGCAAGGAAAAGGTCTCACTCTCATTTTATCACAGAAATCTGCGAACGGTCAGACAACATTTGTGAAGCCCAACCAGAGGGAGGGGCTTGCTGGCGCAGTGTCATCCATCACAGACCAAACTGCCCCTTATCACAAATTCACCTCCCCTGCTATCGGCGATATTGATTATGATGGTCTAAACGATATCGTTACGGGCAGCGAAGACGGCAGCCTACACGTCTGGATCAATATCGGTGGATTATTTTTCAAAGAGATTGCCCCATGCGGTGCGCGCTTCGGTAGTATTGATGCAGTAAGTTTTTCCAGACCCACATTGCTTGACATCAACGGGGATGGAGCCCTGGATATAGCCATATCATACAAACAGCGTATAATTGTTTCCGGAGCATGCCAAAACACTTGCCAAAATGCCGGTACATGCAGGAGTGATCCCAAATCGTTCGCCAGCCCCCTCGCAATGCCATGGCAAGTGCACCTCGAAAGAAGGTGTCAGCAGTGCCAACCCGGTCTTCAGGGGGATTACTGCCAACTCTGCTCACGAGGTAGGGTTCCAAGCGAGGAAATGCGACAGGGTACTACTGCGTCTCCCGACTGCGCCACGTGCGATTCGGGAAGCGTACAAATTAGCGACGCATGTGAACAGTGTGCCCCAGGAAAGTTCAAGGCCAGCGAAGTCTTATGCCTCGATTGCGCGCCAGGATTTTACTCACCAGAGCCGGGAGGCGCCGACCGCTGCACACCGTGTCCTTCTGATCAACTCCGGATCGAGGCCGGTGCGACCAACTGCCGCCCCCCGTCTTTTGGATTTGTGAGAGTTTCAGCGCTCGTTGAACTGCCTTGCGGCATCGGAGAGGAGCCGCGTAATGCGACTTCCTGCCGCAAGTGCCCCGTAGGTCGTTCAAATTCAGAGAGAGGCGGGACGTGCAGGGACTGCCCCCCAGGTCAGAATACCCGCGGAAGTCAGGGCAATGCGTTTTGCACAGGTTGTGGGCAGGGAAGCTACAGCAATTCTGACGGCTCCTGCTCCACATGTCCCTTTGGCTGGTATCAAAAGTCTCGCAGTGCTGGAGCCTGCCTGGCCATTCCCTCCGGTCATGAGTCCAATATCGGCATTTTCATCACCAAATGCTCTGTTGGCATGTTTTCGTCAAATTTTAAATGCGCATCATGCCCAGAAGGAACTGCCAATGCGAAGCGGGGAGGTGCAACTTGCAAGGTTTGCGCTCCAGGTCTCGCGACGGGCGCCCTCAGTGGATTATCAAACTGCACGTTGTGCGCCCGGGGAAAGTTTGGTAGCTACGCTGGGGCATCCACATGCGAAACCTGCCCGGAGGGACGCTACACGCCGACCAAAGGAGCAATAAAATGCAACCGCCCCCCTCCTGGGTTTCACGTTCTTCCAGGTCGTCGGCAAGTTGAAAGAATTCCCGATGGCTGGGGTTTTGCGACGTCATGCAATAGCAGCACACAATGCGAGCTTAAGGCGTGCGAAGCAGGCACGAGGGCGACGAATGCGTCCTGCTCGGCTTGTCCTCCTGGTAAAATCAGCACGCGGGGCGCCTCGAGCTGCGTCTCATGCGAAGTTGGGCGCTACGCTGACGGTTTCGGTTTCACCCGCTGCAAAAACTGTCTAGACTCGAAGAAGCTGCTTTATTCGGACGAGATCGGAGCCTCTTCGTGCAAGGCATGCAATTTTGGCGAGTTTTCGCTTGGGAGAACGTGTGCGGATCGAATCGTTAGCACAACCTTGCCCCGGATCGTCAATTTTGATCTGCGGGTTGCTGCTCCATTGGACCGGATCGCTCGCATCCAGTGGGAACTGCAAGGTGGGGACGAGTCCCAGCTGGAGCACGCACGAGTCCAGATTCAGATATCACTGGATGCAATCTTTCCAGAAGAGGCATTTAGTACAGCGTTGCATTATGTAGCTACGAACACCACAAGCCTTGAAGTCGTGGTGCCAGGCGACTCGCCACTCGTCGCTCTCGTTCGCTTCTTTCGTTTGCGAGTCGTTTCCACCCGAGAAGCGGGACCATGGAGCCCTACATCGGCATCCTGGACTACTCCAACGGACTGCGGATCAAATGAATTTCTCGATCAGGGAGGAAATCCCGCTTCCAACGACCCACAGGTGTGGCGTTGCCAGGATTGTCCCCTCGGGGCATTCTGCCAAGGAAATGTGACCCGCCAAGGTGTGCGCGGGAAGTTTGGTTTCTGGCGTGCAAGCGCAGGTTCACTCAAGTTTCTACCATGCAACTTGCCGTTACGCTGCCTCGGGGCGCCGAATCTAGAAGAGCGCGGTAAGTGGTTCGTGGATTCTGGACGGGGAAAAGTTGACTTGGCTATGCAAGACGATCCCGAAATGTGCAACGAAAATTTCGGATATCAAACAAGTTGCGGTGCAAACATGTGCAGAATGTGCCATGTTTGTCGGTCAGGCTACGGACGCAGAGGCTACAGAACGTGTGCAACCTGTCCAACTCACCACACGAATATTATCTTTATAGCCGTCGTGATTGCCGCTGCGCTGGCTCTCCTCTTCCTGCTCGTGCGCAGCAAAGTGCGAGCTTTAGAATTGGAGCGCTCTCAATATGCGTCGGAGAAAAGGATCCTCTTGACTCACATTCAAGTCATGGGGCAGCTCATTATTTTGAACATCCAGTGGCCAACGGGCATTGTTTCTTTCCTTGGAGCAATGACCGCCGTGGCTTCGCCAGCCGGGTTGACATTTAGCGTGGAGTGCCTCCTACCTGGAGCGGCCAGCCCGGCGTGGGTACTCTATGGCGTGCTGCTAATTTTCCCGTCGGCGGTTTTTGTGACTATCGCGTTTTTATTCGTCTACTGGGTTTACGTGACCCCCAGCACATCATTTTCGGGTAGGCTGCAGTGTCAGGCGAAAGGAAGGAAGATGCTGACCGCCGACGGTTGTTTACGGTGCCGCAAAGGCGTGCGGCGGCACGGATCTGCAACTTATTCCCCGAGTACCTTCGACGCTTTCATCGCTTCGAGCGTGCTGCTTGTCTACCTTGTGTACACACTGATACTACGGCTGCTTTTCGTAGCATTTGATTGTGTCATGGTCGACGGCAGCGCATATCTGTCTATCGATCTCACAGAGCAATGCTGGCGTGGCCGCCATTTTGCATATGTTATTGCCGTCTGTGTCCCTGTCACACTAATTATCATCGTTGGGCTCCCTATATTTGCGTTCATCACGATGGTTAAAAATCGGACAAAGTTACGCGACGACGTGACCCTTTTCCGTTACGGACTTCTGTATGCAGGATATCGGAAGGAGAGGTGGTGGTGGGAAGTGTTGGTCCTGCTGCGAAAAGTTTCCGGTTGCGCGTTGTCGGCGTTATTACGTGCATCACCCCGGCGCGTGCAGATTGCACTAGCAGTTTTTGCGCTTCAACTTATACTACTCAATGTAGGAGCACCGTACGGTTTCGACACGATGGGTAAGAAAGTGCACCAGCTCGATGTTGCAAATTTTGCTGTCCTGCTGCTTCTCCTCTGGGTCGCATCCTTGCTAACTTCACGCAATTCCTGCGACGAGGAGTACGGAAGCCTCCTCTGCGTTCTTCTCACCGTCGCTGTGATCGCAGCAGATATTGCGTTTCTCTGTTTGGCTACGTTCAGATGCACGAGATCATTTCGCCACGAAAGCAAGGTCTGGAAGCGAATCGTGGCGTGCAGCCAAAAGCTTTGTGGTGCGAGGCAAGTCAAACCAAGTCGCCAAAAATCTCAATCTAACAGGAAAATTGAAATGACTGAATTGCCAGTTGCAGGAACTCTGAAGACTGCCGTTAGTGTTGGAGGCACGCAATGGAATGAATTTCTGGACCCGGCGACCGGGCGCCTATACTTTGCCAGCTCCGTCGGAAGCAGCACGTGGGAACGGCCAAGTGCACTTCGTAACCCCGTCGCCTCGTCCTATCGCAATCCTAGATACGAAGGTGGACGCGGTGCAAGTATGCAAGAGTCAGAGGTAGTCCAGAAGCACCTGCCAGCACCGGTCGCCTTGAAATCTGTCAAGTCACAAGGTGGATCTAAGTGGACGCAGCACACAGATGTTACCACAGGGCGGCCATACTATGCAAATAATGAAGGGGAAAGTTCGTGGAATGCACCTGCAGTTGCTTTGGCGGACAACCGTGCTAGGAAGGACATCGGGCCCAGTGAAATTGAACAAGGTGCTGAGGGAGAGCTTCCCGAAAAGACTACCCTCCGAGCAGTCAGATCAATGGGTGGGAGCGTTTGGAGGGAGTACGAAGATGTGAGCAGTGGGCAAACTTATTTTGCCAGCGAAAAAGGTGAGAGTTCCTGGACAGCTCCCGCAGGGGCAGAGAAATTGTAACTCATTGTAAAATGTAAAATGCGATTAAAATAGGATAGAGAGTACTGTAGGCGTCGAGATTCTGGACAAGGTCACAGCGCTACTTGAAGCAAACCCCCACTTTCGGCACAGCAATATCATCTGAAGGAATTGTCTGAGAAGACTAGATCGTCGCAATACGAACAGTAGTGGGCAATCCATTTTGGCAGCGACTACTGCGCAATACTATTACAGTTACAGCTGGGGAAGCGATTCTGAACACCTGTACTCGCTTATGTATCGGAGCTCAGCCGGAGCCGCCCCCTCGAAAAACGACAGACTTAAAATACGTACTCGTACAGACTCGTACTCGTACTCGTACGAGTAAAATTTAATTTAATTTTTAAATTTCGTGATTTTGCTATGCGATATGAATATCGAAAACGTTTTGAAATAATTAAAATGCAAATCAAACCGACCTCGCGATACAGGATTTTTGCGCGTCGACCGCGCCTTGAATTGCAATTTCTAATTTATCAATTACAGCAACGAGATCCTGCTTTCTTGCGCAGAGGGAGCATTCTACGCTTTCGGCGCAGCGTGCGTGCAGGTCGCGTGAGCTCCATTTATCACTAAATCTTTTCATGCAACCTGTCATCGGGGATCTCGCCTCATGGCGGCGATAAATTAATCCTAATTGGTTAGCAAGTCCCTCGTACATCCTGTGACCCGCCAGAAGAAAGGGGAAAATTTCTACTAAAATTGTGCACGGTTTTGCAAACAGTATGTTTGTCAGACCTGCACCGTGGGCTGCAACAATCATCTGACTGTTTTGTACAGATTGAGATTGAAAATTTAGGCTTGTACCCTCGAACCACACTTGGCACATTGCATAACCAGGGCTGATTTGGAGAGACTGGAGCAGCTTTGCGACATGTTGCGAATTCAGTAATCGTCGAGGAACTGGATCCTTTCCGTAGATGCGAGCCTCTCTGCGTATCAGCACGACTCTGCAGGCCTTCCTGGTTCTGGTAAGCATAAGGTCTTCATCAGTGCTTCTGTGACTTCGTTTTGATACGACATGTTGTACTTTTCTTGCAATTTTGGATGAAAACATCCATCTGGTTAAGAAAATCGGAGTGTTCCATCGTATTCGCTGGTTTGGTGTCTGAAATAGAAGTGTGCGCGCACACAGGAGAGAAGAGGAGTCGGCTGAAATTCCAGCAGCGCGGGAGATAGAAGAAAGATTAACGCCATCGATTACTTTGAGCACATTCTTCAAAAGTGTATCGAATAGGAGAGGTGCGAATTCACGAGTCCATGGCGTTCGTTGTACCCGCTCGGAAAAATCATGAACCCGATTAAATATCCACATAATTGCAGAGTTTTCAGATTCCAATTCTTCAAAGATATCTTTTGCGCGTGCAGAAACAGATAGAACAGGAAAAGCAAATTCCATTGCGAAATGCGCATGACTGACAACAGCATTATTCCAGGCCGCGATACCTGGCAGCCACTGCAAGGATGGTTTGTTTTTTCGACTGACCACAGAGATCTGGCCATGATTCCAGACGCGATTTAAAACATCGTCTTCCCCTGTACGAATCAGAATATCGTACACCTCTTCCAGAATGTAACGCTTCGAATCACTCCGAAAACAGATGGGGACGAGACAAAATGGCTCGTTCATGTCGAGGGCATCGCGTTCCCAACAACGCGTGAAGGGACGGAATTCCGACGAACCTGTGCAGAAAGGATTGACATCTGGACCCTCGAGCGATTGAAGAATGATCAACACAGTCAATATTCTAAATTCCGATCGCATCCGCATCCGCGTTTAGACTCTCATTTCATGTCTTTTCCTGTTCCTCCGGGAGGTCTCACTAGAAGTGCCGCATGCCTTGTCGGTGCCCCAAAAGCCAGCAAAAATTGCTCCAACTTTGCTCAGATCTAAGCATCAAAGTCACACTGCCATTCCCGTCGCCGTCCACTCCAGAGCATTCGTCCTCTGGCTCTTTTCACCAGGAGGACGACTGCTCTGGAGTGGTCGCCGTCGCCTGTTTCCTCTTTTTCAACTTTATTCGCTTCGATGCTTCGACTTCGGTTTCAAATTTGAACCGTGCCTAGATGCTCGACCAGGTACTTTATCTGGAAGTCGATTGCTTCAATGGCTGTGATTTGTAATTTCGCAACACCGGACATAATAGCCTCGACGCAGTATTCACCAAACACGGCAATCGCATGGTCAAATTCGCGCTGCTCGGACACAGAGAGTCGGGGGGGAATTACAATGTCACC
>JACLAD010008669.1_pt1 | contig 13026 bp, 10 predicted proteins | sample 8027901 | NCBI WGS metagenome assembly JACLAD01 (sample SAMN15725071, study PRJNA655200) | protist metagenome | isolation source: fluorescence activated cell sorting (FACS) single amplified genomes of... | place: Spain: Blaines Bay Microbial Observatory, Mediterranean Sea | collected 2016-07-05
CAGAGGAAGCCCGAGGTCGCTCGACCGTCACTTTGTGGCGAATGCCGCTTCTCAGCGGGAGCGGCGAGATATGATTTTGGACGGGGGCTGTCAACGCCGTTCGTGCAAGTTTTTCGGCAGATCCGCGACAGGCGCGTGACAGCCCTTCCTGCCCCCTTACGCGGTACCGCTCAGCTCGCGCTTCTTGCGCAGGCGATAGGCATGCAGGAGCGGCTCGGTATAGCCGCTCGGCTGCTCGGCACCCTCGAAGACCAGAGCGCGGGCAGCGGCGAAAGCGGTGCTTCCCTCGGTGTTCTCACCCATGGGTTCATAGGCCGGGTCGCCGGCATTCTGCGCGTCGACCTTCTTCGCCATGCGAAGGAAGGCGTCCTCGACCTCCTCCTTGGTGACAACGCCATGGGCGAGCCAGTTCGCGACGTGCTGGGACGAGATGCGGAGGGTCGCCCGGTCCTCCATCAGTCCGACATCGTCGATATCCGGCACCTTGGAGCAGCCGACGCCTTGATCGATCCAGCGCACGACATAGCCGAGAATGCCCTGGACGTTGTTCTCCACCTCTCGGCGCCGCAGCTCCTCCGGCCAGTTCGTATCCGTCGCCAGCGGCGGGGTCAGAAGATCCGCAAGCACGGCCGGACCCTCGTCCGCCATCTCCTCGCGCCGCGCGAAGACGTCGACCTCGTGATAGTGGATCGCGTGCAATGTGGCCGCTGTCGGGCTCGGCACCCAGGCCGTGTTCGCGCCGGTCCTGGGATGCGCCGCCTTCTCGGCCAACATGTCGGCCATCATGTCGGGCTTGGCCCACATCCCCTTGCCGATCTGCGCCTTGCCGCCGAGGCCGCAGGCCAGCCCGATCGCGACATTGCGGGTCTCATAGGCATCGATCCAGCGCTGCGCCTTCATCTCTCCCTTCGGCACGACGGGGCCTGCCTTCATCAGGGTATGGATCTCGTCGCCCGTGCGATCGAGGAAGCCGGTATTGATGAAAACGATCCGATTACGCACCGCCTCGATGCAGGCGGCGAGGTTGGCGGAGGTCCGCCGCTCCTCGTCCATCACGCCGACCTTGATGGTGTTGCGCTCGAGCGAAAGCATGTCCTCGACGGCTGCGAAGAGGCGGTCGGTGAAGGCGGCTTCGGCGGGACCGTGCATCTTGGGCTTCACGATGAAGATCGAGCCCGCGCGGCTGTTCCGGAACGGCGCGTTGCCTCGAAGGTCATGCATGGCCGCGAGGCTGGTCACGGCCGCGTCGAGTATGCCCTCGGGAAGATCCGTCCCCGTCTTCCGGATCGCGGGCGTCGTCATCAGGTGGCCGACATTGCGGACGAGCAGCAGGCTGCGCCCCTGGAGCCGGGCCGCCTCCCCCTCCGGCGTCGTCATTGCCATGTCACCGGGCAGGCGGCGGGTCACGGTCTTGCCGCCCTTCTCGAACGTCGCTTCGAGATCGCCCTTCATCAGGCCGAGCCAGTTGCGATAGCCCAGCGCCTTGTCCTCCGCATCGACGGCGGCGACCGAGTCCTCCATGTCGACGATCGTGCTGAGGGCGGCTTCGAGGAGAACGTCCTTCACGCCTGCCGGATCGTCGCGGCCGACCGGCGCGTCGCGGTCGATCAGCAGCACGATGTGCAGGCCGTTATGCTTGAGGAAGATGCGAGAGGGTGCGCCGGGCTCGCCCTCGTAGCCAGTGAAAGCGGAAGGGTCGGAGAGCGCCGGGGAGAGCTTGCCCCCCTCCACTGCATAGCCGGAGACGTTTGCGTGGCTGCCGTCGGCGAGCGGAACGACCTCGTCGAGGAAGGCCTTGGCGCGTTCAACGACCTTCGCGCCGCGCTTCTCGTCATAGCCGGTGCCTTCCGGCGCGCCGGGCAGCGCATCGGTGCCGTAAAAGGCGTCATAGAGGCTGCCCCACCGTGCCGCGGCGGCGTTGAGGACGAAGCGGGCATTGAGGGTGGGAACGACGAGTTGCGGCCCGGCGAGGGTCGCGACTTCCGGATCGACGTTTTGCGTGGCGACGGAGAAAGCGTCGGGCTCGGGAACGAGATAGCCGATCTCGCGCAGGAAGGCTTCATAGGCGGCCGGGTCCTCGATGGGCCCGGGATGCTCGCCGTGCCAGCGGTCGAGTTCGGACTGGAGGCGCTCGCGCTCATCCAGGAGGCTGCGGTTCTCATCGGCGAACCGGTCGTAGAGCGACGCCAGGCCGGACCAGAAGGCATCCGCCTCAACGCCAGTGCCCGGAAGGCACTCCTGTTCGAGGAAGGCGATCAGGCGGTCATCGACCTCCAGGCCGGCACGGTCGGAATAGGCCATTGAAGGCTCCCATATCTCGCTTCCCAGCGATGATAGACGGTGCGCCATCTTTTCTGTAGTGGCATAATTCTCAACTCAGCTTTTCACCTGGGGAAAAGATGCAGCGGGACGAATACGCGCTCTATTGCGCCGTGATCGAGGCGGGCAGCCTGTCGGAGGCAGCGCGCCGCCTGCATGCCTCGCCCGCCATGATCTCCAAGCGCCTCTCCGCGCTCGAGGCGCGGCTCGGCACGCAGCTCGTCCATCGCACGACGCGCCGCTTCGAGGTCACGCCGGAGGGGCGGGCATTCTATGAGGATGTTCGAGGGATCCTCGCCGCCGCGCGCGATGCGGAAGAGCGCATCTCCGGCGCCGTGAGCGTGCCGGTGGGTCGGCTGCGGGTTTCAGTCCCGACTTCCTTCGGAAGGTTGTTCCTGGCGCCGGTGATCTCGGAGTTCGCGCGGACCCACCCTCAGGTGACGCTGGAGGTCGATCTGTCGGACAGGATGCTGGATGCGCAGGGGGAGCAGGTGGACCTCGCCCTGCGGATCGCGCCGAAGCTGCCGAGCCATCTCGATGCCCGGCGGATCGGCGCGAGCCACCGGGTTCTGTGCGCCGCGCCCCGCTACCTTGCAGCAGAGGGAGCGCCCATGGACCTCGCGGCGCTCAAGCGGCACCGCCTGCTCGCGGCCGAGGGCCAGCTGCCCTGGCAGCTGACAGGCCCGGAAGGACCGGCCCGCTTCGACGGGCGCAGCGCCATCAGGACCAATTCCAGCGAGTTCGTCCGCGAGCTGACGCTCTGCGGCGAAGGGGTCGCGCTGCGGTCGGTGTGGGATGTGGCGGACGCGCTGACGGACGGGCGGCTGGTGCGGGTCCTGCCAGACTATGGCGGCAGTGCGGATGTCGCGATCTACGCTGTGTGGCCGCGGGCGAGCCTCGTGCCGGCGGCGGTGAAGGCGCTGACGGACCTTCTGGAGGCGCGCCTTGCGCCGATGCTGGAGGCTCTGCCCGCAGCACCGGCGTGAAGGCGAAGCGCCTTATCCTCAGTCCTTGGCGTCCTCGATCATCTCGTGGAGCCAGGCTGCGTGACGCGGCGCCTTCTTGGTCTTGGACCATTCTTCGAGCATCTCGGGGGCGACGCGCTTCAGTTCCGCCATCTGCTCCTCGGTCCGGGTATCGGCCGCGAGCTCCAGGCGGTGGCCGTTCGGATCGAAGAAGTAGATCGATTTGAAGATGCCGTGGTTCGTCGGCCCCAGCACGTCGATGCCCTTGCTCTCGATGTGCTCTTTCGCCGCCATCAGCTCGTCGAGGCTGCCGAGGCGCAGCGCGATGTGCTGGACCCAGACCGGCGTGTTCCGGTCACGATCCATCTCGTCGCGCGTCGGCAGCTCGAAGAAGGCGAGGACGTTATCGTTCCCCGCATCCATGAAGATGTGCATGTAGGGATCCGGCTCGCCGGTCGAGGGCACCTTGTCCTCGGCGATGGCGAGCTGGAACGTCATGCCCAGCACGTCGCGGTAGAACTCCACCGTCTCCTTCGCGTCCTTGCAGCGATAAGCGACGTGGTGAAAGCCAGAGATCGTCGGAGAGGCCATTATGCGGGCTCCTTCTCTTCGCCGGGCGCCTTGAGGGCGCCGCGATTGATCTGATCGCGTTCGATCGACTCGAAGAGAGCCTTGAAGTTGCCTTCGCCGAAGCCCTGCTCGTAGTCGCCGACGCGCTGGATGAACTCGAAGAAGACGGGGCCCACCTGCGCCTCGGCGAAGATTTGCAGGAGGAGGCGCGGCTGGCCGTCTTCGGTCGTGCCGTCGAGCAGGATGCCGCGGGTCTGAAGCTCGTCCACCGCCCGGCCATGGCCCGGCAGGCGCTGTTCCAGCATTTCGTAATAGGTGTCCGGCGGCGCCGTCATGAAGGGCACGCCCTTCTCTTTCAGGCGGTCCCAGCAGGCGACAAGGTCATCGCAAATGAGGGCGATGTGCTGGATGCCTTCGCCATTGTACTGGCGCAGGAACTCCTCGATCTGGCCCTTGCCGCCCTCGCCTTCCTCGTTGAGGGGAATGCGGATCTTGCCGTCCGGGGCGGTGAGCGCCTTCGACGTCAGGCCGGTATATTCGCCCTTGATGTCGAAATAGCGGATCTCGCGGAAGTTGAAGAGCTTCTCGTAGAAGTCCGCCCAATAGGCCATGCGGCCGCCATAGACATTATGGGTCAGGTGATCGATCCGATCGAAGCCCGCGCCTTCGGGGTGCCGTTCGACGCCCGGCAGGTATTCGAAGTCGATGTCGTAGATGGTGAGGCCGCCCTCGCCGTCCTCATAGCGGTCGATGAGATAGATGATCGAGTTCCCGATGCCGCGAATGCCGGGAATGGAGAGCTCCATCGGGCCGACCTGCATGTCCACGGGCTCGGCGCCGCGCTCGAGGAGGCCTTCATAGGCCGCCTTGGCGTCGCGCACCCTGAACCCCATGCCGCAGGCGCTCGGACCGTGCTCGCGCGCGAAGTACCAAGCGGCCGAACGCGGCTCGTAATTGGTGACCAGGTTGATGCCGCCCTGGCGCCACAGCTCCACGTCCTTGGAGCGGTGGCGAGCCACCTTTGTGAAGCCCATCGTCTCGAACACCGGCTCCAGCACGCCCTTTTCGGGCGCCGAGAACTCGATGAATTCGAAGCCGTCGAGGCCGGCGGGATTCTCGAAGAGGTCTGCCATCTGTCGCTCCTTGCGGCGCGCCCCGGAAAGGCGCTCTGTTGCATCTGAAACTGGTTTCTATTGTAACTATTCCCCATGTAGGCTGCAAGGCACCGCCCGCTTCTCCGCAGCTTCCGAGGATCGCCCCGTGACGCTCCGACTGTCAGATTTTCTGCCCTTCCGGCTCTCCGTCCTGTCGAACACCGTGTCGCAGCGGATCGCGGACCGCTATGCCGCCGACTTCTCGTTGAACGTGCCGCAATGGCGGGTGATGGCCGTGCTGGGGGAAACGCCCGGGCTCTCGGCAAGCCAGCTGACCGAGCGCACGGCGATGGACAAGGTGGCCGTCAGCCGCGCGGTGTCCGCGTTGATCGAGGCGGGGCGTCTGCGGCGCACCGCCTCGGAGACGGATGGCCGGCGCTCTCTCCTTCACCTGACCGATGAAGGCTCGCGACTCTACGGAATCATCGCGGAAATGGCGGCGGAGTACGAACGCGGCCTCCTCGCGGCGCTCGACGAGAAAGACCGGGGCGCGCTGCACCGCATACTCGAAGTGCTGGCGCAGGAGGCTTCGCCCGAACGTCCCCTATGGTGAGCGGCGGCCGACGCTTCGGCGCGTGAAGGCAGGCTCCGGAAGCGCGCGCACCGCCCTTGCCATGAGAGCCGTATTTTGCGAATGGCTCGCAGAAGCACTCTCATTCGCAGGACGTCGTTCGTGAAGCCTCTTCTCTTTTGCAGCTCCGCCATCCTCTCAACCCTGATGCTCGCAATGCCCGCCGGCGCCCAGCAAGGCGCGGCGCAGGACGAGGACGTCATCGTCGTCGAAGGCTCGCAGGTCGATCTGACGGAGCTTTATGCCGGCGATCAGGTGGCGCGCGGCGCACGCGCGGGGATCCTCGGCAATGTCGACTATATGGACCTCCCCTTCGCGGCGACGGCCTATACCGAGGAACTGATCCGCGCCCAGCAGGCGCGCAGCGTCGGCGACGTGCTGCAGAACGATCCGGGCGTGCGCGTGGCCAAGGGCTTCGGCAACTTCCAGGAGCTCTACGTCGTCCGCGGCTTCCCGGTCTATTCGGACGACATGACCTATAACGGCGTGTACGGGATTCTGCCGCGCCAATATGTGGCGGCGGAGCTGATCGACCGGGTCGAGGTCTTCCGCGGCGCCAATTCCTTTCTCAACGGCGCGGCGCCGGGCGGCAGCGCGGTGGGCGGTGCGTTCAACATCGTGCCCAAGCGGGCGCCGGAGGAGGCGTTCAGCCGCTTCACCCTCGGCATCGAGAGCGAAGACCATCTCTACGGCGCCGCGGATATCGCGCGCCGCTTCGGTGAGGGTGACGCCTTCGGCGTTCGGGTCAATGCGGTGCGCCGCAACGGCGAGACCGGCATCGAGGATCAGGACCGGGAGCTGACGGTCCTTTCGCTCGGCGCGGATTATGACGGCGACATGTTCCGGTTTTCGGCCGATGCCGGGTATCAGAACCACCGCATCAACGCCCCGCGCCCGCAGGTCACGCCGCTCGGCGCGGTGCCCGAGGCGCCCGAGGACGATGCGAATTACGCCCAGCCCTGGACCTTCACGGATGAGGAGCAGCTGTTCGGCGTGGTGCGGGCGGAGGCGGACTTTTCCGACTCCGTCAGTGCATGGGCCGCACTCGGCGGGCGCAGGGGCGAGGAAGCGAACGTTCTCGCCAATCCCAGTGCTTTCGATGACGGCACCACGACAGCGTACCGCTTCGACAACACGCGCGAGGACGAAGTGATCTCGGCGGATGCGGGCCTGCGCGCAGAGGTCGACACCGGACCGCTGCGCCACCGCATTATCGCTTCGGTCTCCGCGATCGAAATCGATTCCGAGAATGCCTACGCCTTCTCGAATTTCGCGGGTTTCGCCAGCGACCTTTACGATCCGGTCTTCGTGACCCCGCCCGCCACCGACTTCTTCATCGGCGGCGAACTCGACGATCCGCTTCAGACCGAGAAGGTCGAGAATTCGAGCTTCGCGCTCGCCGACATGATCTCGGCATTCGACGGCGCGGTGCTGGCGACCGCGGGCATTCGGTATCAGGATATTGAGACCGCCTCCTTCGACTACAATACGGGTGACGAGCTGTCCCGCTATGCCGACGATGCGGTGACCCCCGCCTTCGGCCTCGTCGTCAAGCCGAACACCTATCTGTCGGTCTATGCGAATTACGCCGAAAGCCTTCAGCCCGGCCAGATCGCCCCTGCGAACAGCGGCGGCACGCCGGTCCTGAACGCCGGCGAGGTCCTGGCGCCCTTCCGCGGCGAGCAGATCGAGGCCGGCCTGAAATATGACGGCGGCAGCTTCGGCGGGACGCTGAGCGTCTTCGAGATCGAGCAGCCCAGCGCCATCGTCGTCGATCAGGTCTTCACCGATGGCGGCGCGCAGGAAAGCCGCGGCATCGAGCTGACCGTGTTCGGCGAGCTGGGCGAGCAGGTCCGGCTTCTGGGCGGCGCGACGCTCCTCGATGCCGAATATGCCCGCACCGACGGAGGCCTGAACGAGGGCAACACGCCGATCGGCATCCCTGACCTGCAGATCAACCTCAATGCCGAGTGGGACATTCCCGCCCTGCCCGGCCTGACGGTGGATGGCCGGATTGCCCATACGAGCGAGCAGTACATCGATGCCGCCAATACCGGCGAGATCCCGTCCTGGACGCGGCTCGACCTCGGCGCGCGCTATGCCCTGCGCGCCTATGGCGAGGAGGTCACGCTCAGGGGGCGGGTGCAGAACGTGACAGGCGAGGACTACTGGGCCTCGACCGGCGGCTTCCCCGGTGCCAACTACCTCGTCCAGGGCGGCCCGAGGACCGTCCTCCTGTCCGCTTCCGTCGAGTTCTAGGAAAGCGGGGGCGAAAGCCCCGGCACGCTGCCATGACGCCACGCAAGATCCGAGCCTGGTCCTTCGTCCACAAATGGACGAGCCTCGTCTGCACGGCGTTCCTCCTGATGCTCTGCATCACCGGGCTTCCGCTCGTCTTCCACGACGAGATCGACGCCGCCTTCGAGACCGAGGCATGGGAGCCCGCCCGTCCGGGCGGTCCGCTCCTGTCCTATGACGCGATCCTCGATGCGGCGCTCGTGAACCGGCCTGGCGAGGTCCCGCTCTATATGAGCTTCGACATCGACCGGCCGGTGGTGAACGTGACGACGGGGCCGACGCCCGACGCGCCCGGCTCGCGCATGCATTTCGCCTCGTTCGACCGGACGAGCGGCGAGCTCGTCCCGCCTGCGCCGGGTGGCGGCGGAGTGATGGACTTCCTCCTCCAGCTGCATACGGACATGTTCCTGGGCCTGCCCGGCATGCTGTTCCTGGGCGCGATGGGCGTGCTGCTCCTCGTCGCCATCGTGTCGGGGGTCGTGCTCTACGCGCCCTTCATGCGGAAGCACGATTTCGGGATGCTCCGGCGGCATCGCTCCCGGCGCATCAAATGGCTCGACCATCACAATCTCCTTGGCATCGTGACGGTCGCGTGGCTCAGCGTCGTGACGCTGACGGGTGTCGTGAACACGCTGGCGACACCGATCCTCGATCTCTGGAAGGCGCAGCAGCTGTCGGACCTGACCGAAGGGTTCGAGGAGGGGCGCGTTGCCCGGGCCGAGAGCTCGCTCGATGCCGCCATCGCGAAGGCGCAGGAGGCCGCGCCCGGCATGACGCTGCAATTCGTGGCCTTCCCCGGCGGCGCCTATTCGACGGACCACCACTACGCGGTCTTCCTGCACGGGGAGACGCCGCTGACCGAGAACCTCATCACGCCCGCCCTGATCGAGGCGGAAACGGGACGGCTGGCCGGACTGCGTGAAATGCCGTGGTACGCGAAGGCGCTGGCGCTCTCTCAGCCGCTGCATTTCGGCGATTACGGACATCTGCCGCTGAAGATCCTCTGGGCGCTGCTGGACCTTGCAACCATCGTCGTCCTCGGCACCGGCCTCTATCTCTGGCTCGCGCGCAAGCCGCAAAGCGCGCGCGAAAGCGGGCGTCCGGCCGCTCTCGCAGTCCGCTCCGCGTCGTGAACCGATACCGCGCCGCGCCCCGCAGCCTGCGGCAGGTCTTCGCCGTGCCGCTCGCCCTCTTCATTGCCAGCCTTGTCGGCCTGATCGCCGCGCTGGTCGGAAACGGCTTATGGGATGCGGTCGGCTGGATCGCGCTTTCCCTGCCCGTCGCCGCCATCATCCGCGCCCGCCGCCGCAGCTGACGGCGCGCAGCCTCTTGCCCGCGCGGGCTCGGACTGGAACACTTCGTTCGAATGTCCGGTCCGGCAGCTGCAGCCGCCGGGCGCGCAAAGCCGCGGGCCTGCGGCCATGATCGCAGCGAGAGGGCAGGGATATGGCGAAGACAGCCGCAGCGGGCGCCCAAGGCACGGCGGGACACGTTCAAGGATACGGTACGCCAGCCTACCGGACCTATGTCCTCAACGCCCTTCTGTTCATCTATATCCTGAACTTCGTCGACCGCGGGCTGCTGTCCGTCGCGGCGGCGCCGATCAAGGCAGAGCTGGAGATCGGGGATACGGGATTCGGCCTGCTGACCGGCTTCGGCTTCGCGCTCCTCTACACCATTGTCGGCATTCCCCTCGCGCGCCTCGCCGAGCGCCGCAGCCGGGTGAAGATCATGGCCGCCTCGGTGGTGCTGTGGTCCTTTATGACGGCGCTGTGCGGGCTTGCGACCGATATCACCATCTTCGGCGCGGTGATCGGCGGGTTCTGGATCCTGCTCCTTTGCCGCGTCGGCGTCGGAATCGGGGAAGCGGGCTGCACGCCGCCGGCCAATTCGCTGCTTGCGGACTATTACCCGCCCAAGGAACGCAGTTCGGCGCTCGGCTATTACGCGATGGGCGTGACCCTCGGCACCATGCTCGCCAGCCTGATCGGCGGGCCGGTCACGGACTGGTTCGGCTGGCGCGTCGCCTTCTTCGTTCTCGGCCTGCCGGGCGTGCTGGTCGGGTTCGTCCTTCTGGTGACGGTCAAGGAGCCGCCGCGTGGCTACACCGACCCGCCCGATGCGAGCCGGACGGAACGCGCGGCGCTCGGCCCTGCACTGCGCGAAATGCTGTCCAAGCGCTCCTACTGGACGATGACGGCGGGCGCGACCATCGCCGCCTTTTGCGGCTACGGAATCGCCAGCTTCCAGACCCTCTACCTCGTGCGGACATTCGGCGTGACCACCGGGCAGGCCGCGATCTGGTTCAACACGCCCGCCAATCTCGCCGGCGCCATCGGCACGGTCTGCCTCGGCGTGCTCGCGACCAGGCTGCAATCGCGGAACAAGGCGGTCATCGCATGGCTCGCCGCGGGAGGGCTCGCCCTGTCCGTTCCCTTCTACCTGATGGCGTTCCTGACGAGCAGCATGGTGCTCTGCGTGATCGGGCTCGCGGTCGGCCACTTCGTCAAATACGGCTATCTCGCCGCCCAGTACACGATCGGCCAAGGCGTCGTTTCGATGCGCGTGCGCGCCACCGCCACGGCGGTGCTCCTCTTCGTCGTGAACCTGTTCGGCTACGGCCTCGGCCCGCTCTTCGCTGGCCTGGTCAGCGATTTCTGGTTCGGACGCAGCTTGAGGACCGAAGGTTTCGCCGGCACCGTCGACCGCGCGCTCTGCGATGCGGTCCAGCAGGCGGCCACGGCGGCAAGGCAAGGAACGGACGTCCTGTCGGGCGACCGCGTCGCGCAGATGCTCAGCACCCTGCCCGGCGAGGTGAGCGAGGCGCAGTACCGCTTCTGCCTGGAGGCGAATGCGGCGAGCACCGAAGCCTCCATGGTGACTATCGCCTGCTTCTACGTGATCGCCTCGGCCTTCTTCGTATGGTGCGCGACGCGGCTCAAAAAGGACCTCGTCGCGCAGTGAGACGCCCTCAGCCTTCCGTATGGGCCTTGATCGCTTCGCGAGCGACGATGAGCTGCTGGATCTGCGAAGTGCCCTCGTAGATCCGGAACAGCCTGACATCGCGATAGAAGCGCTCGACGGGATATTCGGAGATATAGCCCGCCCCGCCATGCATCTGGACCGCGCGGTCGGCGACGCGGCCGACCATCTCGGAGCAGAAATACTTCGCGGCCGCGATCTGGCCGACGACACGGTCTCCCCGGTCGCGGGCGCGCGCCGCTTCGAGCACCATGGCCCGCCCCGCCTGCGCCTCGGTCACGCAGTCGGCGAGGAGGCCCTGGATGAGCTGGAACTCCGAAACCGGTTGGCCGAACTGCTTGCGCTCGGTGGTGAAGGCGATCGATTCCTCGATGAGGCGCTCGGCGATCCCGACGCAGAGCGCCGCGATGTGCAGCCGGCCCTTGTCGAGCACCTTCATCGCCGTCTTGAAGCCGGTCCCCTCTTCGCCGCCCAGGAGCGCGGAAGCAGGAACGCGCGCATCCTCGAAGACGACGTCGCAGGTGACCGTGCCGTGCTGGCCCATCTTCTCATCCGGCTTGCCGAGCCGGACCCCCGGCGTGTCGGCAGGCACGAGGAAGCAGGAGATCGAGCTCGCCTTCCGCTCCGGCGCCGTGCGCGCCATGACGGAAAAGACGTCCGCACGCGGCGCATTGGTGATCCAGCGCTTGGTGCCGTTGAGGACGTAGTCATCGCCGTCGCGCACGGCCTTGGTCGTGACCGACATGGCGTCCGAGCCCGTATCGGGCTCGGTCAGGGCGAAGGAGCCGATGATCTCGCCGCTCGCCATCTTGGGCAGGTAGTGCCGTTTCTGCTCTTCGGAGCCGCCGAAGACGATGGCCTGGCTGCCGATGCCGAGATTGGTGCCGAAGACCGAGCGGAAGGCGGGCGAGGTCCGGCCCATCTCGAAGACGAAGCGGACCTCCTCCTCCATGCTCATGCCGAGACCGCCATACTCCTCGGCGATGGTCAGGCCGAACAGGCCCATCTCCTTCATCTCGGAGATGACCTCTTCGGGCATGCGGTCTTCCCGGTCGACCTGGCGTTCGAGCGGGATCAGGCGGTCGCGGACATATCTGCGGACCGTCTCGAGGAGGAGCTCGAAGCTCTCTTCATCCATGGCCATGACTGTCTTCCCTTAGCCGCCGAAACCTTCGCCCGCCTCGGCCTTGCGGCGCAGGAGGTCGGAGATTTCGAAGTCATCGGACAGATGCGGCTTGTGCTTTTCGAGGCCGTCGAGGACCGTCCTGAGGCCCTGCTGCTCGGCCCAGAACATCGGCCCGCCGGTATAGGGCGGCCAGCCATAGCCGTTGATCCAGACGATATCGATGTCGGAGGAGCGCTGCGCGATCCCCTCCTCCAGGATTTTCGCGCCCTCGTTCACCATGGGATAGAGAAGCCGCTCCAGGATCTCCTGGTCGCCGATCTGGCGCTGCTCCCGCCCCGACTTCTCGGCGAAGGAGGCGATGACGTCCTCGACCTCCTTGGACGGCGTGCCGCGGCGGTTCTCGTCATAGTCGTAGAAGCCCGCGCCGGTCTTCTGGCCGCGGCGGTCGCGTTCGCAGAGGACCTCGCGGATGGTGGACGAGCTCGATTTCTCCTTGTTCCACCCGATATCGAGGCCCGCGAGGTCGGCCATCTGGAAGGGGCCCATGGGCATGCCGAACTCAACCAGAACGCGGTCGATGTCCCAGGGCTTGGCGCCTTCGAGCATCAGATTGTTCGCCTCCGCCTGGCGCGGGGCCAGCATGCGGTTGCCGATGAAGCCGAAGCAGACGCCCGAGACCACCGCCACCTTGCGGATCGTCTTGGACAGCTTCATCGCCGTGGCGAGCACGCTGTCGGAGGTCTTCTCGCCCCGCACGATCTCTAGCAGGCGCATGACGTTGGCGGGCGAAAAGAAGTGCAGGCCGATCACGCTCTCGGGGCGCCCTGTGACCGAGGCGATCTCGTCGATGTTCAGATAGCTCGTATTCGAGGCGAGGATCGCGCCCTCCTTGGCGACGGCGTCGAGCTTTCCGAAGACGTCCTTCTTGATGTCCATGTCCTCGAAGACGGCCTCGATGATGAGGTCGCAATCGCCGAGGTCGTTCATGTCGAGCGTCGGGCTGAGGAGGCCCATGGCCTTCTCGACCTGCTCGCCGGTCAT
>JACLAD010007071.1_pt1 | contig 13022 bp, 8 predicted proteins | sample 8027901 | NCBI WGS metagenome assembly JACLAD01 (sample SAMN15725071, study PRJNA655200) | protist metagenome | isolation source: fluorescence activated cell sorting (FACS) single amplified genomes of... | place: Spain: Blaines Bay Microbial Observatory, Mediterranean Sea | collected 2016-07-05
TCTCACAACCAACTTATCAATTGATATCAGTGCAAGTAGAAGTATGAATTCTAGCAGTAACAGTACTATTTGGAGAATTGTATTCCATAATGCAGACTATCGGTTCCCATTGATGAGTATTGTAGACAATACTGTGGTCTGTATAGGTTCGCCTGGTGATAATAGTGGCCCTACAACTTATAGTGCTTCTTTCGACACTCGATGGGTCACGAAATCGAATCGGTTGGCCGGTAGCTTCATTTTGTATCATGGTAGTGAAGCCACTCCACCCTTGGAGTATGATAGTGATGAAGAGACTATAGCAAATGCATTGGAAGCTTTGCCAAGTATCGAATTGGCTTCTGTTACTCGAACTAGTGTAGGACTGAATGAAGAATACCAATGGGATATCACCTTCTTTTATAGTACCGTATATATGCATAAATATACCCCATTATTGAAAGCCAATGGCAGTAGTTTAGTAGGTGATGTAGAATATACTGTACCATTAGGAGACGACAATCAATTCGAAAATACCATGTCCGTTGTAATGCCGCCCAATGTGACTGTTATGTCGCAAGCTATTAGTAGTGGTAGACCATTAGTATACAGACTAGCAACAAAAGCCTCTTACAAGGAGAGTGTTTTAGAATTGGTGATGAGGAGTGATCTGAGCAAGGTTGAGATGTTCTATTTCAATATCACCAGGTGAGTTCTTTTGTCTGCATTCCGATGTACTATTATGATGATAGTAATGGTGGTGATAGTGATGAGTATACTAACCTCTGCATTCTCTGCTTCGTGGTCTTTCGTTTCATATATTTCCCACCTTCCATCTCTTTCCCCTTCCTTCCTTATCTCACTATACAATTATAGTGAGGATGGTAATCATACAGCTGTGGTTGGACCCGTGTACAGCACTACTGTGGCCATGATATCTTCAGAAAGGAATACTCAATTATACCAACCAGGTGTCACTATTCCAAATCGCGGTCCAACCAAACCTCAACCAGCAGGTACTCGGACATCTGAAAGTATCCAATCGTTGCTACGGAATGTCCCTTTCTTCAGCGATCTGATGGCCACGGATGTCAGTGTGACCAAGTCTAAAGTATTGGATGCCAATGGGGATTACACTACCACATGGTCTATAACTTTCATTGATCCATTACCGAGTTTAAACCAAATGACTTATCAGGGTATATATGACCCTAGTGAAATGACAGATCACTTCACGGCCAACCTGACCCGCGTCACCCCCGTGAATGTAGTAGGAGGGTCCTTTATTTTGTCATTTGATGGACAATCTACTGAAAGCCTTCCATTCGATGCAACTGCTATGGTAGTTCAAAATGCCTTATTAAATTTAACGAGTGTTTACGATAGTATTACAGATATTGGTGATGTCATTGTGAGCAGAAGGGGACCAGGTATCAATGGACAATATAGGTGAGTCTGGTGGTTCTTCTTCTGTCTATGTTTCTTGTTGGTTGATGACTGTACTAACACCACTCTCCATCATTATTACTACTATTATTATTATAACCTGCCTCTGTAGCTGGTATATTGCCTTTACAGAGTATGTCTCTAGTGCCTTCGATGCACCCTTCATGGCTTATCATAGCACCATGACTGGCACAGGTGTGTCAATAGCAGTAACCAAGATGCCGTGTTATCAATTGAACAATAAACTGAAATTAGCTGGTAACCTGGGTGGTATTACTGTTATAACAGATACAACTTCAACTTCTGCTATTGCTTCTAGTAGTACTGATATTCGCTCATATAGCGATAGTTTATTATTTGCTGGTAAAAGTGATGCTGTTTTACAAGCTATTGATCATGTACTGTATCATACAGACACATGGTATAGTGGATCTGCATCCATTTTGATTCAAACAACTGATGTGTTCAGTGATGTTTTGTTGGATAGCGTGGAATTGCCTCTAGTCGTCACGGAACATGTGGTTAAACCTTCTTTGTATTATCGACAGAAGGCTATGCAATGTAATGAATTCCATAGAGAAGATCCTCGATATTACGGCAGTAATGATCCCAAAGATATCTTCTATATCTACGAAGACACAGAGGTGTATTTAGATGAGGGTTTGCCTGTGGGCACCTATGCATCTTCCTACATCGCCACCAATAGTTCTTCTCCCTTTTTCAATACCTCTAGAACAGGTACGTTTTTTGATATATCGTCTGCTATATCCATTTCCATATCCCAGCATTATCGTCTAATGTGTCCACAAAAGTAACCTCTCCTAACCTGTGTTTCTGTCTTTTATATGATATCACCTACCATCAACACCACCTTACATATCATCCTTCGAATGTTCTATAGGTATCCAAGTCAGCTACAGATTTGCAGAAGAATTGATAGTAACCATTACCTGCAGTAATGGTGTCTTAGCTGTACAACGTGATGCCCCTTTAGTAGGCAACTATTCCGACCTCATTTATGATCAGTATGACACAAATGACACACGTACAGCTCTTCCATTGTTACTATCAACTGGAGTATTGAGCACAGATAAAAGCACGGATCCGAGTATGTTACTACCTACAGACAGAGAAGATGCTTTGTATATTAGTGGTGATATTCTGGAGATCAATGATATTCTGTCTACATTGAAATATAGACCACATCAGGATATTGTAGGTAGTGATTATTTGAATGTCACTATCTGGGATACAAATACTCTCGATATGGTCATTTGGGGGACGATAGAAGTGAATATTATGGCAATGAATGATAAACCTATCATTTCTTTCTCCGATTCAGAAGCTGCTTTGTTCTATGAGAACAATAGCTTATGGGAAGTTGGATATCTAACTACCAAAGAAGACATGCCTTTATCCATTGGACAATATATCAATATCAGTGATGTTGATATTGAAACTGAATACAGCAATTTGAAGCAATACAATGCCTTCCGTGACATTCCATTCAGTGGTGGTGGGTATTCCAAATACAATGGCATCACTAATGACAAAGTATTTCTTCATATAGAAGCGTCTCATGGAAAATTCACACCTTCCGTTATGGGCTCTTCCTTGTCATTGTTTTCACCTACTTTATGGACCGTTGGTAACTTGACACAGACAATCTTAGAAAATAATTGCCACAATGATGTCAATGTAGATGTGTGCATCAAAAACTTACAACTCAATAACCTCATCAAGGCGCATAACGGTTTATCCCATGAGTATAATAGTCAGTATCATGACAATACTGGAGCAATCAAATCAAGAGAGTTGTTAGCTTTAGGGAAATTGATCGATATACAAGAGTTCGTCAGCAGTTTAGTATATGTACCCGATCGAGATTGGTATGGCATGGATATGGTAGGAGTGTATGTAAATGATCTTGGTAATATTGGTAAAGGTGATTTCGAAGACTTACAAAGGTATATACTTGTCAATATCACAGAAGTCAATGATCCTCCCATTATTGAATTGCCAGAGATTGATATGCTGACTGCTCAAGAAGATATCGTCGGAGTTATCGGTGTCGATTGCTGCAGTGTAGATGATGGACATAGTGTGGAAATTGAGAATTTTGTAGGTGATGCTTATAGTGATCTTTCTGCATTATCAATACGTATACTAGATCCAGATAGTCACATCCGACCCCGAGAAAAGAGAATTGTAGTACGCAATACATCTACCTATTTCATACATGAAACAAATGATCCAATGTACAACGTAACCTATGGTGAGAACTTCAATTCGGAAATATTGGCTTATGAATATCAAGTGCCCAATGTAGAAAATGCAATCAAATTATTTACGGTTAGTTTACTTGTGCAACATGGAACATTGTCAATAATGAGAGCTTCTGAACAGATAGAATTCTTGCAAGGAAGTGGTTTCCAAGATGATTCCATTGTCATTCGAGGTACCCTATTGCATATCAATGAAGCTTTGCGAGGTCTCAATTATCTGTCTGATCGTAACTGGAACTCTCTGTCTCCTACTATGAGAAGTGCGCATTACTTGGTAGATCATACGCTTGTCATGGAGGTGCTTAGCATTACTGTTGAAGACCAATATGGTGACAGTGTATCTAGTAGTCTCGACATCTACGTCCAACCCATGAACGACGCTCCCGTCATCTACTATGGTTCACGAGCACGATATGACAACATATTATTGGAAAGTGAAGATACGACACGACAACGTGTCGATGTGGAGTCACTAGTATGTTATAAAGACACCAATTGTCCTGTGACTGATTTAGATATCCACGATATTGATGTTTTAGAATCAGTTAATGGCATGTTAACTGTCACTGTATCAGCTCGGAATGGCAGTGTCTTCCTGGACCCTTTACAGACTATTTCCAATAGAACTGAATCTGTTTCGGATAGTTTTGATTATGTGGCAATGGAAAGCAATGATGATCTGAGATCAGATATCTTGAGATTTGCTATTTCACCGACTGAAAGCCATTCATTATTTAATCATATTTTGTATAGGCCCTATGCCATGTATATTGGAACAGATATATTGACAATAGAAGTAAATGATAATGGTTATACAGGGGTTGATAATACGTGGAAGAGTGACATGATGTTCATCCCAGTCGTGATCCTCAATCGCCCAGATGATATTAGCATACTTACAGATGATTTCATTCTTGATTGCAATGAAAATGGGGCTACTGCTGTATCTCTACAATTCATTGATAATAGCTTGGGTGCTGCATCATACATGACCGATAATGGTACATTACATAGTTCATCTCAATATCTTGTTGATATCAGTAGTGGAGAAGGACAACTGGAATTTAGTGCAGACAAGGTGAACTTGATTACAGCCTCATTTGAACATGTAGATCATATAAAAGTTGGAGGCAGTCATGTCCGAATTACTGGAGAATTGTACAATTTAAATACTTTTGTGAAAGAGATGACATTCGCTCCCAAACCAGATTTCAATGTGGTTAATGGGGGCATTGCTACAGTCACAGTGACTATACAGGATTTAAATGGCGAAGATGTTTTGACAGACACAACGTTACTAGAGAATAATCACTTACGTAATATTGAGGTGCCATTGTTTGAAGTAGGTCAGAATGGTAAGGAGGATGGACTTCGTGCTGATGCCATTGCAAAGACTCATATTCCAATTCGGGTAAATAGCATCAATACTTTACCTACTGTTCATGTTCCTGGAGAAATATATACGAAACATCAAAGTACATTGAATAACAATGGTGAAAGGAAGTCCGTTGTGAGTGTCCAAACAAAAACTATCGAAGAAGATGTTGCTTATAGTCTAGGTGAGTTCTATTTAGACGATGTAGATAGCGGCGAAGACACAAGCAACTATCAGATTTGGTCCTATTTAACTGCCGAACATGGTTATTTTACCAGTACCAATGGCATTTTAGACCATGTGATGGAAATTTTGGTGAAACCTCCTACACACACATTACCGTCATATTACAATTCAAGTAAGTTCAATAACAGTGCCGAAGTCAGGCAATTCAATGCTAGCAACCCAGATAATAATATCGATTATATGAATGGAGATAGTAATGGAGAGGTCTCTCTAGAGTGGACAGTCTTGCAACAAGACGTAGATATACCAGAATATACTACTGCTTCTACCTTTGACCGAAAGCAATATGGCAGTGAAGTGACAGATTCGGGTAGTAATTACGTACGTATGCAAGGCAGCATCAAAGATATCAATCACTTCATGCAGTTTATCGAATACAAACCATATAGTCATTACAATGGTGACGATACAATTACATTCAGTATTTGTGAACGTCAACGCAATACCATGAATAGCAACACAGAGAAAGTCAGCAATGGCATTAGTGTCGTTACCAATTGGATCTTACAAGTAAGTGCAGCACATTCTTCTCTGCGTATCTCCTCGATCTATATATAATATGAATGGACTAACATCATCACCATCACCACCAACAACAACATCATCATCATCATCATCATTATTATCATCATCTTCAGGGCAATCAAACAGTGGGTGGGGTGACCAAGTGCCGCAACGCACAATTACCTATGGTAATCACACCAGTCAATGACCCTCCAGCTTTCAGGCTACGAAGAAGACATCTGAGTGTAGAGGTGAACAGTATCTTACAATTCAAAGACAACATCCAAATCAGTGATGTAGATGCTGGTAACAGTCAGATGTTCCTTGAATTGAGATGTGAAATCGGCACTTTATCGTTATTAGAACAACCTCAATATCTGAATACTTTCGCAGTACTGAATGGAACTGGCGAAGCAGATGATACCTTGTCAATGATAGGCACTCTATCAGGTTTGTGGTCTCCATCTTTGCTACAATCTATTCCTTTTACAGTTGCCCTGACCAATATTATGATAAAAATGATGTTTTTTCGAACTAACCACCCACCTTCTCTCTCACTCTCACTCTCTCTCTCACTCTCTCTCTCTCTGCATCTACTACTTCAAACAGACATCAATATGGCACTACATGCGATGATATATACCCCTCCCATGAATTGGAACAGTCAGCAGACTGGGGAAAGTGATGTTATTCATCTATATGTTAATGATATGGCTTCCGCTTATTATGGTCTCACCAATATCAATTACACCATTGGTATGCGTGATGTCTATGCTTTGGGTGTACAAGAGATGATCTATACTGTGGTATTACGGTCACAAAATCATAAGCCTTCTGTCAAGATCCCAGGATTATATGCCTATACTGATTGTGAGAGTGCTTTAAGTCAAAGCCTTGATTATAGGTAAGTGGATAGCTTTTCATATTTTATTGACACTCTAGCCCCGGACTCGGGTGATTATATATTGACACTGCCACTACACTTACTGACGCTTCATGTCCCACCCACTTCCGCCTCTACTGGGCTATGCATCTCTTTCCTCTTTGAAAAACTTATCATTACAGGTTTGCCAATGTGATCTATGTCAATGACACCTGTGAATCGTTATTGTCTGCAGATATCATACAAGTGGATGAAGACCATCAGATCGTCATTGCCAATGTGTCAGTGCAAGATATCGATGAGAGCTATGTCACATTTGCGCCTCTCCCATACAGATTGAATATCAAATGTAATTATGGTAATGCTTCTTTGCCACATGCACGGAGCTATGGATTGATGATACATCAAAGATATTGTGAAGACTGCTATAATAACAATAACTATAGTGAGATTGAAACTGTAGGCACTCTTGCACAATTGAATAGCGCTCTGGAAACATTGACATATATCCCTCGTGAAAATTACAATGGTCCTGATTATTGCAGCATCTACATCCATGACCGACCTTACGATAGTGCTGGTGGATTGGAAAGCAATCAAACAATACCCCTATTTGTCAATAGCATTGCTGATACACCATTGATGCAGATTGATAGCAATCAGTTGTATCTCGACGTTGCAGAAGACTACCATATTCTTATTACGGGTGTATCTGTATCGGATCCTGATTTCACTGTCATTACAGCTGGTGCTGCTACTTATAGTAGAGACTCTGGTAATCACCCTTTTGATAAGTATAATGAAAGCATTTTGATCGAACATGTTCCGCCATTTGAAAAAGTATACAACAGCTGGAATTTGTCTACTTTCCTCCAACAAGAAGGAGATATGTTGCAAGTGACTATCTCTTCGTTATATGGTTCATTTATGCTAGGGAGCACTAGGGGTTTGAATTTCCTTCGAACACCCAATGCCACCTTAGAAACTTTAAGATTGAGTGACTACCCGGACAACCTAGCAGCATTAGAAGAAAAAGAGCTATATTTAGGCATGATGGGTTCATATGATCCCAAAAATTACATCAAAGGAAATTCAAGACAATTGTGGTGGAAATTATTGACAATGGAAGGGCGATTGATAGACATCAATGATGCCTTGCAAGCTATTACTTATAAACCAGATACGAATTGGAATAGTTTGAATACTTTGTCTCGTCCTGATTACAATGGTGATAGTCAGAGTCAACGGAACAGTGCCGACACGTCGCAGTTAACAGAATTGGACTTTTTGCAATTTACGGTATTGAAACCAGTAAATAACTTGACCTATGATGTCGACACTGTTTATGCCAATGAAACTAGTACCGCAGAGATACAGATCAAAGTACACCCAGTGAACGATCCGCCTAGGTTGATGGTACCAGGAGCCATATATGACCTGGATACGATGACCGGTACGCCCCTCTTGTGCTTTATTGACTACTCAGTCATGTTCATTCTGACCACTAGGCATGGTAATGATAAGTATACTAACCCTAACCCTAACCCTAACCCTACTTGCATTACATTACATAACGAATTCAAATGCTTTAATAGGCGATAATTTGCATTATAAGATCAATAGTAGCACTATTCTTTGGGGAATTGAAGACACGCCATTGCACATTGAAGGCATCAGTGTAAGTGATGTGGACATTAGCGATGACGGCTACCTACAAGTTACGCTTGCTTGTACTAATGGTACGGTGAGATTCCATGACAGCACCATCAGAGATATGTTGAATGTGTCGTACGAAGTGCTTTTCCACGGTCTATTGTACGAGGATGGTCATCAGGTAAGGCTTCCTTATCCTCATCAACTCCCTTTGCTCTTCTCACCCCTTACGCATGGAATGACTGCACTAACGCCGGACATCATCATCATTCTTCTTCTTCTTCTTCAGGTCCAGTATGGCTTTCACGGGTATACCATTGTCACCTTTACGGCTTCCATCCAAAATCTCAACAATGCATTCAAGTACCTGTTCTTTGATCCAGAGCCAAATTACTACGGTACTGAAGCACGATTGGCGATCACTGTCAACGACCTGGGTACGTAGCTCCTTCTTCCTCCCCCTCCCACCCGGCTTGAATTGAATATCACTAACTTTTCTGTCGTCGTCCAACTTCTTTACTCTTGTTTCTCTGCTTCGTAGGCAATGTTGGCTTCGGCAATATCCAGTCGGATTATCATCTATTGCATCTCTATTTCGAGCCACGTAATGACTATCCCACAATTCAGACTGGTGCAGGTCAAGGCGCAGGCGCTTTCTTGATCAATGAGAATACATTCATGAAATTGGATGGCACGACTAAGAGTGTCACTCAATCTTTCGAAGATCGCCATTATGTGAAGCGCAGTCATGAGTCGGGCTTCGAGCTGTGGCGATTGAACGAGAACCGCCACAATAGCTCTGCCTTTTCTGGCTACCTGGATGTGCAAGAAGAATTCTTACAAGGTTCTGGTGGATTTAGATACAAAGAACGCCAATATCACGACATTCGGTACGGATCTCAAGGTAGTAACCCTCGCTTCTTTGTAGAGTTCAATAATATCCTCTGGTTTCAAGCCAATGATGGAGTACATGGTGCGGAGTTATGGCGAGATGGTGGTTCTAGTACTAAAGCTGATCAAGTGGACGCCAGCACAGATCTATATATTACGCGAAATGGAACCGCACAGATCGTATTGCAACAGTTCATGGATCTTATGCCTGGGGAAAGTGGAAGTGATCCTCAATACATGACTGTCATGGGCTCCTACATGTATTTCGGCGCATCTGGTGTCGATACAAGTTGGATGTTGCCTCCATCTAGAGAAGATGAATGTAAAGGGTTCCGACAATCTAGCTTCGATCCTGAAGTATATTTTGCTGTTGCGGAGACGACCACATGGGAACCAGATAGAGTATATGACTGTCCTACGGGCTATCATTGGGCCACTACAGCTGAAGGACATCAACGATTCACATCTTATCAACTCATCTCCACCATCCGGCAATGGCATTCCCAAGCCAAGAGACCTGAAGCAGGAGGGTCAGAGGGCGATGCTAGGATAGGAGGACAGGAATATAGCCAGAAATCGGATTTTGAATATGAAAAAGCGACCAATGTTCACAATTTCTATGAAGAAAAGGTTTATTTTGATGAATGTGGTTGGGATGGATACACACATGGTGCTGCAACTAGAAGATACTTCCGTTTTAGAGATAGTCATGTCACTGGCGAATACAAGCATGCTGGGAAACCAGATTCATATCGCCCTGATGTTGATACGAGTCAAAATGGTGGCAGTCTTATTACTAATGATTTCGCCGGAATTGTTTGTATCAAGGGTGACAACCCCGCTTGTAGAGGACATGAATGTATTGATAAAGTATCAGGACATGAACTATGGCGCACAGATGGTACTGTAGAAGGGACATCACGATTAGATGATATTTTCCCAGGTGCTACTGGGAGTATGCCTTCTGACCTAGTAGCAGGACCAGGGAACTTCTTATACTTTGCAGCCACGAATGATCGTGATGGACGCGAATTATGGAAGTCGGATGGAACTTCATATCAAAGCGCCACCATGGTAAGTATTCCTGGTACAACTACTGGTATCAATCCAGGTGCAGCTTCCAGTAATCCAAAATACATGACCAGTGTACCCGACACGATGTCACCAACTTATTCATACGTGTTTATGCAAGCAACGAATAACTACTGGGGGCGAGAGCTATGGGTCGATCGCTACACTCATAGCGATGGTAGTACTGAATTATACTATATTGATATCAATAGTGGCGATCAAGATAGCAGCCCAGAATATTTCTGCTCCAGTGGTGGTGTACTACCTATTTACTTCAGTGCGTATGATAGTGGCAACGGGAGAGAATTGTGGAAATCGGATGGGACTGCTGCAGGTACATCCATGGTAAAGGATATTAATCCGGTTGGAAATAGTAATCCCAAATACTTAACATGGTTCAAGAACAAGCTGTACTTCCAAGCAGACGATGGTAAGTCCCTACTCCATTCTCGACCCCTCCCCTCTTCCTTTCTCCAACGAGTGTTTCATGACCGCCTAACATCATAATTATTATTATCATCATTATCTTTGCTTCTTTCTTTCTCTTGTACACGCATATTGTGCATCCTCATCACCATCACCATCAGGCACCTACGGCGCTGAGTTATGGGTCTCTGATGGCACAAGCAGCGGTACAACTATCGTCAAAGACATCAGAATTGGCTCTTCCTCTTCGTTCCCTTCATATTTCCAAGTATATACGTCGCCACTTACTTCAGAGTCAATATTAATCTTCATTGCAACGGATGGGGCTTATAATTACGACCCCGAACAACGAGAAGGGTTGGGAGGTTCTCAAATATGGAGATCAAATGGCAATTTGGATGGAACATACCGAAGCTTCGATCGAACTGATAATGACATATTCGTTGACTTTGATTCGTTAGATTGCAGACAACCATCACCATTAGTGAATTTTGATAATGCCATTTATTTGCCTGCATCAGCAAGCGATACTAATTTAGATACACCACTTGGTGGTTTGGACTATTATAATGAAGTACTGCAATTTGATAATCAATATGCATTATTAATAGATGATGTAGATACAGCTATGGATGCCAATGTCACTATGGTACTGACTGTAGACAGAGGTCTATTGATTTTATCAGGATACGATGAACAAGCTGCAATGAGTCCGAAAGTATTGAAAATCGCGATTGCAGAAAGTAATGACTATGTACGCACATTCTTAGAGAATCGCCTGTTGGCATTAGGACATTTGGTAGATACTTACATGACTGGTAGCCAAGCACGGATTGCTTTGCAATCAAAATATGAAGCACAAAATACATACCCTAATAGTGATGCAGCACGCATGTACGATGTTATAATTATGGGACTGCATTACAGGTAAGGACTGTTGCATTCCTGTCTTGTTTTCTTCTGATCATTCTTTCTCTCTTATCTGATCTATAAGTATCACACGAATCCATCTAACACAAGTCTTTGTTCCCTGTGCTCCACTCTTGCAACCATATGTTTTGCATCTTCATTGACATTCTAGTAACAATACGGTATACAATCTTGTCAATGGAACAAAATCCAATAATACTGAGCAGGATGCTTTGCAAACTACTCGTCAGATACGACAATGGGAACATGAGATTCCAACCAATTACGACGATAGTTATATTGAATACAATGCAGTCACAATAGTGGTCATCACTCCTCTGCGCCAGTTCATCGGGAATCCAGATATGTCTATGATTGCTGATGCAGGAGCTGATTTATTTTTATATCTTCCACCAACAAACTACACTACGAGCGATAATCGTGATGATGTCATTACATTACCTGGAGGAACAACGATCACCAAGGAATCCAAAGAATTGGCTGCACAGACGACGAAATTCGATCAATTGGCTCGGACAATTATCGATTTCAAAACTGAAGTGCATATCGGTTTGAATGTCACTGTAAGTACCACAGTGGCGTTATCGAGTGAAGAACTAGCAGCGCTGCCTGGATCTACAGTAGGCGACTCGATGATCTTCGAAGGAACAATCGAAGATATCAACAATGCCATGAAGGGCTTGTATTACTATGGGTTAGGGGTCAATGGCAATATCAATCTGACGATATTGGTGACAGATAATCCTTTGGATTGTCAAGAAACCGGCACATTTGTACCTGCTAATCCAAGGAACTTCGTCCAACGTCCGTACTATCCTTTCTTACCGGCCACCGATGTTTATGGTAGTTTCGGTAACAATAGCGTAATCACTCTATGCGATCGCAACCAATCCAGGAGTGCCAGCGCGACACTACCTTTGATTGTCATCCCTGTCAATCAAGCACCTTTTATAACACTAGAATCTGATACTTTCACTTCCCAGCTAGAGCTGGACACTCCCGTGCCTTTAATTACATTGAATGATGATGACCATTTGGAGAGATTACTGCAAGATAGTCTGGGTTTGGAAGTACAACCATCTGTAACATTAGAGTTGTCAGCAATATATGGAGTATTAACCTTCCATATCAGAGATGGTGTAGTCTTTACAAAAGGCAAAGGCAGAGAAGACCGAAATATCATTTTAAGAGGTGCATTAGATAAAGTCAATAACGTATTGCGCTATCTCAATTACGCATGTACGGTTCAATATGGATGTACAGGTGGGATATCGGATGTTCTGACTATTACTGTAGATGATGAAGGCTATGTAGGTCATGGTGGCCCATTGAC
>JACLAD010014767.1_pt1 | contig 13021 bp, 5 predicted proteins | sample 8027901 | NCBI WGS metagenome assembly JACLAD01 (sample SAMN15725071, study PRJNA655200) | protist metagenome | isolation source: fluorescence activated cell sorting (FACS) single amplified genomes of... | place: Spain: Blaines Bay Microbial Observatory, Mediterranean Sea | collected 2016-07-05
GATACGTGAAAACTTATCATCACTTGATTTGCAAAATGAAGAAGAAAAGAAAAAAGTACTTACAAAATTACAAGAAGAACATGATAAGGTTCAAAACTATGCTTTTATTGTAAATCGGAAATTATCCACCTATAACGGTTTAGTTATTGCTATGTGTGGAGCTGTGGCATTAGAGCTTTTGGCTCTGGCATTAGTTTGGCCAAAGCCAGGAATTAATATATGGCAGAAAGTAATCGTTTCAATGTTCGTACTTATACGGATGAAAGACTCACTATTGACTGTGAAGCTTGCTATTTATGACATCGCAAGAATGAACTTGTTATGGGAAAAAGAAGGATTGACTACGTTACATGATCCAACTCTCCAATATAAGTTGGAACAGGTCTTGGGGATCAATTATATGGCATGGTTATCAAGGCATGAATTAGCCGCTCAGCGTGTATTTGGGGTAAAATTTACAATGACTAGAGCGACTCGTGTAATATCCTTTCTCTCCAGTGCATTTGCGACTGCAGTTTTATATATTATATCTCAAAACGTTGATTTTAATGTGGTAATTGAATGGTTGTATTAGTTTTTATTTTATTAGAATCTGATAAATATTATTTAATTTACGCATAATTTATTGTTTTAATTTACTCATGATAATTCCTATGATACTCTTCAAAAGAATACAATAACTGAAATAATCTATCTCACACTAGTGTGTTGATATTCCCATAATAAAATATCATAAAAATATAAAAATATAATTTTTTTACTTCAACAAGCTCATGCCGTATCCAAGTGTTTCATTTGATTTCAATTTCTTACCACGTTGATGTATTATTCGAACTTGTGAATTATATTTACTTAAATCTCTGTCTTTCTCTGGGAGAGATTCTAATTCAATCACTTTGGAAGCTCGTCTTAAAATAATGACCAAGGTAATGAGCGCTGGACAAAATAATACTACATTACTCATACTTTCCACATTAAATGTTACATTTAAATATTCAGATGGCAATACTCCATACTCTGGCATACTCATTTGACTCATTATCAGTGCATAAAGATACATTACTATAGTATTGATGCCTATGTACAATTCTAATGCAGTTGCTTGACATCGTAACATATCTCTCACAGAAATTCTGCATAGATGAAAGAGAACGATTGAAGTAATAGCTAGCAATGTTGGAGTACATGCTTGGAAAAATAATGGCCGGTAGTTGCTCCATATTGATACCAATTCACTTATTAAATGTTCGCGTTTTAATTCATGACTGGTCTTTACTGTATCTGGGAAATACAAATCTAGTTGTGGTAATGTCACAATATTATCTTTAAAAAATCTGTCAGAACAATTTTTCCAATGCCACTTGTTTACCTTTATAGATCCAGGTATGTACTGACAAAGATCATTCATCTTTTTGTGCTTCGTAAATTCAATTTGTAGTATTTGTAATAATGGCAACAATACTAATGGTAGAACGCTTATGTATCGAAGTGTAATTTGATATGATAATGAGTGCATATCATTTTTATAATACTTCTTAAGAAGGACTGCTAGCGATATCAGTAACCGCGCAATAGCATAAAAAGATGTCGGCGCAACAAAAATATTAAACAGTATGAAAGGAACTATTCGAACATCATCGTTAAACACCTTAACTCCCCCTAGATGTATTATGACAGATATTCCTGTAAGTAACCAACGGCATATAGCCCAGTGAATTAATGCTGTAATATAAGCATATTTTCGTATATCTTTTTTCCCCAGGACCAATAAACGTGGAAAAATCAATCCCCAAGTAATCCACATAAAACCGGATAATCCCCATCCATATAAATTTAAATCTGTCATTAATTGAAATAAAGGATCGAATATTGGCCAAATAGCACCACATAGAAGTATCTTCTTCACAAAACGCCTCGCTTGCCTCTTCTGCAATTTTTTCATTACATTCCACCATCGCAATATAATTCGATTCCTCCAAAATTTTTGAATAACAATTACTCCCTTCTTACGATCGTCTTCCGTCTGCAATGGTAGTGACACCGCTGCTTCTGGGGCTTCAAAACCTTTTTGATCATCCTCACTTAATGTTTCCGAGGAAGCATTCTTTTTATTGTAAAGTTTTACGCCCCTCTTGTGTATCATTTGGACTTGAAAATTATATTTACTTAAATCTCTTTCTTTTTCTGGAAGAGACTCTAATGTAATAACTTGTAACCCGTAATACCCCAATAAACCAAGACCAAGCATCATCGGAACACTCAAACCCATCATGGCATAACGTAGTAAATTGTTTTGAAAAATCATGTATTCTGATGGTGTCACTAAACCTGATGGCATACTCATTTGACTTGCTATAATTGCATAGAGATAAAAAACAATGGTACAAAACCCTACTGCAATTTCCAAAATCGTTGCGCGACACGTAAATACATCTCTTACAGATACTCTACAAACTTGCCCAAGGCAAATTGAAAATGCGGCTAACAAACTCGGCTGAAATGATTGAAACATCAACGGTAGCTGGTTATTCCACTTCGAAACATATGATATAATTAATTCTTCCAATTTTACTTCAAGCACTGTAGTGGCTGTTTTAGGAAAATATAAATCCAGTTGAGGATATTTCATAATAGCACCTTCAACAATTCCTTCAGTACAATTCTTCCATTGCTGGTTATTTACTTTAGTACTACCTGGCATATATTCGCATAGTTCATTAATTCGGTTCTGTGCTGTAAGCTCGTTCCCATAAAATTGCATCAAAGGAAACAGAATAAGTGGCAACACACTAATGTATCTAGTCGTAATTTTATGTGACACTGCCTGTAAATTGTCCTTGTTGTAATGTTTCAGTATTTTAGCAAATGTAATTACTACTCGAGATATACCATAACCGGCAAGCGGCCCAATAAAGATATTGTAGCAAAACGCAATGATAAAGTGAGGTGATAAAGTTGTCTTTGTAAACGCTAAGTAAATATAATACGGGGCATCAATTGTGAAGCCAAGAACATGATAAAACAGGAAGCCAAACAAGTAGCCATATAATCTAACGTCTTTGTCACTTAAAAGCAATAATCGCGAACAAACTATACCAAGTATTGACCAAACAGTTACAGACAATGCAAGGGCATATCCACTAAAGCCTGTTACCCTGTTTAAAATGATTTGGAACGTAGCGAAGACAAATATGGTCAACCAAGTAAACTTTATAAAACGTTTCGCTTGTTTTATTTGTAACTTTTTCATTAAATTCCACCATTTTAATATTATTCGATTTTTCCACATCTTTTGTATAATATTCGCACTTGTCTCACGTTTTGATTCTTCATCATTTTCTACTTGTATGCGTGAAGATTCAGGTATTGATATTTTTCGATCACTCGGCCGTTCCGGTAATGTAAACCTCGCTTCTTTTGGCAATATTTTCGTCAATCGTATCATGATCCAATATAAATATTCTCTGTTATATATATGAACTTTCTAGTATAGTATATAGACTATAATAATATTATTAAAATTGTTCTGACCTTCTCCCTATAAAGTATATTTCTGATAATTCCTTCTGTATGATGTATAATATCTATCTAATATACCTGAATGTTCTTATATATATATATATATATATATATGTTAATGTATACGGTAGGTCCACATTTAATCTTACTGCAATCAAATAATATTTAAATATATATGTTTCTTCTCAACGTCTCAACCCACACCCGTGTTTGTTGTGTTTTGTACTAGTTTATAGTGTTAATATGTGATAAATACCTATATATAGCTAGATCTTGTGTGAGTCCCACTTTGAATAAAAGAAGAACGAATTATAAATATACACACAGTGCTATTGGAGTGCACATCTTCGTTAATACAAACTCTCATATATATATAATACCATATATCGTTATATATATGTCCATACTTGAAATAGTGATGCATCATTGTAATATATATTAGTAGAAAAAGGTAGTGCTCAAGATAAATCTAGGAAGTTAAAGTATTCAAACAACAAAGGTAGAGAGGATATAATATTCAAACATGATGCGGATGACGAAAATTGTACCTGGTGAAAATACATTAGGATTGCCACAGAAAATATCAAAAGAAGAAATTGAGGAACGATTAAGTCAATTAGAAGCACCACCGAAAATAAATCATGAAGAAGCAACTATATCGATTCAACGATGGTGGAAAAGTCGAATACGAAGAAAATGGTGGAATACAATGAGGAAATTGCAAAAGAAGCAAGCGAAACGATTTGTCCAACGTGTTTTAATGGGGCTTCTTGTATTCCTGATAGCACGGATGATATTTGAGGGTGCTACCGACATAGGTTTATACCCATTGAATGCATCCATGCATATGTGGGTTTCGAATGGGCTGGTATTTTCCCGCTTATTGTTACTTGATAAGAAAGATGTAAAGATATACGCATATTTGCAAGTATTTCTTGGTTACAATACGCTAGGGTTTGGGGCGATGCTATTAGGTACTTTTATCCAGCTTATTGGTGGCCCAAAGTTTATGGGAGATGTATCTACGTATCGCCTTGTCCGGTTAATTGTCTACCTTATACTTGCAGGTTTGGGGTGTTTTTATGGGGCAGCGCGTTTACAGATTAGTCTTCATGCAATTTTGAATCATTACCATAAGAAGAGAATGCATGCAGTATCATATGAAATTACGACTAAGTTTATCAGTACTCTACCACTTGTATTATACCCAATACTTCAAACAATTGGATACAGTGTAACAGCGCATGCACGAATAGATAATTTGTGCCAATATATCCCAGGTGCGCAAAAGGTAAGCAAATGGCGATGGAAAAATTGTACTGAAGTGATTGAGATAGAGGACGGTGTCTTTGCGTTTCCACAATTGGATTTATATTATCCACAAAAAGTCAATACGGCTCTCGATGCTAAACGACAAGAGGTAATTAATTCGTACATGTCGCATATAACAACATATAGACCATTAATGTTTCAATCTTACACTCCACCTTTATTAGCATTAGTTTCAATATCTTTATTTCAAGTTTGTAGAGTATCAGTACGAGATCTATTGACATGCCGTGGAACGATATTAGAAGTTTACATTGGAGCCACTATATTGATGATATATATTTATACAATAGTAGCGAGCCAAATGAACATGCCTGAGCATGGGTATACACCATCACAATATGCTAACAATGCAAATAATTATGAGGCAGGTATCCAATATTTCGGATATATTCCTGTATTTGCGGCAATGGGTTTCTTAATCTATCGTGCGCAACAAGTCGTAAAATTAGAATCGTTACCGCTTAAAGAAAGAGATTTGAGTAAATACAATTCGCAAGTACGAATTATATATCGTCGTGGTTTGAAATTGGATAATGATATTAGCAATAGCAAGAACAATCATAATCATAGTTTAACTCATAATATGTTAAAAAAAGTGAAGTAGATGAAACTTGAAAGAATATTTGTGCGTGTGTATACATTATTCTTACGCGTATTTTAAAGATATATATACGAACTCATAGATTCACCACGCATTCACTCCCTACGATAAAGGTCTTTTCTTAATTTTTCATATTAGGTACTCGTACACATATTTTTCCATCATTTAAATTACGAGGATTTGGTAAAACTATGGCCGCTCTTATATAGGCTAAGGTGTTTACAAACAATACCCTTGTTTTTGAGTTCAAGTACACGAATATGAGAAGAAACAATTTCCCGATTCTTTTTAAAATCGCTTATTTTTTTCAGTTAGCAGGTTATAGCATTGGCAACATTGCTTACTTTTTTGCCTTCTAAGCAATCGGGAAACAGTTTGTTTCACGAATTGTGGCACTATTAAGGGGATTTCAAGGCAAAAAGCATCACATAGGAAAAAATGTTTCCCGATTATTACATTCCCGACTATTATTAAAATATATATATGGTACAAATAATAATTATTTTTGCCCAAAACTAAATGTTATAGCAAATTGAAATGAATTGTATGTAAATCATAGAAATAAAAGAACAACAATAGTGCATCGTATACAGATATTCGATCTCGATATAGTAATTTCATAATTGTAAAAGAAGAACATATAATATGGCGAATATGGGTAGTGAGTTTGTGGGCACTATATTTCAATTTGATAAATGGTTAGGTTTTGATAAAGTACCATTAAAAAATCGTATAGTTCATCCAGAAGCATTTAATGCTTTTATGATATCGTGCATTTGTTTATCCATATCTTTTTGGGGGGTTAACTACGATGAGAAATTTTGCAACACGCAAAAAGAAAGGGAAGAGTTTTATCGTTTAGGTTTCAATGTATCAATTTTTTTGGTCTTTTCCACATTTGCAACAATGTTTTTATTGGCAAAATGTGACAATAAACCAAAATTTCATTAAAAGACGTGTAAAAAATACATTCGTAAAAAATAAAAAAAACATAAAAACTGAAATGCACACATATGGTCACATATAAATAAATATACATGTACATGTATACGAAGTTTTCGGTACTCTTTTTCTTTATTTTGCAAAAATATTTAAGATGAATAGCAGATTTTATAAAAACGTTTCGTGTTGTTAAAAAACCAATTCCTGTCGTAGCTATGCTTAATACTCTATAATATCTTAGGAATAATATTCAACTTCGGCAATTTTTACTGGATTTGCTTCGTTAGTATTGTATATAATTATAATTGCCCAGCAAGTTAACCTGATAACAGTCTTTGATAGTCTGAAAGAAAACATCTTGTAAACACACATTTGCACAAACATTTTATTATTTTGGAACAAGAAGAAACGTTTAGTGTGGGGTAAAACCTACTTACCATCTGGTACAGTAGTTGTCTAAAATATACGTGTGGTGTGTGGTATTATTTAAAGAATATATTCCTCATATATATAAAACTTAATTATATATAGTTTGTGCTCCTATTTGGATTTGGATTCTTATATATATAAAATATAATAATAATAATACAACAAACATAGATCTACTAATATATTATAATACGGCATACCGGTACTCAATATTTTAATTTAAGTATTTAACTTAGTGAAAAGTAGTGTATACTTTTTAAGGGGAATAGAATAATCAAAAAATAGTATGCACTAGGACTGTGTGTTTGTGTGAGGGATCTACGATTTTACTAATCGAATGAAAAAAAAAAACTGTATTCCAGGTCCGGATTGGACTTAAAATTTAAAATAATATTTATTTTTATTTTATATAAGCAAATTAAAAGTGCAATAGCTTGGAAGACGGAGAAGAAAACACAGTGATTAATAACTCTGTACATAAAAAGAAAATATTAAGGCGTGTGAGAAGAGAAAAATATTGGTTCGCTAATATATTTATAATATGCCAGGATCAACATTGATCCTTCAGCAAGCTGAACAACTTGGAGGATTTCTTGCATGTATGTGGGGCATAATATTAATTTGTAATATTGGTGCGTACTTCAGAGGAAATAGAAACATGTATGAACGGTTAAATAAAATAAGTAACATGAGGAGACGACGATATAGTTCATTTAATGACATAGAAGAAAGTACACCCAATTTAAACAAGACAAAAAATGAAGATGATGGCAAGACAAAATTGTTAGAAGAACAGGGACGATTCGATATAGATACTTGTGTAATATGCTTAGATAAATTTGAAGATGGTTTAGATGTTTTAGTGTTACCATGTGGCCATGAATTTCATAAAGAATGCATCGAACCATGGTTATTAAAGAAATCGAATGATTGTCCTATCTGTGGTGAATCTATTTTAAAACCCGAGAGCGAAAATGTTAGTAAAACAGCTGCAAGTATCAATAATTGTAATAACGACAGTGGTATGAAAGATGAAAATAGGTATGTAGAATTGATAGGTAGAGAAGCCAAAACGACCAGTAGTCCCCCAGAACAGAACGAAAATAATACAAACAATAATGCAACAAATGATGTAGAATCTGGGATAGATGAAGGTTCCGAACGAGATGGTGATATGCCATTGGACGTTGATGATGATCATTTTGAAAATATTACATATTTTAAAGGATGTTGGTGTTTTCATACACCTTCTGTACGAATTGTAAATATGATGGCAATTACGTTCACAGGCGTGACAATATTTTGTGCAATATTTTATTGGTTTACGAATTAAAAGTAAAATTCTGCGTGTGTGTGTATGTGTGTGTACGCGTTTCGTACATTTTAATATTTGTGTCGTCCGTCATTTTAAAATAAAAATATTTTTATATAATTGAAAATTGAACTCTTAAATAAAATACTCTTAATGTTGTTGTTACATCGTTTGCGTCCCAGAGAATCAGAGAGAATTCTATCTGAGATGCGACTATTCCCAGTTATGGGACCTCTGACCTCTCTGTGACTGTGAGCATCAAGTATCAAGTGTCTAGTGCTCTACCACCTGATGGTAGTTCTAGTGAGCACAAATGGCCCGCGCGACATAGGCACATAGATGTGTAGATTTGGACACCAGAGGCACAACTGTAGTCTTTTAGTACATTTTTCATGAAAGTCAGAAATTTGATACTATCAATTGGTATTGTTGGCCTCTGTAGTACATAATATATTCCTATATAAAGCAATATATGATATTTAATAATAAGTAAAAATAAAAAACTTCCTTCTTTTCGTTTTGCATTCTCCATGGTGGCCGTCAACCAGCTGGGCCAGCCAAGGCCAGTCAATACCATTTATCATAATAGTCCTAAATGGGATGCCATTTTACGACTACAGTAATTAACACGCGTAATTTTTTAATTTTCGACAACATATTATTATTGGATCTTTTGAAAAATAAGTAGTGAAATTTTCAATAAAGTATGATCGAAAAGTTGGACAAGATCATGTGTTAAAATAGTACCAATATATGATCGTAATTTCTGGCATGACAAAAGTTAATCGTATACCATCTGATATATACTTTTATATAGTCTGAATTATATTTTCTCGTATCAATGAACCATTTCTGTATGGTATGTAATAGTAAATAATGTATGAACCATATTTTAAAATCATTTTTCATACACATTTCTGTACACATTTGCATCCATCTTGGGTCTTACCTCTTTTGTACACCATTTGAACTAACTTCAATTTAATTGGTTAATTGTAATTGACACACAGCAATGCTATATACCTGTATTTATATTATGAAAAGATTAAAACCAACGATTAAAACCAATGTGTGCCTGGCACATGGCAAACAGGAAAATGCCAAAAACACGTGCAAATTTTCACAATTTACTTTATTTATAAATATCCGTATACTGTTATTACATTGTAGATTATCCACTAGTAACTCTCATTAGTAAGTCTACTATAATAATTCCATTTTCTAATCCTTTTTACAGTAATAATGGTTATAATGGGCCACTTGAAGTATGCACAGGCATAGCATGTTGGTTGGACTTATGCATACTGTACAAGCAACATGCAGGCGTATATATGCATATATATATGCATATATATAGACATAAGATATACATATGCACATACATATATATACGAACACCGTATAAAACAAAATCTAGTCATTTATAATTATCTGTCTATAGAAATTATTATATATTTATCATTTATTACAAATAACAAAAACTATTGAAAAGAAAAGAAAAAATTATCATGTGTCGTGCATATGAAGAAATGGACGAGAAGACACGTATGTCACAAAAATGGTGGGCAATATTTTTTTATGCCTGTGCTGCCATTTCATACATTTTCTCACATTACTGGGCTTACCGTTTTGGTACAATGATCCTTACAACTGGTACATTAGCACCAAATCGTTTCACATCTACCGACTCCAAAGTTGTTGATAGACTTGCTATGGCTGCAGGTTTCTTAGCAAACTCTATTTTGGTACAACGTATTGTTAATTTAGCAACTGGTAAAGCATTAGGAGAACTTGGACAAGTTATGGGACGTAAACCATTGTTAACATTTGCATTATCTGGATACTTCGTTACAGCATTACTTTACATGATTGGTTACTTAGGTGCATTTGATGCAAGGTACAAATACCCAACTCATTATGGTGGGTGCATTAAGAAAGCAGGTTGTAAACCAAATGCAAAGATTAAGACCAAACCATCGTTGGTATGCACAGATGCTAATGTAACAAATGCAACTTTGATTGGATGTACTGCTTATGCACGTACAGAGACTGATAAGGATGCACCAACTGGTAATCCAGCTGGATGGGCATTTTATTTAGCACAAGGTATTATTGGATTATGCGCACCAATCGGTGTTTCTGTATATTCCTTTTTACGTGACGTTACAATAACCGATGAAGAATATGGTACTGCGTTCGGTCAAGCTGTTGGTATTGGTTTGTTATTTGGACTTTTCATTCCTTTTTTCGTTGGTTTCTTAGTACTTTTCTCTGCACCAACTGCAATGATGCCTGTATGTTACATTGGCGGTGCTATTTCCGGTGGTATCCCAGCAATATTGACATGTTTTGTTTTGAAAGAGCCAATCGCACCTAAATTACGTAAGCCAATGCTCGGACAACCAGGATCTAATCCAATAGACTGGTCTCCATTCCATGCATTTATGTACCCATTCCAAGTAAACACGTACACCGCATACAGTTTCCTGGGCGTTGGTGTTGTTGCGTTGGCATCTGCAGTTGGTGAATCGACAACATTTGCATACGTTATCTATGCATATGGATTTAATATCGTTGACATTGGTATCGGTTTGTGTGCTGCATACTTTCTCGGTGCATTGAACTCGACGCTTGTACCAAAATTCTTTGGATTACGCAGATCTGTTTATCTTGGTTTATGGTCATATGTTGCAGTGTGTCTCATCTTTGGCTTCTTGGCTGGTCCAGAACATAAAACTTTCATTTTAGTCGTAATGTTCTTCATTATTCCAGTCTTAGGAACATCCAACACAGCAGGTCAATTAGGACTTTACTATGCACAAGGCGATGATAAGCAAACTGGTGCAATTGCTGGTTCGTGGAAAGTTGGTGAAGCTGTTTTCAAATTGCTTGGTGGCCTTATCTCGTTGATTTTCCCAGCATGGATTAAAGCAAGAAAGAAAGACCCAACATTGATCCCTGGATTGCACTATCTTGTTAGTGTGCCATTGTACGCCATTGGATGTGCATTGTTCATTTACGCTGATTGTAAATTGGGACATCAAAATAAGTTACAAAAAGAACAACAGATTGTAATCTGTGGTATTAAAGCAAGAGTAGCTGAAGCTGGCGATGATTTTAATTCCGACGTTGTTAAAGCAGATGCAACTGTAGATGCATAAGTCCATAACCACAAAGGTATTTTCATACACATATTAAATCATACACATATTAAATCATACACATAGTTCAATCTATTGTCATCCAAGACAATGGTTGCTATGAATCCACTCCTGGGGATTTCAAAACCATCAAACTTTCGAAAACCCATGGACTGTTCACATTATTTTCATCGAGAGTTTTATGCTGGATTCAGACCTACTTGTACTTATAGAGAGTAGGAGTAAATCCTTCTTAGATTGAGAGTATTAACAATATTATTCCTGAGATTGAGTATTGAGTGTTTATTTCAGTTATTGTACTCTTTTTGAAGAGTAGGAATTATCATTTTGAGTAAAAATTAAAAATAAATTTATTCGTAAAATTATATATATACTGAGTAATATCTTGATACTCGGTACACTTCGTATTATATTTTATAAATACTCCTGATATGATTGAGAACGACTCGCAAAATATCTCTTCTTTTCTTTTTCTTTCTTTTACTTCTTCTTTTTATCAGTTGCAACTTTATCAAATTTCTTTTTTCAAATATCAATATTTGTATTTGTTCTTTTTGGTGTTCCTCCTTTAGCAGGCATGCCTAATTTTACCCTTCGCCTTCTACGTTTGCTTTTCTTTACGCTTTCCATATCAAGAGTTGGTACAAATGATGGTGTTGCTGGTGGAGTTTTTAATACAGATCCATCTTTCAAAAATAAATCAGTTGTATCTAAATCAGCATCAATATCAACAATAGTAGTTTTTCCTTCCACTTTACGCTTTGGAGTAATCATTGTTTTTGCGACGTCGCCTTTATCAACAGCATCTTCCAGTGGTGCTTTTAATGACAATACCATTACATTATTCTTCTTTGAATGAAATAGTTGCAAATGTTTTACCATTAAATCTACAAAGTTAGGATAGTCATTTTGTCGCAAACCGGCAACAATATTATCCACTATTGGCCTACCCTCGTCATTATTGTAGTAATGATCAATAAAACCATCTAATTTTTCACCTTCGCTTAAAGTTAAAAGTAATTTTTTATTCGAATGTTCATGTACAACAACGATGAATGCAATATGCAAGGATGGCTTGTCGGTAACATTCATCGTTATCGATACACGCTTTCCATCAATATTAACATTAGTTTTAACAACGCGGTATGCAAATTGATTATTTAATCGATCCTCTTCTTTTTGTTTTTTTGCTAATTCTTTTATGTAATTTCGCATAGAGATATCTTCTTGATGCATCAATTGACGTTCCGTTTCTTCTCTTTCCCGTTCTTCTTTTAATTTCCTGGCCATTTCTTTTTCCATTTCTTCACGTTTTAAATTTACAATATTGCGATCTTTAAATCCGCGATAAACTCGCTGCATTTGCACAGCAGCAGATTCTTCAGCGATTTTTAAGTCTTCTTCATCTTGTTTGCTATCATCTATTTGTTTTGGTGATGGTAATTCTTTAACTGGAGATGGTGCTTTTGATGGATCAACAAATGTTATTGGGCGACGTGAAGGCTTTGCCCATTCAAATACAAAATCAAGTTCAGCTTCCATCATAGCTTCTGCTTTTGTATATCGGCGAAATCGCCCATTTTCATCTGTCGGGTCTCCCTCAACCGGACTCAAATAGACAAAACGGAGTGACTTGAGAATTGCATTGCATAACTCATCCCGTTTCTCATCTGCCACCATCAACATTGGTTTCTTCGGCAATTTTAAGTGACGTGTTAAATGTGC
>JACLAD010005119.1_pt1 | contig 13020 bp, 5 predicted proteins | sample 8027901 | NCBI WGS metagenome assembly JACLAD01 (sample SAMN15725071, study PRJNA655200) | protist metagenome | isolation source: fluorescence activated cell sorting (FACS) single amplified genomes of... | place: Spain: Blaines Bay Microbial Observatory, Mediterranean Sea | collected 2016-07-05
TTTTTGTCAATCTTGTATGAGATTCAAAGAGGCGAATTTCCCGTCCGATATTGATCGTGTAAATGGTGTAAGCTTAATATTTCAAAGATATCTAAGTAGAAATGCTGAAGACCAAGTACAAATCCCAGAGGATACCAAGAAATTAATCATGCAGCAACTATTCTCAGCCCCACAGAGCATTTTTATCGACGCAACAGAACTCATCCTAGATTTCATGTTTAAGACATACTGGATCCCATTCAGAGATGGTATCTTAAACTCTGATCCAGAGACTACAAGACCAATTCCACCTAAGAATAGAAAGATGTCAATGGTAGGAATGAGTAATATTACGAAGTCTATAGTATCTGATGTTTCGACCATACCAGAAAATATGGGGAAAGATCATATGATGGATTCTGAAACCAAAGATGGCGATCAGTTCGACGATGATTCTGATTCGTCAGATGACGAAAACGAAGAAGATACATTAGAGTTACCTAAGCCACTCAAAATTGATACAAGTCCTCCTGAAATGGATTCGAGCGATGAAGTTTTGACTGAAAAAATCAAAGAATTCTATAGTTCGCAGTCAAAAGATACCATTTCTCCAACTGATTCCACCCCGTCGGAAGAAAAATCCCCCCAAAGCCGCTCGAGTTTTGTAATGTCTATTCTACGTTCTTCGAGAAGAGGGGGTGTTTTCGGCGCCAGACAGCAAAGTTCACCTCAACTTTCACGTGATAGTAGTATGATATCTGTTCGTAATACCACTTCTCCAGATACTTCATCGCGTGACAACTCCATGTTTACTCTTACTGACACATTTAAATCTTTGAAAGAAAGAGGACGCCGAAAAACTAGGACTGAGTCGGTGACACTAAAAGATTTAATGTCTCATCCTCAATGCTGCTCTCTGTTCAAGGCATTTCTTGAGGATGAAGGTACCTCACAGACATTGTTGTTTTTGTTGGAGGTTGAAGAGTATCGTAGAATCCCATCGATTCGTTATCAACATACTTGCGCCCAAAAAATTTTCTACAAGTTCATTCATGCATGCGCTGTCATGCCCTTGCCTCTGAGTCAAAGTATACGAGATACAATCGCTGCCTCCCTTCATACAGCTGATCCCAGTTTATTTCAAGATTCTGTTGTAGAAGTTTTGCAGTACATCGAATGCTATCAGTTCCCCCGTTTCTCTGGAAGCTCTATGATGAATAAGGTCATTGCTCTCCTAGCAATGGAAGCACAACATCCTAAAGCAAACAAACGCCGTGCATCGATTATTGTACAAGCTCCAACTGTAGGTTCATCTGGTATGAAAAGCTTGAAACAAGTTTTAAGCTATCAATTTAGCATAAGATACTTCAAAGATTTTTGCACTAGAACATATTGTCACGAATCTATTCTCTTCTGGTTGGACGCAGAAAACTATCAAAACTTGCCAGGTTCAAATTATATGAGAAGAATTGCGATGAAAATTTATAAAAAATATGTTGCTGATTTTGCTATGCTTCAAATCAACATATCTGGAAAGACGAGAATAGAGATTGCCAAAAATTTGGAATATCCTACGCGTTCGATATTCAAAAAAGCTCAGACAGAAATCTTGCGTCTAATGGAAACGGATGCTTTACCAAAATTTCTTCTATCTAAAGAGTATGAAATCATGACACTTTGTTTTCATACTAATGATAGTATCAACTCATAATAGCAGACTTGATGGATTTTCAATTTGATACTTAGCGACAATGAAGAGAAAACTATTGCTGATGATTTACAACTGCTACGTACCATCTCATTATATGACTGGTAATCTTAGTTGGAATCAAATTTTAATTGTTACAGCTTACAGCAATGCATAGTTGGAGTGGAAGTGGAAGTAATGATTGTACTTCGCTAGCTAGTGTAGAGGCCGCAAATCATGTCAAATGGATTTTGAATTTGAAATAGAGGCATAAACAAGCAATGATAGTAATAGTAATTATTGAATTAACGATAATTAGTAATTGTAATTAAGAAGCAGTAATTAGTGTAGGTGCAGCTACATACATAGTCGCTAGTCTAATAGTAATAGTAATAGCTAGGTACTTCTACTTCTAACTCTAACTTCTAACTTCTAAGAAATTCCAATTCTAGATTGAATATTACATATTACATATTACGTCAAGACGTCAAGACAAGACCGAGATGTGCAAAAGCTTACTGTACTCCTGCCTATCGTCCTGATTAAAAATATACAAATCCGCATTACGACATTACGACCCAAGTCTTCAAAATCCGCCTCGTCAGTCAGAAGATAAACCTTCCGTAGCGACTTGACGTGTTAGAATGTTAGAATTAGAACGTGGTCAGATTGACATGTAAACACGGATTCGGACTAGCTGTTTTAGCAATCACCATAGAGATACACTTTGACCAATACATCATGACAGACTTAATCTTTGACGGCTTAGCTTGACCTTCAAAAGCGATTAAGTATTGACGGATCTGCTCCTTAAGCAGATTCTTAAAAGGGTCATGAATTTGTCCAGTCTGAGAAAAGATAATGATAATAGTTATTACTTTTATCATCATCATTATTATTATTATTATTGCTATTCTAGCTAACATCTAATACTAACCAATTACTATGTATTATTTATATTATACTGCATCTAATACTTCAATACTATTATATTGCTATTGTTATCACAAATTTATTTCGCTATCTAATCACATATCATATGAGCGCGCTTTGTAGCTAATCTACAATATTCTATCATAATGCGTAACAATGTAGCAATAGGGAAATAATAAATACATTGGGGAAATAATAATCTAGCTACAAATACATCCAAACTTATACTTATATTGATAATTATAGCTACTTCCAGTAATGTTAAAATATTGATTTTATTCATATTTTTGTTAGATGGTTTCTATTTTTCTAAGTATCGATCTTACCTCTGCGGTCAAAAGTATCCAACCAACAAGAAGCGGGAAGTATTTCGTAGGTACTGAGATGCGTGAGGCAGAAATGATAAAATGAGTAGTACCTACGCTACTAGTCTACTACCTACTATACTTAAGTAATAAGTAAAATGAATGCATAGCATGCCATGAATCTCATCGTGGCATTTCAGATCGCTCAAGACCTCCTTCCACTACCGGCTGTCATTACATCTTTACCGTCCGGAGAAAGAGGGCACGCTGGTGTCTTGCCTTGCTTAGAAAGTTTAGTATATTTAGATTCAGGCATATCCACTTGTATAGGTGTAAAAGGTGTAAAGAAATTCCTTTCACTTTATTGATCATTTAAAATAAATATAATTTAAAGAAGAAATAGAGAAGAGGAACATGAGTATTAAGTTGAGGGATCTCATCCGATCAGTGAGAGCATGCAAAACTGCGGCGGAGGAAAGAGCTGTTATCTCAAAGGAATGTGCCCTAATCAGAACTGCTATTAAGGAAGAGGATGAAAAGTTCAGACAGAGGAATGTAGCGAAATTAATGTATATTCACATGCTCGGATATCCTACACATTTTGGACAAATGGAGTGTTTGAAGCTGATATCTGCTACAACATTTCCTGAAAAGAGAGTTGGATATTTGGCATTGACACTGCTTTTAACTGAGAATACTGAAGTTTTGACCCTGGTAACAAACAGCCTGAAGGTGGATTTGACGAACTCATCACAATATATACAAGCATTATCATTGATAACAATCGGTAATCTAGCTACACAAGATATGGCAAGAGACTTAACATCGGATGTAGAGAAAATTTTGAAAGGGTCTAACTCATTTCTACGGAAAAAAGCTGCCTTGGCAACTATACGATTGTTGAAGAAAGAACCTGATCTAATTGAGCATCTCGCAGATAGAATAGTTGCATTATTGAAAGATAGAGCTCATGGTGTAGTTATTACTGGTGCTCAAGCAATGCTAGATATTTTGGAAATTGATCCAGAATATAAAGAAGAGTTTGCCAAATCAGTTCCATCTCTTGTAAGGCTGTTGAGAAATTTCATCTCCATGTCCTACTCGCCAGAGCATGACGTCAGTGGCATTACAGATCCATTCAATCAAGTAAAAATCATGACTCTTTTGAGAGCTTTAGGTAAAGATGATAGTGAAGCCTCGGAACATATGAATGATGTATTAGCTCAAGTCGCCACGAATACAGAAACCTCCAAGAACGCTGGTAATGCCATCCTCTACGAGTGTGTTCAGACCATCATGGGTACAGAGAGTGACTCCAGTTTACGCGTTCTGGCTATCAATATTTTAGGAAGATTTTTATTGAATCGTGATAACAATATTCGTTATGTAGCTTTAAATTCTTTGAGTAAAGTGGTCTCTGAAGATATTAATGCTGTTCAAAGACAACGGAACACTATTGTGGACTGTCTGAAAGATCCAGATGTTTCCATTCGTCAAAGAGCACTTGAACTAGTTTATCAACTGGTGAATGATCAAAATGTAATTGCTTTGACTTCAGAACTACTGAATTATTTGGTTGTCGCCCCTACTGAACACAAAAGTGATTTGATATCGAAGATCATGGGAATTGTTGAGAAGTACTCTCCAAACCAAAGATGGAGAATTGATACAGTCATCACAATTTTATCTATCGCTGGTAATCATTGCGACGAATCTGTTATCAGAATAGCTATAATATTGATTTCGCAGCATGTGAATCTTCAGCCTTATGCCGTCCATCGATTGTACAGAAACTTACAGGATGACAGCTCGCAACTTGGACTGCTGCAGATCAGTATCTGGTGCATTGGTGAGTATGGTGAGTTCTTAGTTAGACCATTGGGTGCTATTGACTCAGAGTCGCAATCATATGATGCTGTTGCTGGAATGGATGTTGCACAAATGTTAGAACGATGCATGAGACTACATAATTCTGATATTAATTTGAAATGTCTCATATTGAATGCCTTGTTCAAGTCATCTGCGCGGTTATCTGGAGATACTCGGGCATACATAACACAGATAGTAGCGCCATATCAAAGCTCAATGTCGTTGGAATTACAACAGAGAAGTTCAGAGTTTTCACTATTGCTCGGTAATAGATGGGATAACATCCGTGGCGAACTAGTTGCCAAGATGCCAATTCTAGATGAGGATGCGATGAGGAGGAGACGAGGTGAAAGTATGGAAGACAATAAAAGTAGTAGTATACCAAGTCTAAGCATGCCTAGTGGTCCAATAGGATCTTCTGCTGGTGGATCAGTTGGCGGAAGTAATTCATTACTGGATCTAGATGATATTTTTGGCGGAGGTTCGGGGGGTTCTGGAGGGGCTGCACCAGTCATGGCACCTCAGACGGTCATGAATTTTGGCAGTCCTGCAGTTGTTCCATCAGCTGCGCCTTCCAGCACATCTACTAGTGCTCCGGACCTTTTGTCTGATATCTTTTCAATGCCCTCAGTCGGACAAACCTTACCAACTACTAACAATGCCCCAGGTGGCAATTATAGTGATCCAGTTGGTAATTTGTTGGGGTCCCCGCTACAACCATCGCTCACATCAATGATTGCTGTATCTAGCACTCCAACCGTTCAAGCTTTTGATAAAGATGGTTTGAGCATTGAAATGGAATTATCGAAACCTGACCCAGCGAATAACGCATTGTCGAAGGTTTTATGCAAGTTTAGTAACAAAACAGCCGGTCCAATGACTGATTTCAATTTCCAAGCAGCTGTACCTAAGTACTTGAAATTGGAAATGTTACCACCATCAAGCACAATGGTTGCCGCCAATTCGACTGGTCAGGTAACACAAGAAATTCGTTTGACAAATACAATGCAAGGCGAGAAGAACATCATGCTGAAGTTAAAAATCAGTTACAAAGTACAAGGGAAAACAGTGGAGGAACTTGCGCAAGTGAATAACTTTCCCAGTATGTACTAGTTAAATTGCATCCATTGTGCTCATTTCAGTTGTGTTTCAATAGTAAGCTACGCCTTTCATTACGCCTAAGGTTGATATATAGAAGTACATGATGTGTGGACAAGACGAATTGGGGGTGGGCTGCCCAGACCGAGCCGTAACAAGCAATAGCCACTGGTTTTTGCTTGTTTGTACTTTTTATTTTATTTTTTGAAATTTAAAAGTGTAGTACTTGCACTTCTTGTACAATTACAATTAGAGATTGGAGCATGTGGATGTAGCTAGCAGCTAGCTACGCGCTACTGGCTTTTGGCTAGTCTACCTACTTGCTACTTCTTACCTTCCAAGTCTAGACGTCCACTGTTCACTGGCTGACATTTTTCCCATTTTATATTTTATTTTTATACATGAAGTATATATGTAGCAAAATCATATAATTACAAGAGTGAATTTTATTATTGACATTAATTTAAGAAACACATATGTGTTACACTGTAACAGTTGCAGGGTAGCTAATAATCATACGAAGCTACGGTGAAGCAAGTGAGAAGCAGCAAGCCAATTTCGCTCGGCAGTGAAGTGTACTTGTGTGCCAACGAGTGTCCGCATGGACTAAAGAAGATAACGCATGCACATCAACTATCAAAACAAAATTGAGAAATATATAATCGGTCTAAATCTACTCGTTGTGAATTGATCTTCCCAATGGAAGAGGAACTTCAACACATGTGACTTCTCACCCAGTACTTCAGTATGTTATATCATGAAGACTGACATTCACTATCAGCAATCAACTACTTTCATAATACTAGTACGACCAATTGATACTATCTCCGCAGACTTAAGCCTTCTTTCCACCGATTTTTCCGGTTCCCTGTTGGATAAAAATATATTTCAAAATGGAGTGGGGGTTACAAGCGAAGATGATGTCATCAGAAAACAAAAGAACCCTTACCTTCATGGTGATTGGGGCAGGGTTGGAAGATGAAGACTTGTTGATGAGAGACTTGTGGATGTGAGGGATAACTCCACCACCAGCAATGGTTGCTTTAATAAGGGTATCAAGCTCTTCATCACCTCTGATAGCAAGAAGCAAATGTCTTGGGGTGATTCTCTTGACCTTAAGATCCTTACAGGCGTTACCAGCGAGCTCAAGTACCTCAGCAGTTAAGTACTCCATGATGGCAGAAGTGTAGACGGCAGCGGTGGCACCAACACGTTGATTAGAGTGGATTCTTGCCTTCAAAAATCTGTGGATACGACCGACAGGGAATTGAAGACCGGCACGCGAGGAACGAGATTGTGGGGCACGCTTGGAACCGATACCCTTTCCTCCCTTTCCACCTTTTCCACCCTTTCCGCCTTTACCTTTACCCTATGAGTAACAAGATAGAGAGAGACATGTGAGATGGACTTACAAACATAACTGATGAAAGGATTTGAATTGATAGAGAAAGGAGAACGGGAAAGCAAGCAGAGATATTGAAGTTTGGACAAACACGACAAGGGAAGAAGAGAGGAACGTACTCCTAGATCCATTTATAAAACGTTGATAAGTTACTTGTGTAAGACTGCGACAATCCGTTTGATTTTATGATCCATTTGAATGTTCAAAAGATTTCATTTTTTAATTTTGATTTTCCATAATTTTCTCAGAAATCAACTGTCAAAAAATATGGAGATTTTTTTGGTCTTCTTTTATCAATCGAAGATGCGATGGAAATAAATGATCCAAAAAATCTGTCCTCACTCCTCTACTCTCATTTGAGGACAAGAAGAAGGAGACTGCAGAGACTACTTTTTTTACTGGATAATATAATCTGTGCCCATCTCCATCTTGGCACTCGGGATGGTCAATGTCATGGTTCGAATATGCAGGATTACATGTACAATTTCTACCCGTCTCGTCCAGTAAATGGCATTGCGCGGGATTTTCCCCGAATTCGAGGGTCCTACATGGTCAGAGGTAGCCTCATCGTTTCTTCCTAATCAGGTACCTAGGTTTAAAACCAAAGAAGAAGCTCTGAAATTCACTGAAGATCACATTGAGAAAGATATCCCTTCGAATCCTGACGAGCCTAATCTGCGTCACTCTATTTCGACATTGACAGATTGGAATCAAATAGAGAAATACTTGCTTCCGAAGATCTATCATTACAGAAATGGTGAATCAGGCACAAGTACGTTGCCTGATCAAGACAGTTTGGACTCTAACTCATTTATGATGGAATCAGAATCATTTGATGAAAAACAGAATCCAGTCCGTACCTACCTTGAATCGCGGTTAAATCTCAGGGTGCATACATTAATGACGGACTTATCTGTGATGAATACTTTCAAATATTGCTTCTATTCCATGAGATGTGGCATTTATGTTCACATAAAAAATAATAAACTTGTGATATTCTGTCCATTTGTAAATAAAGAGTATACTAACAACTGGCAAGGTAAATTGAAATTTAGTGGTAGCGGGGCAACTATTCAGGATTACTATCGTTTGAAAAACAGTGGAGAAAATTTCATTCCCGACATGTCGAAATGGTGGGCGAACGGAAACATAATTTGCTCACAACATTGTACAGAGGAGGAGGAAAAAACAGTTGGTAGTCAATGGTGGGGCGATCACTTCTTGTTTCAATTAAAAGATATGTTAGCCGAAACATGTAATTGTAGAGACATTCCTGATTGCGAGTTTTTTTTGAATAAGCGTGATTATCCACAGTTGAAGTATAATGAGGACATAGGGCCTGTTGAACCTTATGGTTTTATTTTTGATAAAGATGACAGGGATCCTTCTCAAGATATTAAACTTGATCAAAATAATTTTAAATCATATGCCCCAATTTTATCATTTTATAGTTCAGATAGGTTTGCAGATATCCCCTTTCCAACTTCGGAGGATTGGGAAGCTGCTACAGGTTCAGTATTTCCTGCGTCACTTATTGCTGCACATGATCATGATGGGAGTAAAATCCCAAAGAAACCGAGAGATCTTTTTACTTCTGAAAACTTAAAAAAATTCGAGTTTCCCTGGGAAAATAAGATACCAACTGCCTTCTTCAGGGGCACAGCCACAGGAGGAGGTGTCACGGCCAACACCAATCAGAGAATACATGTTGCTCAATTGTGCTACGAATGGAATCAGGGAGGTTCGAACTCCATGGAACCATACCTAGATGCTAAATTGACTGGATGGAATTGGAGAGATAAGAAGATATACAGTGAAAAAATGACATATATAGATAAAAACGGATTTCCATTTTCGGTGGGAAAAAAGAATTTCACGCCCATATATGAACAAAGTCGATTCAAATATCTAGTGTACATAGAAGGACATTGTGCCGCATGTCGTTACGGATTCATGATGTGTTTGGGCAGTGTTATTCTAAAAGTTGATAGTAAATGTGTTGCAGACAAGATGTGGTATTTCCCTCTCTTACGACCTTATCATGATCATGTTCCAATTAAAGCCGATCTAAGTGATCTAAAAGAAAAAATAGAGTGGTGTCGTAAAAATGATGGCAAATGTAAAGAAATTGCGAAGAATGCGAAGGATCTGTACGAAAAATTCATATGTAAAGAAGGCATATTAGACTATATGCAATTGATCTGCTATGAAATTTCTAAGCGATTTTGTCGATTGCCTGACTGGTGTGATAAGAATCCAGTGCCTTCTTCAAAACCACCGAGCATGTCCACTGTAGGTTCACCTTTGAATAGACTGGAATGTTGTAGGGATGGTTTATGCATAACATGCGAAGAATTGAAGAAAATAAGTGACGAAAATTCTGCAAAAGAGAAACATGAACTTGCCACAGGAGAACAGGCTAGGTTAAAGCGGCAAAGAGAAGAGCAGGCCGCTAATCTGGAAAGAATGCGACAGAGGGCTAAAAGAGCAAGGTCCGGGTAAGTAGAATGTGGAGTTGGTGAATTTTGTAAAGTTTTAGCTATAACTTCTCGCTTTTAGTAGACCAGAAGTAGAAGTGTAGTAGAGAGTAGAGTTAGAGTTAGAGTACCGGTAGTTCAGGTATAATATACTTATAGCTTATAGTTATAGAAGTAGTAATGTGTAATGTAGTAGTGTAGTAGTAATGAGCCGGTAGTTAAGGTTATTATTATTATTTATCAAAATTTCATTGAATGCAAATGCAACATGCAACAACATATGCATTGCGAATTGCGATATGCGCAACGTGCGCAACGCGCGTATTGCAATCATTGCATCATTGCGATATATGAGAGCAGCATATTGCAATATATTATATTGTCTAGCTAGAAAAAGCTACAATATATTGACAATATACGGTTCCCCAGCTCTGAACTTCCTCTGAAATAGACTACAGACTACATACTTTATTATATTTTTATTTTTATACTTCTACTTTACATGAAATTTCATTATCTAGTATTATCATACATTTTATACACAAGAAATCACTATACACCACACAACTAGTCCATTTATATCTTCACCAAAGGGGAGGAAGGAGATTGAGTTGTTTTTGCTATGAAGGTTTCAACGGCAGCACCATCTTTTGAGGCGCTAGCAACGGGTATTTTTGAGGACGCGACGAACACTTGTTTACTTGCACTCTCTGGACTGTGACAATTGCTCGTACTGTCAGTATCAACAAATGCCGAATCGCTTTGATGTCTCTGCGGTAATCCTGGATTACTTTCTTGTGCAGTCTCATCTGAACCCTCTGCACCACTGTTCGATTTACTATTATTTCCTGCAACGGATGGTGCACTAGACGATCTTAATCTCGGTTTCCTTGCACCACCACCGCTACGATGTACCCCATCATTGTTTTCGCCTCTTTCAGTGGCTGCCTCAGAAGTGGTGGTACTGGTTTGCGAATCCCCAGGACTATTTCCCTCTCCAGGTCCAAGGGTACTCACAGATAGATACGCATGTTCAGAGGCTTCTCTAGCCGAAACGCGTCCTTCTGGCTCATACTCCAACATTATTTCAACAAACTGTGCGAACAACACGTAATCAGCCTCACTATGACCACGCTCTCCACGTCTTCTCCCGTTTGGTCCTTGTGTAAACACTCCAATTATATCACTTAAACGCCGCTTAGGGGGTTGGTCTCGTCCCTGCGGTCTTTTCAGAACAAATATACTCTTTCCATCTGTAGAGTGTACGAGTGCATCTCTATCTACATCTGCGGGCAATTCACTTAACGTACCCTCTAAATCATAAAGGCTTCCACCTTCATTATCATAATTAAGAGGTTTCAGATGAACTTTGTCGTAAAATTTCTCCAAAAATCTGGGAGGACTACGCTCAAGCATCGCTGCAGGGGGCGGACCCAACACATCTATAATCCGACAGAATTGATCAACTTGATCCAGACCCCCAAAAAGCGGTTCCCCAGTATGCATTTCAACTAGTACACATCCTAATGACCATATATCTATCTTTTGGTCGTACTTCAAACCTAAAAACACTTCCGGTGAACGATAAAACCTGCTCTGGATATATGTATACATGGTGCGAGTACGTAGACAAGATGATCCGAAGTCAATCAACTTCAACGAACTCCTCCTAGGATGTCTCAGCAAGATGTTTTCTGGTTTCAAATCACAATGAACAATATCTACATCAGGTCTGGCTAGAAACTGGAGCGATTGCAATATCTGGCGAGCAAACTTTCTTATCAAGTTCAAAGATACACCCAGAAAACGCGTGTTCTTAAGCAACTCGTACAGATTGTACGATAACATCTCGAATACTAGGCATTGATGGTTTCTATATACAAAGTGATCGAATAATTCTACGAGGTTAGCTTCACGAGAACCCCTGCTATTTGTCACCAACTGTAATAATTGCTTCTCAGTCTGAGCCTGAGTGAAAAAAGGTCTCTTCGACTTTATAATTTTGATTGCCACATCGCAGCCACCCTCATTATCGTAAGCCGAAACAACTTGTCCAAAGGAACCTTTCCCAATCCGCTTGCGTAAAGTGTATCGACTGGCAAAGAGTTCATTCTCTCGTACTATGTAGTCGAAATTTTCATCATCGTATCCGTCATTGTAGGTACCAGTCCTCGGTTGATCCACGTTCCTCCTGCTACGTGCCTCATAGTATATTCTGTTTATTTCACGATATGAATCGATCAGTCGCACAGATAATGCGATTACTGGTCTATTAGCAAAGGGTCTAGGAGATCTCTCCATTTCCATCTCCAGTATTTGGCCAGGATTAGGTTGTCTTGTTCCGGCGCTTGATCCTTGCGATGCAGAGGAAGATGGAGTCGTCGCAGCCGCCGTGTTAGGATTACTCTGATTCATTTCTTATTTTCACAGCTATATACTCTTTTCCTCTCCCTTCTGTTGGATGGAATCAATAATTAACCCACTAGTTTCACTTTGCAGTTAAGTACTCCGTAAGTTCAATCTAGGACAAACTAAAACGAGGGAGGATAACCAAATAGGAGCAATTTCACTGGCTTCAATAATACAGTCTGCTTAACACACGCACAGAGAAACTTGACGTTCAACAGCCCACAACTGAAGATAGTCAGTATTCAAGTGTCACGTAGTATGTTCAATATGATCTCAAACGGCTTTCACTATGGTTCACTATTTTGTTTCTCTCCAGAAAACACACTTGAGAAGAGAATAGGAGATGACTCGTCTTAAGGTACTTTGATTGTAGAACGTTTTATGAAATGACAAACGTCTCCTACTCTTATTATTAGGCTTACCTCACCTACATCAATGGGGGTGATCGTTGGTTTTCGGCGTTTTGAAATTTTTTGGCCCACTCAACACTGCTTTACCGAATTACCGAATTTTTCCGAGTGTGTTTTTGTCGTTAATTAAGAAATATTCTGAGGTTGTTTGAGATCCATGATTTTTTGCCAGATCATCAACAAAAAAATTCGTTCTTGATTTACTTTCAAGATGCTTTAATTGAAGCCATATGCAACTTGGAGCCTTCAATTGCATCCATCCCCCTTATCCAGTCACACACCCACAACTACCATTAATCCCACACTTTGTAACATAGATTGTTACGAGTAAACCCTGTGAAGGAAGGCGAACGGAGCACATAGAGTCATAACTCCCTGTCCCCTTTTCGTTAGTCCATCGATATTTTGTATTTACTGATCTTCAGTTTTCTCGTTGAGGATATCTGAAACT
>JACLAD010009956.1_pt1 | contig 13020 bp, 9 predicted proteins | sample 8027901 | NCBI WGS metagenome assembly JACLAD01 (sample SAMN15725071, study PRJNA655200) | protist metagenome | isolation source: fluorescence activated cell sorting (FACS) single amplified genomes of... | place: Spain: Blaines Bay Microbial Observatory, Mediterranean Sea | collected 2016-07-05
TGTTGGGCGCCTACCAATGGCGGAACGGCAACTCAATCGGTTAATCGGCAACTTAACTCGTAACTTAACTGCTTCTCACAGCCCCTTTTAAAGCATGCCAGAGCTGCAATCCCTGTTAGTTGCAGCACGAAATGGTAACATGAAAGGTGTCATCTCTCTCGTTAGCCGCGAAGTCAGCCCGGTTGACGTGAACACCGCGAGTCCCACGGACGGCTCTACGGCACTGATTGCAGCGAGTGAGGGTGGACACGCAGCAGTTGTTTCTTTTCTGGTGAGTACTGGGGCTGCTGTCGATGCTGCAGATACGCTTGGGTGGAGTGCACTCCATTTTGCTGCGGTTAATGGGCATGTGGCTTGCGCACAATGTCTTGTGGCGGCGGGAGCGGTTGTTGACGCACGGGAGAAAGTCGGATGGACGCCGTTGCACGTGGCAGCTATGAACGGGCGGACAGAGTGCGTGTCAACGTTGGTTGAACTGGGTTCATCTCTGGATCTTGTCAACAAATATCAACTGGGTGTCGTGCACGTTGCAGCACGCAGCGGGCATACTGAATGCGTACGAGCACTTGTAGGGCTTGGCGCTGCCGTGGACGCACGTACGTACTATGACGAGACGCCACTTCATTTGGCGGCTGTTGGTGGTTACGTTGACGTTGTACGTGAACTTGTTGGTTCAGGAGCGGATCTGCACGCTCGCGACAGGGATGGACGAAAAGCAGAGGACAAGGCGCGTGACAGAAATAAGCACCAGGTTGCCACTTATCTAGCAGAGGTCTCGACAAGAGCATGAATGTGGGCTGGAGAAAAAGAAATTTTGTAGTGTAGTAGTATAATTTACTATTACCGTAGTAAATCGATTGCAGTTGAACAGCAGCAAAAAAATGAGAACCTTCAAGCCATTCTGTACGACGCTATGGGCGACAGGTGTTGGCGGTGCAGGCGACTGTGGGCCGGCCCAATCGACGGAAACCCTCCTCCGCGCAGGAGTCTTTTGGCACTGTCCCCCCCACCAAAGATGGCCTGGCCAACTGAACCGCCATTTCCACTCCTTCGCACTTCACTTTAAATGAAACTGACAACAAACAACTCGTCATTGCTGCTTGAATACGGAAGAAAAGTGATAGTCACCGCTCTGCACAGTAAGCTTGACTAGGTTGATACCATGCCGAGTCGTATTACCGGCGACATGCACACCTTGAGCCTGCGCTACGGGTAGATTCCCTTCTTTGACGTCAGCGAGGGATCGCGCGGGGATGAGGACTGTCGCTGCAGCGCTCGGTGGAAGGGTGATGTTGTGCTCGAGGCTGAGGAGTTTGTCGCCATCAACGATTTCGGAAGCAGGCGCAACGTCCCAGTAGCGCCAGCTCGCTGCGACTTTGCCATACATTGTTTGCCGTGACCCTCTTGCCCACGAGACATTCCCCGAGTTGATGCCAGCGATGATCTCGAGGTTCTGAGGACTGTTCAAGGTGGCATCGACACTGATGCCCAGCACGCCGTCAAGGAACCAAAGCCCGATGGAATTATAGCAGCCATGCATTTTGCTCACAGGGTCCTCGCAGCACTCCTGCGCGTCCCATTGTTCTGGCCAGGTGGTGTAGCCTTGCTGGAGAAAGAAGCCATAAGATGGGAACGTTGTCTTTGACGTGATTGTAAAGAGCAGATCATTGCGCCACTCTTCTGTGAGAAGCTTTGTAAGAAAGTAATTTCCTGTGAGCCCCACGTCCAAGTGTCCTCCCTTTGCTGCGATTGCGCGCGCAAGTAAAGCCATGGACGCTTCAAATTTTTCATTTGGAACAACGCCGGTCGCTAGGGGCATCACAATGTGAGTCTGTAGAAGATCGACGTACGCGCCCGTCTCTGCGTCATAGAATGCCCTTGCAATCGCCACGCTGCGATCCTCTGCAGCAGAGGCGTACTCCTTCGCATCGCCCTCATGGCCTAGCACAAGCGCAGTTTTTGCCGCCAGCTGCTCGATGTAGCACACGTAGGCATTGTTAAAGAGCAAATTCTCTGGTGATGTGACATTACTTTCGGAGCCATGCGGGGTCAGCCAGTCTCCCAAAAAATCCCACTGACTTGTGGTCCACGGCCACAGCAGCCCATCTGATTTTCGCGTATGCTCTGCGTAGAAAGCAAGGAGGCGCTTCATTGTTGGATACATTTTCTGCAGCAGCCCAGGATCTCCTGTTCGTCTGTACAGTTCCCACGGCATTGTTATCGTGATGCCGCTCCATGCCGGCCCGCCACCTCCTGATACAGTTGGTGCGGTGTATGGTACGTTGCCGTTCGCCTCTTGGATGTCGGCAAAATCACGCTGCCACTTGTGAAAATACGCGGCTACGTCAAAGTTTGATAGGGCAAATTCATAAGATGTATGCGCATCGCCGCCATACCCTCGTCTCTCTCTGTGCTGGCAGTCGACGGTCATGCCTCCCACCGTCAGCCCACGATAATTATTGATGGTGGTATCGTAAATTGAGGAGAGAAGAGGCGAGGAGCAGTGGAAGTCGCCCGTGCGCTCCAGCGTCGTGGCAAGGCGCAAACCGTGGACGGGACCGTGCACGTCAACGCCCGTGCTAGAGTCTTTCGTCGTGATTGTGACGAATCGCACCGCATGGTAACTGAAGCGGTTTTTAAAGGACCCGCGGCCAGACGCGTCGAGCGTCACGGAATTTTTCATGCCGAATTCCTCTGGAACGTTCTTCGTCGTCGACACGGATAGAAAGATTGTGCTGTTTGGGGCAGCGCGGAGATCCACCGCCTCGATCCATCCTGTAAACAGCTCCGCAAACTCCACGACCACGCAGCTGGCATTCACGCGCTCTGTGCGTACAACTGGTATGATGTCATCTACCACGGCCGTGTGCTCCATCACGTCGGCGCTCAGCGTCACATGTTGACCGATCAAGAGGACTTTGGCAGGACTCCACTCGCCGCCAGTCCCTGGGACGTCTAGCGAAGGGTCATTCCATGGTACATTGCCCGGAATATCTCGCCGTAGATCGACCGCATCGCCGCCAAACCCGCCCTGACCCCAATCTCCGAGCCTCTGCGTCGTGCTCTGGCGCGTCCACCAGGAGGCATCTGTCGCTGCCAAGATAGCCCCATCTACCTTGAGCACACTGCGAAGCATGGGCGCTTGCGCCCAGGACGTGCCCCTGCCATCCGAAAATGAAAAGTACTCTGACCAGCCGGGAGATGCCCACAGCCCAATGACATTTGGACCCGATGCGCGCAGGAGCGCCGTCACATTGTACACGCGGTAGAGCACTCGCGATGGAAGGTAGCTGATCGAGGGAGACAGAACTTCTTCTTCCACGGCCTTCTGTCCATTCACCGTCACCTCGCAGAAGCCGACTGTGGCAACATACAGAAGCGCGCTGCGATGCTTCTTCTGCATGGAAAATGTGGGCGAGCGAAACCACGGTGCTAATCCTCCTTTCGTCCAGTTGTACTCTGTCTTTTCATGGTGGCCGATAAACGCTGCGCCACCCCAGTCTTTCTCATCAAACAGCCCCGTTGTGAATGTGGAGGATGAGGACGACGAAGGGCCGCCATGAACTTGCACAGTCACGGACCAGAGGTATGCTGTCCCTGACTCCAGATTCTTCCCACCGTACATGGCGCTAGAAGCGTTTGTCACCACAACGCCAGAATCCCACACCACTGCCTCGCCTCCCTCCATCTCTCGCACCTCGACTCTGTACGAACGCGCCTTCAGCCCTCTATTGTTATTGTTTTCATTACTGTTATAATTATTGTTGTTTCCAAAGTCTAGCTTCCATGAGAACCGCGGCCGCTCCACATCGATTCCAAGAGGTCTTTCCAAGTATTCCGTCCTCATGCGCACAATGCGAACAGCTCCATTGCTGCTTTCATTGCTGCTTTCATTTATGTTTTCATGTATGATTTCATTCGAAAGTGGAGCGGCATGAGCTGCTGCCGTCCCCCCCACAGCGACCAAGATCAGTAGCGCTATCATTTGTAAGTTTCCCAGTTCGCACTTCCTCTTCGAAAACCACAACCCTAGAGAACCAATGGCGAAGGGAAAGAAAGAAAAGCAAAAAATGAGGCGGACCTTCTGCAGAAGACTTGCGGGCCACAATAAGTACTCCAAAATCAAACACCAAAAAATGAAAAATGACGCAAACAAATCGAAAATCTTTTCAAAGCTCTCGCGCCAAATCAAGACTGCACTGAAAGAGGCGGGGGGCGACAGAGAAAGTCTGGCTGTCACGACCGCCGTGACGGCCGCCAAGCAGGCGGGGATGCCGAAAAGCAGTATTCAAACGGCGCTGTCACTGAATGCAAAGAATGGAAAGGATGCAGCGGCTCTAGAATATGTGACGTACGAAGGAACAGGGCCAAAGGGCGTGGCTTTCATCGTCCGAACTCTGACTGAAAAAAGGCAGCGTACGTCACCAGCAATGCGGCACATTTTTACCAAATATGACGGAGCCTTGGGCTCGGAAGGCAGTGCAAGATGGGCATTCGACCACGTGGGCTGTATCAGTGTGCACAACGCACCTCCCGTAGAGGAACTTCTTGAGATTTGTATTGATGCGGGTGTGGACGATTTTGGCATGAGTGACGACGACGACGACGACGACGACGATAGCAGGGATGGGGAGGAGGAAGAGGATGTGCTGCTGCTCTACAGCTCTCCGGCGGACATGGCCGCCATTCAGAAGATGCTAAAGGAAGAAAAGGGCCTCGACAGCACCGCTGAAACAATTTTGAAACCGTCCACGTATGTGACGATTGATGATCCTGATACTATAGAGTCGATGGAAGCCATGCTGGAAGCATTTGAGGAACATGAAGATGTGATTGACGTAATCTCGAACTTTCACCGAAGATAATTAGGGCTACTAAAGGACGTCGTCGTGAACTTTTTTTAAGTTTAGAAGAGTTCGTTTTTAGACATCATGGGCGGTATTTGCGGCGCGTTGCAGGTGTCACCAAAGTACGCTTCTTCCAAAGATAGACTAGAGGAAGAAAATGCGGCGAGGATGATACAGGCGCGCTACAGGGGCAATACGGCACGGAGGAAGTCCATCACGACGACGACGGTCAATGGGAGGACGACTTGGCGAGGTCAGGAGATGATTAATGAGTACAAGATGATGGAATTTCTTGGAAAGGGTAGCTTTGGTGTCGTGAGAAAGTGCAAGGATACAAAGACAGGCAAGTGCTTTGCGATGAAGAAGCTGAGCAAGCCCATGATGAAGCGGAAGCGTATTGGGCGCTTCAGCACAGCGTTAGAATTCCTCACAAGAGAGGTGGCTGTGTGGAAAAAACTAAAGCATGAAAACATCTGCCGATTGGTAGAAGTCATAAACGATCCAGAGCATGATGATGTGTATCTCATCTCAGAGTTCGTGGCCGGAGGCACGCTTCTAGAGGATACCCAGAACCCAGATCCACTTCCTGAAATTCTCACCGTGCGCTTTATTCGCCAAGTCGTCGCCGGCTTGCTGTACATGCATAAATCTGCAGGCGTAGCACACAGAGATATTAAACCTGGAAACATTCTGGTCAGTGAGAGGACAGTGAATGGCATCGCAAAGATCACAGACTTTGGTGTCTCGGAAATGTACAAGGACAAAGAGGAAGAGAAGAAAGAAGGAGACCTGGACCTTGTACACAATACTGTTGGCACGATCCATTTCTTTTCTCCCGAGATGCTTTCCGAAGAACCATTCCATGCCTATGCTGCAGACGTGTGGGCGCTGGGCGTCACGTTGTACATGTGCATTACGGGCGTGATGCCGTTTCGTGGGAAAGACCATTACTCTCTCATCAGGGCTATTACTTCATCTGATGGTGCAGACTTTGATATGCGGTGTTTTCAGCAAACGTATGATAAATGTGTCGTTGACTTGCTCCAAAAGATGTTGGAAGTTAACGCAGCGGACCGGATATCGCTGGAGCAGGTCGCGGGGCATCCATGGATTACGGGCAGCAACACTGCTTCACCTACACCTGCAGTTGTTCCGACTGAAGTCATCGAAGTGACTTCTGAAGAAATTGAGAATGCCATCACGAAGGTTGGCGTTTTGAAGGCAATCACGAAATTCAAGTCTACAGCGTCGACAAGAGACGTTCTCAGCGCATGATTTGGTTTTTGTACAATTTAAAAAAAAAAAAAAAGATTATCTTTTTGTTCTTTTGCTGCCGCTGCTGCTGCTGCTGCTTGGATCTGCTTGTCGCTTGCGCTTATTCCTCCTATCGTGGAATGGGAAGTCAATTTCAAGCAACTTTTTTTCACGGAGTGGATCTAATTTGTCCCTGCGCGTCTTTTGACCCTGCATCCATAATTCCAAGTCCCTCAGCACTGGTATGCCATCTGCCAACACCACCTCTCGCTTGCCCTCTGCCTTTTTCTGTCTCGGCCACCTCCCCTCCTTGTCTTTGAACCTTTTCAAAGCGCAGAACATATGGCAATTTAAAAAGCGATCGCTATCGCTCTTTATTCAAATTCAAAATGCCAAAAAATCGATGAGAGAAAAAACAAAAAAAACACAAAACAAAAAACACAAAACAAAAATGAAAACACGCTTCTCGTCATTGCTTCTCGTTGGGTTGCTCGTGATCCTGTCGAAGGCTGCTGGAACCGCAGAGTATGTGGAGCGGGCGATTGTGGCAAGGGCCAGGGAGCTGGTGAGAGGGGGAAGGCCGCGACCCGCGCTGGAAATGATTCAGGGCCTGGAAGGAGGACAACAAACCTTTCCGTTGCTCATGTACGGTGGAATGGCTGCCACTGCGGTGGGAAATTTGTCCGCTGCCATAGAGTTCTTTGAACGTGCAGTGGCTCTCAAGCCTGATAGCGCAGCTGCAATCCAAAATCTTGCAGTCGCTAGACATGACCGCGGCTTTCCTTCGGACTGGGTTGCTGGGATGCAGGGATATCGGGCCGCATTCGAGCGACGGCTGCTGGATGCGATGCCAACGCAAAACACCAAGTGTGCGGCATGGACAGTGCATACGGACTGGGAACTTGCCGCTCCCCACCTAAAGATGAACAAGCTCGTGGTAAGACGATGCAAGCAAGATCAAGATCATGTGCTTGTGACTGTTCAAGGCGCACAACTTGCAGATGACAGCGGGACCATCGTTCTTCCCGACGATTGCGTCGCCATTTTGAATTCGCATGGGCCTCTGGGGGGCGTCAGCAAATATATATTTGCCGAGAGGAGGGAAAACATAGAAAACCTTGATGCCGCAGGCTCCATCATGCAGACGTCCCTCTCCAACTACTATCATCTCATGGTTGAAGGCGTTCCGAAGCTGCTGATGCTCGCGCAGGAGCTGGATGGCACGCTTCCCATCATTGTCCCCGATAATGCACTTTTCAACAAGACATTTGAAATGATCCGGCACTTGATGATGCCAGAGCGCCGGCTCATCTACTACCGTCCAAGGCAGCATCCACTGCGTGTACGCACGTTGAGCATCATTGACAGGACAGCTGTAGCATCTGTGGATGAAATGTATTCTGCGACAAAAGATGCAATCGCCTTTTATTGGAAACAACCACCGATGGCGAAGTCTCCAGTAAGTGTCTACTTTCCGACACACTCTGCCATTATGCTTTTGAGAAAGGCCTTGCCGTGTTTGACCGAAACAGGCGGACATGTTGTATTCGTTTCTCGACGAGATGCTCGGGTACGCGCGATGGACTCTGAGGAGTCGTTTCTCGCACTTTTAGAGAACATGCTGCACGATGTGCTGGGCCTGAAATTGAAGGTCCTTGTTGGGACATTCATGTCGATCGCAGAGCAGAAAAAGCTTGTCTGCGAAGCGAAGGCAATTATAGGAGGACACGGGGCCGGTCTGACGAATATTATTTTTGCGTCTACTGGCACACCGTTCATCTTTTTTCCTGTGCATGGCGACCTGTATGACGGTGGAGGGTATTATGGCCATCTGGCAAGGTTGGTCGGGCTGCGCTACGTTCCCATGAGGGATTTTGCAATCGCAAGGACAGGGAATTTTACAATCGGCGATTTAGAACTTGCAAGTCGGCAGATTGTTGAAGCGCTGTCGCAGGAGTTTGCTCATGACAGCTGCGCCGCCGCATAGCAAATTTTCGCATAAATTTCTTATTACTGCTGCTCTCTGCGTTAACCCGCTCTATCTCAAAAGGTGAGCCTCATAGCAAGTATGCCCATCAGCATTTAACAAAGAGTCGTCAGCGCCTTTGTCAATCAAGTATTGACCTAGCAGCTGAAACGACGAGCCAAAGCAAAAGTGCAAAGCAGTGTTCCCTGAGTCTGAAGCCTTGTTAATATCCGCCCCTTTGCGCAGGCAGTACTTGCAGATTCTTTTGTGTCCATTTTGGGAAGCGATATGAAGGAGCGTACAGCCATGCTTGTCAACGTATTGATCAATATGGCGAAATGGTCTTGCGTTCTCATAGGCATCTTCCAGTTGCTGCAGCCTTCCATGCCGTGCCAAAGAGTGCATCCTCTCCAAATCGTCACTGCCCACTGCATCTCCCGCATCGAGCCTCCCACCTTCTTGCGCCGTCGCCTCAAGGGAAGGCACGAAGCATGTCGACGTAGAGTTCCTCCCCGAGCTCCAAGGATCATACCCGTCCCTCTCCCACGCCTCCACGCTGCGCTCTGGCCTGACCACGCCCACTACACGCGGACGATTCACATTCGTCGGCGACGGCAGATAGTCTACTCCCTGCTGCCTCCCTACATGGCACTCAAAGACTGCCGCGGCCAGGCCCTCTAGTCGTTCGCCTCTACTCATCACATGCTCTTTTTTTTTTTCTCTTCTTTTTCTTTTTCTTTGAAAATTTTACCCAAAAGAATAATTTGTGGAAAACCTATTGTGTGTTGAACGTTGATCATTTTCATGGTTTTCAGCGACTTCGAAGAACATCAACCAAAGAAAACAAACAAAGGAAAAGAGATGGAGCGCGCGGTGCAGTGGCTGGCGGGACATGAGAGCAGGCCGAGGTTTGTCCTGGCTGCGGTGGTGGCGCTGGTCGTAGGATGCATCACGATGATGCAACCCTTTCAATTTGGAACTCACACTGCGAGCTTGGAGATCCTGCCGTCTCCCGAGTTGGCCCGCAGCTACTCTGCGTACACAAAAGTACTCCATTCATTCCCTGTTTTTCCATACGCAGACACCGAAATGGCGATTATTTCGAGGAGAGATGGGGAGTCGGTGATCGATGGTTGTGCGGCGAACTTTACAATTGCTGTGGCGAATCTGCTGACTAAGATTGCAAAGGATACCCTGCCGCATGCTCCAGTTGAAGTGGAATCTGCGTATACGCTGCCGGCCAACCTCAGCGCAATTTCCCTGAGATATATATCATTGCTCGAGACAATTGTGGTTGTCAAAAACATTGACACGCGTGAATCACTATTGGTGCAACATTTTTTGGCGAGGGCGCGCTCGGAATTGGAATCGTTATCTTCCAAATCGCGCGACTTCAAGATTGTATTTACTGGTCGCCTGGAGCTTATTCATCTCGCGCAAAAGAAAACAGGCATCGGGTTCGCGATTGTGAATGGAATAGGCTTGGTACCAATCACAGTCTTGTTCTTGTACACGGTGCGCAGTTTTCGCATGCTCATCCTGCCCGCTGCATCTCTCTTTGTGGCACTCATACTGAGCTACTCTGCAGGACGGCTCTTTGAAAAAAGTGAAATGGCTGTTCCCATGTACCAGCCTGACATTATGCTTTTTCTCTGCCTTGCTCTAGCCACGGATTACAACTTCTTCCTCCTGACGAGGTGGCTGGAAGAACGTCGAGAGCGTGGCCATGGGAATCAGCTTGCGGTTGAAAACATGATCAAGCATTCTGGAGAAACGGTGCTCGTGTCTGGTACTGTGCTCGCTGTGTGCTGGCTCGCACTTTTGAGCTTTCCGCTCTATGGATTAAATGGTGTAGGAGTGTGCTCCGCCGCTACCGTTGCCATCTGTGTGATGACGAATGTCATTCTTGTGCCGACACTCCTACTTTGCTTTGAGAAGTTTTTTTCCGTGATTGGTGAGAAGCGGGGAGAGGCGCGACCTCTGCTCGGAGGCGCGCTCAATGCCCCACGAGAAGACGCGCAGCGCTGCCTCTCTTATCGTCGCATTGGAATATGTGTGACAAGGAAGAGGAATCGGGTCATCATTCCGCTGCTCATTTTTGGAGTCTTTGCGGCGCTGGCATATCGCCTCTTCAACGTAAAATTTGCCATTGGCCTCAACATAAACCTTGGTGAATCCGGCGAATCCCAGGCATATTCCAATGCTTTGAAAACTTTCCGCGAGGCATCTCTCGTAACACCATTTACTGCAGTGGGGAAGACTGACTATGGAGGGAGCTTTCTCAGGGACGATGCTTCCTTCCAACGCGGCTGTCTGCTTGCAAAGCGAATTGCAGAGATGCCTGGTATTGTGGCACAGAGCATGCAAGGTATCATGTTTGATGTTGATTATAGTACTGGACAACTTCGCTGCATCACGAGTGCCGATGCGCGTGAGAGATTGAAAACGGGAGATGCGGAATACACTCGAAAGGTGAATCAGCTACTGAGTAGTGTCGATGACAGTTTCACAAGGATAGACTTTTCGCCTGCCTTCAACCCCTTCTCAAAGAGGATGGAAGAGCTGGCAAGCCAACTTCGCAGCGCAACGGATGGATCACAATTTGAGATCTACGCAGCTCCTATCACGGAAGTAGATGCAAAGGCGTTTACGATTGGAAGATTGGGGACAACGATTTGCATCACTCTCATGTCTGCATTTTTACTCATCGCGCTCTACTTTCGCGCCGCCATTGTTCCTCTCAAACTCTGCTTAACTATTGTCGTTCCCATATTGGGAATGTATGGGGCCGCAGTTGGGATCTACGAAGATGGCTGGCTGAATTTTACGAATTGGGCAGCAGTTTCATCGCAAGCAGGAGGCATCTCATGGCTGCTGCCAACATCGACAGTCTTTCTTCTGGTCGGCCTAGCTTTGGATTATGAAATTTTTCTCTTCTCGAGAGTCTATGAGATTCGGGCGGAAGGAGGAAAAGACGACAGAGATGCCATCATCGAGGCAATTGGCAGAACTGGTCCAGTGATTTCCGTAGCGGGTATGATCATGGCACTAGCATTCGCAGGCATGCTCGTCAATTCAAATTTGTTTTTGAACCAGTTTGGGTTCTTAGCGATCGCCTCCATCCTGGTCGATACGTTCGTCGTGCGCACAGTACTCACGCCAGCGCTGCTGATGCTAGGATCATGGATGAACTGGTGGCCGGCGCAGATGCCGCCTGTGCGTGCTTCCAACAACAGAGGAAACCGGAGAAAAAATTAATAGTACCTAATATAATCTATATGTCCGTGCGAGACGAGAAGCAGCATGTCGTCCGTAGATGAGCAGCAGGACACGATGATCATTGTCGTATCTGACGATGACGACGACGAGGACGAGGACATCTTTGAAGAACCTCTTGGCAATCTTGACTTCATATCAGAGTATTCGAAGAAGAACGATGGTGCATATATTTGTCTCTTCCTCATCACCTGCTCGATCTTTGGTGTTATAAGTGCCGCTGCGCTGCTTAGCTCGCCCACTCCAGTCTGGATGAGCCCATCTTCACATCTGGCATCACTCATCACAGCAGCGCTTCTTCCCCCGTCTGCTGCGCTACTTGCTGCCATATGGCTTGCACTGTACTTTTCAAAGATGCGCATGAAGTTGCTCCAATCAACCGTGCATTTCTCAACTGTGACAATGGTCAGCGCAGCTTCGTTGTTTTTTGTGACCAAGAGCTGGTTCATTGGTGGTCTGCTTTTAACGTTGGCGATTTTGGATGCCCTGTGGATGCTGCGGGTGCGGGAGCGCCTACAGTTTGTGGGGATCATGCTTGAACTTGTCTCTGATCTTTTGCAAAAGTATTCGGATTTAAAAGTGCTCGCTGTCGGGACGTTGGCTGTGCAGACCATTGGCGCGGCTGCCTGGTCACTGGTCTTTGTGGAGGCGGTTGCGACGGCAAAGAGTGTCGGCTCATCAATTCTGACATTTGTGCTGCTCTACATTTGCCTCTACTGGTTTGTGCGCATCTGCCATGACACTGTGTATGCAATGGTGGTAGCGACGGTTGTGAATTCATACGGTGACAATCCGCTGCCGCGCAGGTCACGAGGCAAGATTCTGCGATCGCTCATGTGTGGCAGTGCGACGGGCTCCTTGTTGGCGGGCTCATTGTTTAGCTTTGCGGCACGCTTTGTATGGTGGCTCGTGCGGGGCGCGAAAAAGTTGCGCAGAAGTTCACAATTTAGACAGCTTGGTGGTGATTTTAGTAGCAACTTAGACATGGGCTCGATGGCGGAGCGTTTTGTGATACGCAACAATAAGTACGCTTACGCATACGTCGCCCTGAAACGCACGCGTTGGACAGAAGCATCGGAAGATTTGTGGAGAGTGTTTGATAGACGCGCAGTTCACCTTGTGCTACGATCAGATCTTACGGATAGGCTGCTCCTGATGTGGTGCTACGCTTCCGGGGCTTTAAATGTCACGCTATTTACACCGTTTGTGTGGCATTCATCGCAGGGTGATACCTTTTGGATCATCATCTCGATCAACGCCTTCATCATCGGCTTCGCCTCGATCGCCACGCTTTCTGCACTGTTGGAGGGTGCGACAGATGCTGTCTACATCGTATTCGCACTGCGGCCTCAGGCCATTTCTGACCTGCTCATTTTTCACCGTCTTTCTCGCATTGCGGAGCTGCAAACGTATACAAACGTTGCTCAGGATGAGTGGGATGATTTTGAATAAAACAAATCTATTGCATTTCGGAGAAAATTGTGAAGAAGGCGGCCCCTTCTTTGGAGAGCACAGCTGTCCGTGGTCGTCCGTCAGGATGAAAGATTTCATGGTGAAAAGTTTCTTGCCATGGAGAGCCTGAGGAAGAGCGGTAATGCGCCACCCTTTTGTCATCCACTCGTTTCTGCAGCATCATCATAAAGAGAGGGGCAGCGAGAAACATGTGCATGTATATGT
>JACLAD010004830.1_pt1 | contig 13008 bp, 8 predicted proteins | sample 8027901 | NCBI WGS metagenome assembly JACLAD01 (sample SAMN15725071, study PRJNA655200) | protist metagenome | isolation source: fluorescence activated cell sorting (FACS) single amplified genomes of... | place: Spain: Blaines Bay Microbial Observatory, Mediterranean Sea | collected 2016-07-05
AAAATACGGGATGATCATCCCAAGCATAGATGATGGCGGGATGATTTTGTACCTCTGGCCAGGGGTGGTGGCCGAATGTGGGGATGAGGCCAGGATTATGTCCATGCAACAGCAAGGCCCTGACAAGAGCAGAAGCAAGATGGCTGCCAAATGTCGGAATGATCCCGGGATGATTATGTCCATGCAGCAGCAAGGCCCTGGCAAGAGCAGAAGCAAGATGGCTGCCAAATGTCGGGATGATGCCGGGGTGATTACATGCAGCAGCAAGGCTCTAGCAAAAAAAGCAGAAGCAATTTGGTTGCTAAATGTCGCGATGATGGCGGGATGATTATGACCATGCAGCAGCAAGGCCCTGGCAAGAGCAGAAGCAAGATGGCTGCAGAATGTCGGGATGATACCGTGATGATCATGACCATGCAGCAGGACCCTGGCAAATTATACCAGCGTCGACCCCAAATATTAGAATACTACCGAGGAAACCCACCATACTTTTTGTGGGGGATTCTGTTAACAAATCTTACGTTTTTGCTCATCTTGGTCATGTGGGCAATCTTTGGGCTCCATCCTGGTTTATTTTGGATCGCTTTGGGGTCGTGCCTCAGGGGGGGCCCTGCCAGCCATCAAATTGGGGCCAATTTATGCGCATACCTGTATTTTTATAGTTCCTGGGGGCCCTGCCAGCCATCAAATTGGGCCAATTTATGTGCATACCTTTATTTTTATAGCTCCGAGGGGCCCTGCAATAACCCCCTGCAATTTGGCTATGAGATCAGCATGCATCCCCTCATTCTCATCAGACATCTGTGCAGGCTCTGCTCGCCGATCCTCCTCACATCAGACCTTCCGACTGTGAAGCTGTTTAATAACATAACAGCATAGCATAACAGCAAAGCATAACAGCAAAGCATGACAGCATCACATGAAAAGGAAGCAAGCGAAGGAAGCAAGCAAAGGATCCAACAACAATGGTATCAAACTCTGATACGTAGTGCCTTCCTGTCACCGGAAGTAGCTTTTTTCATACATGTGGCAATTTCAACCGGTCATACGCAGTCTACACCCTGCAGGCTATCATATAATATACTACGGGAGCCTATCATAGTTTTCAGCAGGATTTGAATCGCTGCTGTGTGTATGTAGCCTGTCGTTCGATTACCGTATCACAGTTTTCAGCAGGATGTGAGTCGCCGCTGTTGTAGCCTTTGCAGTAAGAACGTGAATTAGGCCAAATGGTTTATAGTTTCCAGCAGGATTCGAATCGCCGCTGTGTGTCTGTAGCTAGTCGTCTGATTACCGTATCAAAGTTTTCAGCAGGATGCGAATCGCCGCTGTGTGTGTGTAGCCCGTCATTTGATTACCGTATCACAGTTTTCAGCAGGATGTGAATCGGCGCTGTTGTAGCCTTTGCAGTAAGAACGTTAACGCTGTTTCCGTGTTAAGGCAGGATGTGAATCGCCGCGGTCTCGGGAAAGGAGGACATAGACGATAAGCCACGTCATGTCTTCATCAGAGATGCTTACCCACAAAGTAGGTGGTGGCTCTGGAGCAACAGCCCCTGCACCAGAACAGCAGGATGCAAATCGCCACTGTTGTAGCCATGTTTTGACGGAGATGCTTACCTACAAAGAAGGTGGTGACTCTGGAGCCACAACCACTAGACCAGAACAGCAGGATCTGAATCGCCGCTGCGCTGTGGAGCCGTAGCGCCCTTCATTAGAACGGCGGGATGTGAATTGCCGCCGCTGAAGACATGCTGTAACTGATAGTTGACATGCGAAGGCAGGATGTGAATCGCCGCCGCTGAAGGCAGGATGTTCAATCCCATCCGAGCGCCGTCTTGGCTGCCGCAGCTGCTGTCTTCGTGTTTTCGATCTTCTTCCGAAATAATTTTTCAAATTATCTGCCAGCGTGGCTGGAGGACCCCCTTCTATAATCTTACGGATTCTTGACGTGAGCCCAATGCTGCGTAAACAAGAAATGCCGCGCACTCGGGAAAGAAGGACATAGACGATGAGCCATTTGATGTCTTCATCTGCACGTTTAGGCATTGCGAAGTGTGCAATGAGGCCTGGGTCACATGTGGCTCCTTGCAGCGAGTACAATGGGCACGCAGGTGCTGGCATGAGGGGCAACTGTGCGCGGGAGACTTGGAGGGTAGCTCCAGTGACCGTGTCTGTGAAAGTCCAAGTGCTACAGATTGGTTGAATGAGCACCCAACCTTCCAATGCTCGGCATGTTGAGCAATGTTTGGAAAAACCAATTCGTTGATGCTCGTTACAGACCGATGGTGGTAGAAATTCGCGGTTGCAATTGTCCAACTTGACATATACACCGGGAGGCAGTTCTTCGAGACGCATCTCGGCAGCACGATGTGTATCGCCACTGCGAATGCGCTGCTTGTCTCGGGCGGACACATCGATTTCCATGACAGTCCCTGTGGCGTCTTGAACGGCCCATGGTGGCAGCACCAGTGTAGTGATGCGTACGCGCATGTTGATGTGTTGCAAGACCATGCCTGGCAATCTGCTGGTGTGAGCCACACTGGGCACTGCTAGCATGCGCTGGTAGACTTCGAAATCCTTCTTGCTGACTTGTTCACTGAAGTCCACGGCTTGACAGAAGAATAGCGTCTGTTGATTCTGGTGTGCCGAAGCCATGGCGCGGGAGTAGCACGCCATGGACACGACGGACCATAAGTAAGATGATTCGAACCAGTCAACTGTCTGCTGAAGAAAAGCTTCTGGATCGCGCTCAAGTTGTGAAACGTCGAGCTCTGTGTCCAGTAGGGCCTGCCACTCCTGCTCGGTCAGTTTGGCACCCTTCGGCCGTCGCATTTTCTCCAAGATGGCAATGAGGGTGGGATCCTGGAAACGTTTCATGGTTTCCATTTCATAAAGGTAATGCATGTTATTGAACATGGAGGCGCCGACCTTGTGCTCGTCGCTGGTACCGTCTAAAGGTGCCAGTAGGCCAGAGCTTTTAGGTACTGGTGGTAACTGCAGATGGTCGCCGCAGAGTGTCAAGAATGAGATTCTGCCCATGGTCTCGTTAGGTCGTGCATAGCAGGCGATCTCCAAGTTATATTTGTGTTGCCTTGCGTATGTGGTTCGCAAAGCAGATGCATGCAGCAGCGATGCCGAGGTCTGAAGGGCTTCATCGTGAACCCCAGCGTGGGTTTGATTAGCGTCCATGCGCTTGCGCATTTGATCACTTTTAATGTGCAAGCTGGAAGTGCGCATTGAATCCTTGGGTGTCATTCCAGCAATCGAGTGCAAGGTTTTGGCACTAGGGTCGAAGCCTCGAGCAGCTCTGTTAGATGGTGCTGTCAGGACGACTCGTTCAAAGAAGGTCCGAAGCGTAGGCACCACTACCAACTGCATCAGTGTTGTTTTGCCGCAACCGCCTCCTCCAATAATCACGACGCGAGGCAAGCCAAGATCATTAGGCAGTTTGCGCAAGGTGACAACCGTCGCACTGGTGCCTAGCTGAGGTTGCACATGAACTCGCCAAGCTTGCTCCAGCGGCCATATCTGCAAAGCAATGACCAAAATCTGTTCGCCGTTGAATTCGAAATTATTTGTCGAATCATTCTTAATGTCCTGGATAAGCTTCCAGGCCACATGCCCTGGGCCCTGCAAGGCGTCTTCCAATGGAACAACGACGCAGGTCTCCTGGTCTTTCGTCTGATTACGCCAATGAAGTTGATGGAGTTGTTCGACATCTGGCTCGGCTACATCTTCTGCTAATCTTTCGTTGCCTTGCTGCTGCGTCCGCATCTCTTTGGCTACAGCGCGCTGGAAGTTGGCTGCTGTGTGAGCGGCAGTATGGCAGCAAGATGTGATCGTTGCTGCGCTGGCAGCTCTGGCAATGTTAATCGCAACACGCTTCCAAAGGCGCCAACATAGCTTTTCATTTGCAGGTCGGATTCTTTGTGGCGACCGGGGGCTTCTGCTCGCTGCAGTTCTTTGTCTCGTCTTAGCATGGCCTTGCAGTCCTCTAAGCTCATCTGGAAGAGAGCTTGGCGCCTGATTGTGACGTCACCCTCCGTCTCTTCGATCATATCAGAGTCCTCCTCGCCCGCACCTCCCAGAACTTCTGAATGTATGGGATTGGGTCGCTTCGCCGCCTCATCCTCAGAATCCACATCGTTCATGAAGCCACCTTGGTCTTCATCTCGAAAAGGTTTCTTGCGTACTAGTATGTCCATGTCCATAGCGTCGTTGATCTTCTTCATTTCCAGAGCTGCAAACTCTGCGAGGTGCAACTGCTCTTGCAAGTGGTGGAGGTAATGGCCGCAAAGAAAGCATGAAATGAAATCAGCCAACCGTACGATGCCATGTGGCATACGTTCTGAATGCAAGTCGAACTGGTTGGCTAAGATTTTCAGAATTAAGGTGTGGCCTCAAGCGAAACGCCGTTTGCTTGGCAGTAGGATGTGTATCGCCGCTGCGCTCCTTCATGTCTTTCATGGTTGTTGTGTCCGCGAGAACAGCGATTTTTCTAGCACGCTTCTCCTTGGTAGCTGCCATGTCGGCCATGCGTTCCATTTCACACTTGCAAGCTCGCCAGCTGGGGACGAAGCGCGGCTTCTCTGTAGTGGCGTTCTTGTCATCAGGCTTGTCGCTGGGAATCATGAGAGTTCGGAAGGCGAAAGGGTCGGCACAGTGATCAGGACCTGGGCAACGAGCACGTGAAAAAAGCATGAGCTTGTATGCGGCATGCGGTTCAAAATTGTCTTCTTCTTCCGGGGGGCATACAGATCCCACCAGGCGAGGGATGGCGGTTTGTGTTGTATACCTTATCTGCTGACAATACAACGCTGAGAGTGCATAATGCTTGTCAAAGTAGAAGAGTTCTGAGTGGGCTGCATTGGGTTCGGTGGGTTTCCTCACTCGCCGCACTCGCATCATGTATGCTTGCCACGGCAGATCAGCAAGAAAAGGCCCTCTATGTAGCCAGTCGTCATGACGTGAGGAGGTGACGCGACACTCAGTCGCGTGCACGGCACATGCCTCAGCGGTGCCCTCATCAGCAATGTTCTCATCGTCAATGCCCTCATCGTCAATGCCCTCGTCGCACTCCTCTGCGTGCTGGCTCTCTCTAGACGGGTCAAGTGCGCCGCAGTTCGCTGCAAGAGGTGCCTCGTCGCAGCTGCCTGCAGAACTGGGCACTTGTGCCTCGCCCAACAGGTCACAGGATGTAGCTGCAAGATGTAGATCTTCACAGCCATTTGCGAAATTGTGTACTTCTACCTCCATGGTGTCTGCTACACTGTTTGCCGCAGGATGTGTATCGCTACAGTGAACTGCAGAATTCAAGATGCTCTGCGAGCAAGTGCTCTCGTTGCACTCCGGGTCGTCCTGTCTTTCTCCAGATGGGTCAAGTGCACCGCAGTTCACTGCAAGAGGTGCCTCGTCACAGCTGCCTGCAATACTGGGCACTTGTGCCTCGCCCAACAGCTTGCACAAGAAAATTAAGTAGCTGTTAGGCCACGGGCTGGCACAAAGATCTGGGCGGATACATGTTACGCTATCATCGCAATAGTAGGTCATGCCTTCTTGTGTAGTTACCGTTGCCGTGTAGTGACCGCTGTATGGCGTGTGACCTGCATGATGCGTTACAGCAAAGCGCTGCATGTCTGTGCCAGAGATGCGCACAAGCGCATCCATTGGTGGACCATGGTTTGCAGCATATTTGTTGATATGTACGACAAGGAAGGGCGGCAGATCACACAAGCGAGTTTGTTGTCGCGCACCTTTCCCCCCACATGTTCCACATGTGAAATCGTCAATGTGAATGACACGCAGTGACTCACTGATAGAAGTTTCGGCGTCTGAATGTGGCTCCACGTGCAGGACACACTGCTTTTGAGACTCTTGGGTTGAAAATGCGCAATGATCGCAGAACAACTCCCGCACTACTTCGAAAGATGTCATATTCTGAAGAAGAACTGCATAACAGTCTCCTTTTTCGCAAGCACTGTGCATGGGTGCGGACTGATCAAAACACATCTCTAATATCTGACACGCATCACGTTGAGCACCGATGGGGATATATTTCCAACACTCCCATTGCTCGATATCTTGCTGTGAAAAGGCTTGCTGCTGCAGCGCCATAGCGAGTGGGCAGCGTTCAGAATCTGGCAGGAGGTTTGAGGGAATTCTGGAGAGCAGCTGCCGGCAACATTGCAAGATTGCATTCATGAAGCAAGTGTTGCCAATGTTGTATATGCCCCGTGGTGCGTTCTGACCCTGTGGCGCATCCAAGTCGGGTGAGTCCCTGGCAAGTTGTGAAACGCCGCTAAGTGCTTGTGTGGACTCATAGTTCACTACTGAAAGTTGGACTGTGGTGTCCGGCCTTGTGATCATCGCCCCGTCGTCAGATAGGATACGTTTGCATTCTGATATCTGATACAGCGCACGGCTCAAAAACATAGGTACTTCGTTGTGGCTCGCCCAATGCTGCTGTTCAGTATGCACGAACAAGGCCGATTCGGTAGAAGAGATCCATTTGGAGCGATTGGCTGCGTGCTGTAAGCGCAACAAAACACGCCGACTGCGCATTTTTCTATTGTCCTCAGTGCCAGCAAGTTGCAGAACTTCGCTGGATGTTGTCGATGCAGTTTTTGCCTCTTCCTCTGCTTCTTCTATCTCAAGGCGTCGTAAGCCCAGCGCATACTGCGTGACTAGATTCTGCAACTGTTCCATGGGTTTCGCAGCATACTTCGTGATGTAGTAGTCAATTATCTTTGCCACCACATGCAGCGCCACGATGCTCATGGCCATGCGCCTGACGGCAGCATGTGTCTGGATCAGTGCCTTCATATGATATCATATGGTTTCCAAAAGAGCTGTGGGGGACAAATGGTTTCCAAAAAAATTGGGGGACAAATGGTTTCCAAAATAGCTGGGGGGGGACAAATGGTTTCCAAAAAAATGGAGGAAAACAAATGGTTTCCAAAAGAGCTGTAAAGGACAAATGGTTTCCAAAATAGCTGGGGGGCGTAAATGTGCCTTCATTGTCCGGAAGCAAGCCGCAAGTTGAGCAAGATCGCAGCGGAAGGACTGGCTCAAAGCACTAGCGTCAGCAAACCCTTTGGGCACATACTTGTAATCGTTGTTGCACCGTAGAGTCGATAGCGAGCAATCACTAGACGCCGATCTGAACGGCTGTGGTCGCTCAAGTGCTACAGAGCCAAACTGGTTTCGAGAGGTGGTGCTCAAGATGTGGGGCGTGTCCACTATCTCTTTGCCCCGCCTTCGAATCTTCATCGTTCTTTCTTCCAGCTGCAGGCAGACAATGTGAAAAAATTCGAAGCGGCATGGTGGAGCACGATTCCTTTTCAACATCTTTGTGATTTCCTCTAGGGTTTTCTTTTTCATATTCTTGACACAAGTGCCCGAACAGTCATGATCATGAGCATGGTTGTGTAAGAAGCGGACATCCAAGCCAAAACACTTCTCGAAAATAACGGCATCTTGCTCAAAGTCTGTGGGCGTCGCTACATTGCCAGCAAGATCCGTCAAGAAGTGTTGTAATTCTCCAGTTTGGGCGTTGAAGACCCACGGCAAGCCAGCAAGTTGTGAAACATCGCTGCTGTCTACCTCGCCCTCGTCTCCAAGAACACACTCTTGGCCGAAGCTGTGGGGAAGCAAATAATGAGGAGCTAAACAAAGTTGACAACCAGTCATTGGCAGTTCTTTGTAATCATTGCCGGGCTGCTGATGTTCATAGTTCTGTCTGCGGCGCTCCTGCGCTATGTGGGCAAGCGGTTCTGCGGCTACTACTGGGACCAGAGGTCGTATCGTTGTGCCGTCCTCTTCGACACCGCCATCATAGCGACTTTGGCGTTGCTGCTTCTCGCTGAACGGGGAGTCGCTAACGACTTGGCCCAGCTGCTTCGCAGGCAGAATCGCGGACTCGTATTGCCTGGTGCTAGCACTCGCAATGAAACGTTGGTTGTAGGAGTCCATGCTTGCGGGCACAATGCTTTCCACTACTTCTTCGGCAGGGTGTACACCACCGCCGGTGCCATCACCAACAGGGTGCGCACCGCCGCTGGAATGTTGGAGCATTTCTATTTCCCTCTTGACGTCTTCCAGGCACTGTAGCAAGCCTTTTGTTCCATCAGGAATGCTGTGAACCTTGCCATGACCATGTGCGAAACCGCGTGCCTGAGCTTCGATGCATTTGAAAAGTGCTGTGACAAAGTCAGCAAGGCCCCGCAAGCAGTTGGAAGCAAAGTCATCCTCTTTGTCGCTATAGCCTAAAGGACTTTGAAGCTTGAAGTTGCCCAAGTGTGCCGGGTCAACTCTGTACAAGTGCCTATAAGACAACTCCTCCATCAGCAAGAACAGCTTCGCCGTAGAACGTGGAGAAGCAGCGGTTTTCTGATGCATCTGCTGCAATGTTGGCATCACGATGTTCTGCATGTAGCCCTGAGCAGGGGGCTCTGAGCTTTGCAATCGCAGGATCTCGGGGCTGTAATTGTCAGCATAGTTGTGTGTATGGAAGACTGTCAAGGGCGCGAAGATCTGGTTCATGGCGCAACCGAAATGGTGCAATCGCATTTTGTTGCCATCTGTCAAAGGCACTGTGGCAGTGGAGAAAGTCAAGTGCCTAAGAGCCGTGCGCACCTTCTCGTTTCCAGCGGTGCGAAGGAGATCCTCGTTGGAGCGTGGCTGTGAAGGATGCAGGGCCGCTTTCACAAAGTCCTCAGAAGTAGCAGAGGCGATTATTTTAAAGTCTTTCTCGAAGCCTTCTCGGTCCATGGAGCCTTTGGCAGACTGCAACAACTTCAACAATCGCAGGAAGGAAGCGAAGACCGCATAGAACTCAGGATTGTCATATCGAGAGCGATCACTCGCACGATAAGGTTCTTCATCGTCTTCCAAGCTATATTCCAGCTCTTCTCTGCTGGGCAGGGCATCGAAAACCTGCTGCGCAGTCACTGGAGTTACCCGTTTGAGGAAGGGCACGCAGTCACCGAACAAGAACTCTGTGCAAGCAGCAGGCAATGCCGATGGATCAAAGATCGAGAGGGGCTTGCCTGTTGGCACTGCCAATGCTTGCTGCGGTGGTTGTCCTACATTTTCGGATTGAGCAGCTGCTAAACTCTGCAATTCTGCGCAGGCTTTACTGGAACTTGTCATGCGCCGAGCGACATCTATTAAATCTACGGCGACGCTTGTCCGCACGAGTTCTTTTGCAGCCACCTGTTTCACGACAGCACTGGCGCTGTTCTCGCCTGCGCGCTGCTGCAGCTCCGCTTGTGCAAACTTCGCCGCCTCTGCGTTGAGCTTCGCCAAGCCAGCGTTCCACGCTTCGAAAAGTCTGAGCGGCTTAGGGCAGCTTTCCTCATCCACTCCGATGACCGTCTCATGTTCAATCAAAGACTCGGCTGGAAGTTCATTCGAAGACTCGGCTGGCAAGTCAACAGGTTCGTCGGGCATATCGGCATGATGTGAATCAACGCCGTCCTTGTTTGCATCCATGTCACCTTCGCCTTGTTCATCGGCGCTGGTGTCTGCATCACTATTTTGCCCTTCCTGCCGTGAGAACATGGGAATACGATTTGCAGGCCCATGCATGGTGGTGCGTACATGAGCTGCTTCTGGCATGGCTTGTGCATTTTGTAGTACGAAGTCTGGCACTGTCCCAGACGGCAGCTGATCCATAGCATCGTGGTCTAGTGTGATCTTTGCAAAGGTGGGGCAAACCTGCTGTCTGTGCTGCACCATAGCGCGATATTGTTCGCGATCTACGACAAGCATTTGTGCCCTGGCTACGTCATCAATCGATTTGCAAAAAAGAACGACCAAGCCTTCGGTCAATGCAGACCTGTTGGGCAGCACTTGTTCGTAGGTGGGGGCAGGCTGAGCAATAAGCATGGTGTTCCCAGTCATACCCTTATGAACTTCATCTTGAGCTCCCCTGCCAAGAAACAGTTGTCTCATGATCAACCTCCCTGAACTCGCTAGCATTCTTGTACCCAAAGTCGCTTCTCTAAAGAGAGGATGATGCCTACCACCAAAGAAAGCATTAGCAAGCGCCAGTGGTGGCATTTTCGGATTCTCCTGACACAAGTTCTCCACGCAAAGCTTGCAACACCAGACGGATTCTTCCTTATCGCCAACTCCAGCACTCTTTGGCAATGCATCTTGCCCAGCGAGTTGTGGAACGTCGCTGGCAGGAAGGCACTTCACACGACGGCAATGCAGAAGCCAACGCATGCTGAGGTCGTCTGGATGTTGCACGCTGGACGCGTGTAGTTCAACTATGGGTATTAGCGGCCACTCTGCTGCATAGCGTTGCACATCTAAAATTTCATGTGTTCGATTTTTTGGACCGAAGCAGAAGGCACCACTGTCTTCGATGAGAAGTGTGCCAGCAGGGCGTTTACCACCGCTGGCCTTCGGCTCTTCATCATCTTGTTCGTCATGCACATCTTCGCCCTCTAGTACGTAGAAGTGCTTGTACCATGTGGTGGTCCCTGTTGCTTCTTTGAAAAGGTAAACCGGATAACGGTTCTCCAGCCAATCCTTGACAGCACAGACGGCGCAAGCTTCTTCTCTTCTAAGTGTTGCTTGCTGTGTCGCTTTCATGGTCCAATCGTTGCATGAAGAGGGCACAGAATGCAGACGAAAGAATTGGAAACTTTGCACCATGCTCCTCTTGACCCACGGCAACAGCGGACAAAGACCTGCTTCCCTGGCTTTGAAAAAAGTGCGTTTTCTGTATTCCGCCATGCCGCAATGTTTGTCAGCGCAGTGCCGTTTGAGCATGTCGTGGCCCGCAAACCCCACATGACACAGCTCACAAGTGACAGGTGCAGAAGCGATGGCCTGGCACGACTGGTTTAATCCAGCAGGTTGTGCCACGCCGCTGTTGTCATAATGCCTATGCAAGCACTGGGAAGCTAGAAATTCACACCTATCTGCCTCAGGCTCGATCAGTGCTCCAGGAATGTATGTTCGGATTCCGAAGCACCAACGCGCAAGGTTTATTCTTGTCTTTCCGAAGAAATTGAGAATAATAGACGCTAAGTGTTGCGAAGTGGTTCGGCTTGAAGTGCGTCATGTCGACGCCCTCTTTATCAAATGCCTGTGCCAGCTGTCGTACCATGCTTCTTAAAGTCGTCTGTGCGGCGACTTCGGTCTGACATTGTATGGTCTTGTTGGCGCCATCTTCGCTCAAAGTCTCTTGGAGGTTCAGAAACCGAGCGTTGGCACAAATGTTGCTGACATCACGACTATATTCGATAAGACGCTGCACCGCGGCTTCATGCATCTCGCTGAGCACTTGGCATTGATGCTCCTCATTTTCTCTTCTGTTTTCAATGAGTGTCAAGAGGGCGTCGTAGCGGAGTGGCAAATTCATGTAGTCGGTGCCCTTGAGTTCAATCAAGGCCAATTGACGCAGACACTGGTGCGGCTTGAAATTTCTAGAGCGGCATGGATTGTGGAGAAGTTCTGAGAAGGGCTCTAGAAGGCGCCTCTGTGGAGAACGACAAGCGGAGAAAAAATCATTGTACAGTCTTTGTTGCGAGCCTGTTGTGTAAGCAGGATGTGTATCGCCGCTTGTCCAGGCGTCTAGATCTTCAAGCGCGATGCAAGTCAATTGGTAGTGAATAAAAGGAACGGTTGCAATAGCTCTGTGCCACGCATCGTCGTGCTCGAAGCCTGCCACGCTGCACCATATTGGCTTGTGGGGTTTGACTATGATGCCGGCTCTCTGCCACCAGTCCGTCTCTTGTCGCTTGCGTGGCTCCTTGCTTTCTATGTACCGTTCCTTTTTGTACACCTCTTGCGTCCGCAGTTCTGAGAGCAACTCCATTTTTCGAATCAATTCTGCAGGTGCATCTGAAGGCATCTGCGCTCTGGAGGCTCGCACTTCACGGATGCACAACAAAATATCTTCCGTATTGTCGATCTCAGATACCGTCGCGCTTAGAAGTTTTTGCCGGTGCTTGCGGATTTTCACCGCTAATGATCTTTCTGCTTTCTCTAGATCCGTATTTGGGTTTTTGATCTCTTTAGGCTTCCGGCCCAATTTGCGGACTTCCTCCAAAATGCTCGCATCTAAAGCAGGAAATTCATTCTCAGCAGCCGGTTGTGTAACACTGCTGCCGGCGTTCTCTGAATCATTTGCTCGCTTTGGTCTTTTAAGTGGGGCACCGCTGCTGCTCCTCACAGAAGCAGTGCCTTTGGCTTGTGTCGAGCTAGTGCTCACGGAAGTACGTTGTGCAACGGCACCTCTGATTTTTTTCATGGCTGGGCCTGGACCTGCGGAGCTAGGTCGCTTCATAATGGGCATGTTGGCAGTAGGTTGCGTAACACCACTGCTAACATTTGAAGAGCCAGGTCTTCTCAAAATGGGCACATTGGCAGCAAGTTGTGCAACACCACTGCTACCACCAGCGCTTCCCACAGCTGCAGGTGTAGATGTCACCAATTTGGCTTCGAATTGCTTTTGGACGTGGGCAGGTAGAGCACGATAGGTTGCTTCCAGCTTGTATTTCGGCTCTGTACTTCCTTGCTCCTTGTGCAGATTCGCCCAGTGCCTCGCAAAGCTTTGACGAGCTCCAGCTACATAAGGGCAAGTGATTTCAGGATGTGGCCCTGACATATTCAAAGGCACGCTTGAGCAGAAATGCTTCGGATATTCACTGAATCAGTTTATATATTATATATACGTGTGCTTTTTGCGTGGGCCAAACTGTAGCGACAGCAAGAACAATGGTACAAGATACTTTTGATGTCATCGTGCCATCGCGAGTGAAGGTTAGGCCGTCCGCATATCAGTTGAAAGCATTTCGCACAAGCAAGCTTTCAGAAGAAGGGCGCGCGCAGCAGCCACAGAGCATTTAGCAAAACCAAGTTTTCAGAACACGGGCGCACACAGCAGCCACAGAGCCTTTCGCACAACCACGAGTTCAGAAAAAGGGCGCGCGCAGTAGCCACAGAGTATTTCGCAAAACCAAGTTTTCATTACAAGGGCGCGCACAGC
>JACLAD010005120.1_pt1 | contig 12997 bp, 14 predicted proteins | sample 8027901 | NCBI WGS metagenome assembly JACLAD01 (sample SAMN15725071, study PRJNA655200) | protist metagenome | isolation source: fluorescence activated cell sorting (FACS) single amplified genomes of... | place: Spain: Blaines Bay Microbial Observatory, Mediterranean Sea | collected 2016-07-05
ATACATGATACTAATACTAATACTAATTTTTGAGCTAGCTAGTTATAGTTAAGCGTCCTACAACTACAACTACAACTACAACTTCATCATTTGATAAATTATAATTATAATATACTTCCAATAAACTAGCTACAAATACACCCAACATTTCGTAATACAACCTAGCATAAACCTAATGACTAATAATTAATAATACATCAAATATGATCAGACCCTGCGCTAAAGCTTAAAACTTAAAATAATTGTTAATTATTTCATTTTTTATTCATAGTCATAGCTACCTAATGAAATTGTCAAATCAAACAAAAAATTTGGGTCGGTTCGATTATTCCTGCTGGCGATCTAATCATTGTCATCATCATCATCATCATCATCATCATCGTCGTCTTTCTCCCCCTTCATAGTTTATAGTACGTCACAGTAATTCGTCAAAGTAGTGCTATCACTTTCACAGAACTGTGAAAAAAACAACAACTAGATTTTGTATAGGACTGACAATGTGAACATAGGCAATAAAAAACCGAACAAGAGAGAAATTTTGAAGGCCTGACAACAACAAAACGAGTGATGTGGCTCATAATGATACACCATATTATCAGCTGGCCCAAAGTTATATTCTTTTTCTATTGTGTGTTGCACTTCTGAATTCTGTGACGAGTGTAGCTCCTTTGAAGTCAAGTTTTTTGAATTTTGAACAGACATACGCTGAATCGGAGTACGTTTGAACAATGGAATAAGAGATAAAAGTGATGTGTCATTTGATGATTGTGCATCACTGGTTTCATCTTCACCACTCCTGGTATCCCAACAACAAGCCACGCATGAAATCAAAGAATATCCTAGAACGATAACATAATAATTACAATCAGATTTGAGAAACCAAGCGAATTTACACAAACACTAAGTGTATTAAGAAATCAATAAAACGGTTTGATATACCTGTACTTGCAAGGCGATTGACATAATTGGGGGCATTCGCTTCTCCATCTGACAATCTTTTTAATAATTCTTGGCTAAAATGATTACAGTTTCTTGAAAGGATGTTGTAAGTTTTACCTTTGAATTTTTTAGATAAATCTTCTATGATGTCATGAAAGTCCTTGATAGTTCCTTCAAATTTTCCCATTTCAATTGATTCGTGAAGAGAGTGAGCCGGAGATGGTCCATTCATTTGTGTACTGATAATGAACTTTGGAGCGGAATAGAAGATACCACAACCACTTCCAAAGGAGTACTCACGACCGAAAATTTCAATAGATGAATGATATAGTCCTAGACCAAACGGAATAAAGGCATTGTTCTTTGTTATATTATATATGTGCAGTATAATTTTCCGATCATTTACATCTTTTTCATCGATTTGCTCGATGGGATTGATCATTTCATATAAGTTATATATGAGGTTACAAAATCCATGGTCATTGCATCTTTTTCGGATAGTGACAGCTAAGAGTTTTTTGGCTACATACGCATAAATCAATAAAAGCGCATATAGCGGATAGTCGTTCACACTGATTTTTGGCTTCATCGTCGCTGCAGCCGCTGGCGATATGGATGACGGCAACGAAGATGATGATGATGATGATGATGATGATAAAGATGATGATAGTGGTAATAATATTGTGAATGATGATATTGATGAAGATGTGGGATTTTCAGTCGTTGTCAATGTTGTTATCGTGGCAGTCTGCTCCATCATTTCTGGAGTTGAAGTTGTGGGAATGATGTCATTGCATTGGGCTTCTACTGGAGACAAGCTTAAAGAAGAATGAGGTATCACAGGAACTGTATCATTCCATTCAATTATATACGAATCTTCGTAGTGGTTATAGTTGGTGCTATCTACATTATCACTGTTACTATTGCTCATTCCCAGCAGAGTCGATACTATGAAGTATGGATCAAAACCCAAGAAGAGAACTATGAAAAGCGTGAACGCCACTCTGCTCTTCATGGCTTTTGTTTCTCACCGTTCGTAGGAAGGGACGAAAAGAGTGCAAATGTTCGATCAGCACACTTATGGCCTTCTTGCCTTATCTTTCCTGGATTTGTAATTCTATTTTCTCTACTCTGCTGTCGATATGTCATTTTTTTTATTGTGTTTTTTTGTTGCGCATCAGCAGCTTCAAACGAATGGTGCGGCAATATGATACCTACTTCATACTTACTGGCGCAGCGAGCGGGCCAGCGGCCAGGCGGGTTAAAATAGGATGATGATGATGATGTGATGTTCGACGGTCATTAGAGCGGGTGTTGTACTGCCGCTTAGTACTTTCCTTTGGGGAAGTCTCGGCGTTTAAAGTTCAGCCAATATGAGTAAGGGAAGACATGTGCGGTTGACATTGCAGGACTTGAGGATCGGCAAAATTGGGAGAAATCGTAAATTTAGTCCTTGTTCTCAAGAATTCGATGCGTATGTAACAGCATTGGAGGGTTTGGGAGAAACGGGTCTTGTTCCTCCTCAAATAACTAGAGCTTTATCTGATTGCATGAAGAACCACGAGAGTAAAGTAAAGCCTCCCAGTTTTGCGGTAAATTATCACATTGCGAAATACGTAGACCGGACAAAAAGGCCCAAGAAGTAACATTTGAAAACAACTGAACGACGAACGATTTTGATGAAGCATTTCGTTAGTCAATCTTACTCACGAAAGCTTATTCAAGGAGATAATACAATGTCCTTAATTCTATCTGCACATTTGTAAATACGTTTTCATAAGTCGAGTGCAACAGACAAAACAGACTCGTTACAGAGGCATAGGAAAAGATCTTTGTAGGTTGTACTTGGAAGTATGTATATTGAGTTGATGTATTTTTTTGGTCATGGCTGCACTTGCAAACGACAGCGACTAATCCCCGGCGATGAATAACTACAACGGCACTACGAGCTGCCTGGCTACTCCTGTTCTGCATTCTTCTTGGTATTACTTGTACTTCAAGTAGTATTATAATTATAATTAATGAGCTAGCTACTTAAGCATCCTACATATATATGCTACATATTACTTATAGTATTGATATCCAAATACTGATTTATGATATAATTGTTGAGCTACTTAAATATTAACTTAAATGCAAAACTACTTTTTTAAACTACGACTATTGTCTATTGCTTAATAAGGCAATATTAATTAATCATATACTTCTACTTCTATATTAAATATTAATAATGATCTAGCTACTAATCATAAGACAACGAAAGAAACTAATTAATCATATATATTATATAGGTATAGATATAGCCGATACTTCACACGCTCTACTTCTACTTCTACGAGCGATGCATAATTCATGTAGAGCTGAGCATGAAGGTACATAGATGACGACAAAAAGTATGTAACTTTTCCGATTACATACTACACTTCATGTAGCATAATTGAACATACTTACCTACTTCCTTTTTATCAGTATACAGGAACCAAAAAGTAGGTCATTTCAAAGTTGTTACGATTTGAACTATTGGTCAACAGCTTTCAATACACAAGAACCCCAATGGAAATATCTAGGACAAAATACAACACCCTTTAGGGACCTTTGTGCCATTCAATGACATAGAATCAACCGACATGAGTGGATATTTCCCGCTGCTTCCAACTTCTGTGAGAGTAGGATCGTCGAAGAGATTAACGTCAGCATGTGATATTGACGATGGGGCACGACCGTCAAGTACCATTTTGAGATATCTATAGCAAGGACCATTATTTCTTGCCCCATCTCCCCCATCGCATTCTGCTAAAATTTTATCCTTTCTGTTGTTACAACTGATCGCTTTTTCTCCGCCAAAACACACAAACACACGAAGTACATTCAATCTACCATTCGATGACGCTCGACCTATAGCCTCATTGACGTGGTCTAATGGTACTTTCCCTGTCCCCAATAAAGTATTTATCTGAACAATGCATGGAAGAGTGTTCAATAATGAAGACATCATCAATATCGACAATTAATCATCAAAATACGATATCGCAACGGTAGAGCAAAGAAGCGACATGAGCAACGTGGAAATTTTATGATGGTCGGTTTCAGTGAACATAGCCGAATAAAAAGAAAAACCAAGAAAAGAAACGACACTTACAAAATCTTCATCCCCATCTCTATCTGCTGCATAATATGCAGCTGAACCGTGCTCTCCAGTAGCTGCGGCCAAAGAGGGGTCATTCGCCAAACATTCTTTCAATTGTTCTAGACTGAAAGATGGGGATATCATATATCCACATGCCTTAGCAAACTTTTCTGGGTCATTCAAGAACTGTTGCAGATCAAGTTCCTGTGTGGCCATTATTGCAAAGTATCCCTACTTTGTAGACAATGCAGGGACTCCTCCAGTCAGGCCAAAAATCAATACTAGTCGGAGAAAAAATGCAGGCACAGTAATCTTTGCACACTAATCCAGTCTCTAGAAGCCTTCTTCTTGGGCCTCCTTCCCGCGAACAGATCAGGTAGACTTGTCTGCTGTCTCCTTCTTTTCTTCTGCTGTTAAAAATTGATTTTGTGTTATGTATTCATTCAATCATCAGCAGCAGAGAGCGATGAGTGCTTAGTAATACCACATAAAATGTGTGTGTACAAGAAAAAAAGGAGTCAAGCGCCAACACATGTAAGTAAAATAGGTTGGTAATGGTAGGTAGGTATTGGATACGTATGATGGCATAATGAAGGTACTGTCTCTCAAATTAACAGGAACGATAACGGCACTGTCCAGTAGAAAGGCGTGAGAGATATGGGCGATGTAGCTAATAAAGGGGAGGCAGAGCGTTGTCGGGAGCTGGGCAAAGAATTTTTAGCTCGCAAACAGTATGAAAAGTCTGTACGCTTCCTCAACAAATCTTTATCGCTTTATCCACTACCTGGTGTGAGGGAACTAATGATGCGCATTATGACTTTGGCGGAGGAAAACAACGAAGGTTCTAGAAGTTCCTCCATGCATGGCACCAGCAGCAGCAGCAGCAGCAGCAGCAGCGGTAGCGGTAGTAGTAACGCTGGTCCCGGTGGGTACACGCCTGGACAGGAGCAACTTGCTAAGCGGGTGCTTTCAGCATACAAGAAGTCTCATTACGATGCTCTGGGGGTTAGCAGAACTACTGGTAGTGGTGAGATCAAGAAATCATACAGGAAATTAGCTTTACAATTGCATCCTGACAAGAATAGAGCTCCCTCCGCAGAGAATGCGTTCAAAGCCATCAATGCTGCATATGATTGCCTGTCGGATACGAAAAAGAAATACGAATATGACTCATATCATGTAAAAGATGCACATACAGCACATGGGACACAGTCCGAATTTAGACAGCGAAGACACCGAGAAAGAGCAGCGAAGGGCCAACCAACACCCGAAGACATTTTTCGTATGTTTACAAATCGAATGTCTGATCACGCTTCGTTTGCTAGGGAGCAAGAACAGACTCGTCGAGAGCAGCAACAAAGGCAACAAAAGCAGCAAAAGACTCAACAAAATTCGTTTAAGACTACCTCAGATCATCATACAGAAAAATCTAGAGGAAGAAGAGCAACATTTACGAAATATGGTGGACGATCATGGTGTGGTTTCATATTACAATTGATACCAGTTTCGCTCGCATTATTGATCTCAGCGTGGCTTGGAATGCAAACATTTATGGGTGGAAGAAAGCATTATTCTCTGGATAGGCGAGATAATTATACAAATGCAAAAACTACTTCAACGATAGGCAAAGAGATTCAGTATTTTGTGCCTAGGGGATTTGAGGAAAGGCACAAATCTAGTGGTAGAAATAACGACCGCTTATATCAACTTGAGAAACAGGTAGAAGGGGAGTATGCGTCAGTGTTATCCAAACAATGCATATATGAAAGAGATAGACAGACACGAAGTTTAAACGTGGCGAAGAGAGCTAAAAATAGATTACAAATCAAATATTTGGAGGAAAAGGTATTAGTATCGTGTGACAAATTCAATCACTTGTTCGCTGGTGATGGGAAATATAGGGATTTGGTACCACCTATTGCACCTTCACCGCTATCTATGTAACAAGTATAAGCCAGATAGCGAGTACTCAGGTACTCAGGTAATATATGAATATATGATATAGATCAGTGTAGGTACAAGTATTAGTATTAGTATTAGTATTAGAAGTATTATGTCTAGTATTAGAAGTAGTCTAGAAACTAGAAGTATTGTAGGCGCTACATTTTGCATCTTGGAAGAGGAGTTCATAGTATTAGTATTACGCATGTAAAATGGTTGCCGTTAGCATATATTTTATACATGATAATTAATCTACACTGCCTCTCGAACTTGACAAACTTTGTTTAAAAGTTAAAAAAGTTTAACGTTTAACAAAAAAATTAGACTCATTATGAATTCGGGAAGCAAAGAAAGCTACAAAACGTTCTGTGAGCGAAACCAAAAAGAAATTCGTGGTAAATACATGCTATATCTGTATATGCTACCTGTTGTGAAGTAGTATTTATTATTATTATTATTATTATTATTATGAGTTAATAGCTACTTGAACGTAAAACAACGAATCAAATAAATGAACCTGTTGTTAGTTGTTAGCGGTTAGCGATCGAATCTTGTGGTATTAATTTGTACTTTTGTACTTGTACTACTACTACTACTAGCTACTACTACTACTACTACTACTACCATCTACCATTGTTAGATACAGTACAGTAGACTACATGTGCGTAGGTATAGGTATAGTTATTGGCAGCGCTGCTAAGCGCTAAGTGTGGTAGGTAGTGGTAGTGGGTAGTGGTACGAGTCATTCACGTAGTTTTAGTGGATACTTATAGTACTATTTTTATTGGATGCTTAAGTAGCTAGCTCATTAACTATTTTTATTGGGCTAGTACTAGTACTAGTACTAGTACTAAAGTAGTAATAGATAATTGAATGACGACACCGACGCAACGCCACAAGTCGCAAATATCAGAAAACTTCGCATCCTGGAATTGTAAGTGTACAGTGTTCGATGAAAGATGCAACAGTAGATAATGCAATGATTGAAACAGAAAGTATGTAAGATTCTTTGCGACGGACCGGATGTCTTATTTTATATCTCGGATAAAGAATGTAAGTGGAAACGTACAGTCTTGTGATATATTGTCTATTTAGGTAACGAACAAGTAAAGAGATGAGAAGGTACATATCCAACCTACCTATTTTTCTATTTACTTCATATGTCATAACATGGAATCATCCTCTGCCCGCCGTCTCTTTTTATTTTCCCTTGAACTATCATACTTAATTAATATTCATAAAACTATCTATGTTTTTTTTTTTCATTGTGGGATTATAGACTAGGTACTTTTCAATAAGTACTTATATTATAGGTACCTATGTTGTCAACAAGAAAAATCAGCACTGCTGCTTTCTGTGTGCTGGCAGAGAGGTAGGTGTGCATCATCGAGAGAAACGGCATTACTCTAACGCATGTTTCGATTGTTTAGAGGACCCATTACACTAGGCAGAAGAAAATTGTGGAGGATGTCATCAGAGCTGCACGAGGAACAGCAAAGAAGAGAGTTTGCATCTGCTGTTGAAGAGTGGAGAGCTGAGAAGGCCGCCGGTCGCGGCGAAGCGGTGATTGTTGACGCTGGGGGTGGATTTGCACCAAAAAGACCCATCTTACTATTCGATTTAGATGGAACTTTGTATCCAATCGGTATGAATTCAAATGGAATGTCACAATTTATTCAATATATGACTAATTGTCTCATGACTCAATCGCGACATTCAAAAATACTAATCTAACTTCATTGAATTCATAGACTGCGGGTACATTGAAGAATCCAGGGATAATATCTTCAAGTATATGACGGAGAAAGGATTTGCTAAAAGTCCTGAAAATGCGAAAGAGATCTGGTGGCCCCTGTTCAAACAATACAATCAATCTATACGAGGATTGAAAGCCGGTGGATACCAAATCAATGAATGTGAATACTGGGAGTATGTAAGGAGAGGAATGGAAAGATATTTCAAGAAGGATGAAGTACTAAGAAACTTGTTAATGTCTATGGAGGTTGACAAGTACATATTTACCAATTGCCATGAGACACAAGCTGCAGAGCTTTTGGAAATTTTGGGAGTTAGAGACTGTTTTAAGGGAATCTTTGGTGCTGGGTTCATGGGAGATCATTGTAAACCAGAAAAAGAAGTATTTCTGAAGGTTTTCGACACTTTAGGCGCCGAGGCATCTCAATTAACTTTATTCGAAGACTCGTACAAAAATTTGGTCACTGCGAAGTCACTCGGCATGTCCACAGTTTTCGTCGAGTCTAAATTGACAGCAGAGGAAGAAGGGGTAACAAGACAACAGAGGGAGGCAGTCAGTTGTTGTGTACAATCTCTTTCTGACCCTCAAGTCCGATCTCTATTAGTATCGGCCCTACCGCAGGTTTTCCACATTAAGAAGCACGAAGAAGCGGCAGTAAGAAACGCTAAAGACGAATAGAGAGTACTTGAAGAAGATGAATGGGTGGCTGAGCCGACGGAGGCCAGATAGGCATCACTGTTACTGTACACAAGGCATACTGCATACTGCTTTCTAATGCCTAAAAGTAGTATTCATATCTAGTATATATGGATACGAACTTCTACTACTACTATGGTGCAGCTAGGTACTACTTAAGTACTTCGCTAGAAGCAGAAGCTACTTCGGAATTAGAAATGATCAAAAAAGATTAGTTTACACGTTGACACATAATTTCGATCTTCTCAGAAGTTCTCATTCATCATCAGTGCATCAGCCAGTGCTTTATGCTTTATGTAAAGACTGTAACTGTAGTACCATATGTACATACATATATAATCATACTTCGACTCTAAATGCTAAATCTAAATGCTAAATGGTACTAGTACTAGTACTAAATACTAAATACTAGAAGTAATATCTAATACTAATAATATATCTAATACTAATACTAATACTAATACTAATATTATTAATATCAGTAATAAATCTAATATCTAATATCTAATACTCATATTAATATCTAATATACTAATATACTGAGCTAGCTACTAGCTAGGTAGTAGAAGTAGTAGTAGTACCTATCCAATGTAGCAATAAGCTAGAAGTAGATACTGGCTAGGCAGTAGTCGTGTTTTGAAATTCTACCGCCGCACGCCCTGTCTATCTCGCTACGCTCCACGAGTTGAAATTTGGAGACCTGCAATCTTCGAAGCGAATCCAACTCGTATAGGTGTTTCAAAATTCATCCGATTGTAGACTATAACAGCATGCTTATGCCTCCAGTTTTGCTCATGAGTAGATTTCCTAACGATGAACATGATTTCTCCTGGCTACTGGAGAGTTGAGAAATGAGATCTTTCATTATTGATGACATTTGTTCGTCAGCACTTTCCTTGCCACTACTAATTTGCACCCCCTGCATTAATAGTTCCAATTGATCGATGATATTCTTATTACTCATCCTCTCATAACTTTTCAGAGTTGTGCTACATTTTTCCATTAGCTCCGTCAAACTTTGACATGAAGATTTCAAACTTACCAACGGGTCCAAAGTTTGATCATGAGCCCCTGTTTTAGGCCCCTTTCCTTTCCCTTTGCCCCCCTTCCCAGTTGCCTTTTTTGGAGCAGAATTCAACACGTTACCAAACAAAATAGGAGCCCATGTAGCTATTGAATAGGTAAAATAACTCATTCCTTGCAACCACTTTGGCGACAATGGATAATGGATCGACTTAAATGGAGATTTTGCTGCAGAAGAACCTTTCTTGCTACTACTTGAACTCTTTGTTTGGGTAGTCACAACTACTATATCGGTAGAGGTTAATACAGCATTATCCAAATCCAACAGATCTTCCAGAACTTTCAATCGATCTATAAAAAATTCTGATGATCTTATGGCTTTTTCTTCATTTATTTCACTCTTCTCTACTATCAATTCTTTCGAATTAACCGACAACTCGATTGCTGCAAAAAAACAACTCATAATAGATTTTTCCAAATTATTTCCACCACACCCAATACTTTGAGACCATTCTATTTCACTACCATGATCACTGATACAACTGCTTGCAATCAAACTATCAAGAGCAGCGGTGTAAGGTTTTGCATCAGTACTATTACTTAAACAGCTGAGTATCTTCAGAACGAGTTGCCCAACTTTGATTCTTCTTATGAATTGTTGTCTTCGAATTTGTACGGCCACTTCGGCATCAGCTTGAGTCTTATCAGCTCTAACGATAATATTGTAATCAGCATTATCTACAAGAGATTCAATATCTTCATCGCTCAAGAAACTTTGAGATTCCATGACTGCCCCAATAGCATATTCTTTAAGGTACCTCTCCGATTCGACGTATGTATGGCACTTATCCGCCAATGTTAGAAGTGCCAATTCAATACGACCGACTGCATTTTGCATGGACAGGTTCAAGCGATTATTGAATGTATTCATCTCCAATGCACTCATGTAATTGTTAAATGAGAAACATTTGGCAATATTTTCGGCGGTATCTCTCCTGGCGGAGCGTACAAATGATACGAGCGATTTCAGATGCTTATGCGCATCAGAAAATAGACCAGCTTCGATCAAAATAGGCACAATGATATATGACATAGAATCTAATTGTACATGCTTTACATCGAGACCAGTAAACCATTTCATCGCCAATTCACCAGCACATAACGATCGAAGAGGATCAATGATATCGATGATGAATGCGTAATTATATGGCGAAATTGTACACCCAATGCTCAAAAGATGCACCTGTTTTAGTGTATCGACAAACATTTGAGCAACTGATTTAGCTTGGTTGCTTGGACTGTAGATGCACTTTCCTATTCCTACTTGATGAAGAAATGCGAGCCTCAACAATTCATCTCCGGGTTGTACTTCTCGGTCTCCACCAATTCCACCAGCGAGCATAGGTTTCGTCTTGAAAAATAACCGACTACAAAAATCTATATCCTTCAATCTATTTGATTCTATAGAAAGGGTAGCAGCATTTCTGTGAATGTTTTCATTCGACAGACCCAAATGGTCACAGAATATACAAATGTATTGGAAGTTGTTGTAACGATACATATCTTGAACGAGATCAACCCGCTTCTCCCGATCATCGTTATTGATTAAAGTGGACATTGATTCGTACACAATATCCTTTTGTTTAAGACACCATTCTTTTAATGACTGTAAAATAGGAAATCCGACGTCAGTGGAACTACGAATGAATTCCACTCTTGCTTTTACGTCCGCAAAGCAACATGGCTTCGCAGAAAATCGCTGGATATATGCACACATGCGCTTTGCAGTATCAGAAAATACTCTGATACGAAGATATTCATCAATAGTAGTAGGAAAAGCCGTAAAACTTGTATCGTTACCATCGATTGTTATAGAAAAATCGTCAGGTCCGTCTAATAAAGGCCAATTCGTGGGCAAAGAAGTGCGTTCAGTGTTGTTGTCAAAGGAGCCCCGATGCTTGAAGCATTCCATCAAATACAACTCAGCAAGATAGGGACCTCGAAGTTTTGGGCAGGACTCTTGTTGTTTTTGTAAGAATGTGTGATGAGCATGGAATTCATTCAAATACCAGTCAGAAGGTTGGCCTGTTTGCTTGAATATCAATTCAACAATCTTTTGATGTGAAGACCACTGATCTGGATAATCTTTCAGAATATCATATATACAATCCTTTATGTCTTCGTATGAACCCATCTTCTCTAGAATATTTAGCTTAGTCTCTTGGAGGTAAATATGATGTATCTTAACACTAGATGGATGCTCTTTGAAATGGTCGTCAGTATGTATAGGTGCACCAGAGGGTCTTGCAGTTAACTCCTGTAGACTGTTCAAAGCTTCCGTAAATTTTGATTGCTTCACTAAAATGTCAATGTACATTCTCAGCTCTTCTGCTCCTAATTGATCTTCACTCTCGGAGATAACCTTTTGCAACATTTTCTCCGCCAACGTCATTTGCATCTTATCTTCCATTTTGGAATTTGGAGATTGCATTGAAAACAGCATAGATGCCACAGACCAATACACAAACCGTGGATTTGAGGTCATTTTGTACATTTTTTGGGCCAGAAGTTGCATCTTTTTGTACTCATTTAGGCGGGTATAGCATTGAAACAGTTCAATGGCAAACTCGTCGTTCTGGTGAACCCCAAAAGCGTTCTCGTATAAGACGACGAGATCATCATCTGCTCCAAGCGCTCGTAGAGAGTAGCCCAATGCATTCAGTACAGAAGGTTCAGTTGGTTTACAAGCGCAGACTTCTTTTGCCACTTGTAACGCTTCTGCGCTTCTGCGACTCCTACATAATGCAAAACTTAGTAATGACTTGGTTAGCAATGACCTGGAAATTTCTTTTCTCTGGCAAAGACGTATAGCCCGCTCGTACTGTCCTTCGTCAATTGCATTGTAAATTTGTTCAATCTTTTCAGCCATGCTCACAAGAGAAGGCTACTCGTTCCAACCAGATACATCCACGATAGATTTGTGGCCGCCACTGGTTTGCATGCATGCATGTGCTTGTTTTGTTGGATATATGGTATACTAGTATAGTTATAGTTTTCACCTTTTTTCGTGCTCAGCACAAAACACAACAGATGGAACAGAGCAGCAGCAGCAGGCTGCTATGCTGGGCAGCATTTATACCTAACATATACCTATCTATAGCAGCAGCAGCAGAGCAGCAGTAGCATTTATTACTTACCTATTAACCCAACAATAGCAAATTATAGACACCGCATCTTCGTATGAAAACGCGAAAAAGCGTGGTTGTCAAGCGACAAGCGCTCTGAGCGGTTCGAAGACAATACAAGTCATTCTTTCCCTAAAATCAGTGCATGGGGTTACAATACGTGGAAAGGTTGGATTGATTAGTAAGTAGCTTTCAAGAATATTCTTCTTTACGTGCGTTTCGCGCAGCAAAAGCTTTAGTGAAAGAAGGAAGACAGGAAGGACGGAGGAAACGGGAGGAGAAGTTAAGGAACTTGGAAGTTAGGTAGATCTACCGAAAAAAGCACAACAT
>JACLAD010012145.1_pt1 | contig 12997 bp, 4 predicted proteins | sample 8027901 | NCBI WGS metagenome assembly JACLAD01 (sample SAMN15725071, study PRJNA655200) | protist metagenome | isolation source: fluorescence activated cell sorting (FACS) single amplified genomes of... | place: Spain: Blaines Bay Microbial Observatory, Mediterranean Sea | collected 2016-07-05
TGGAGAGCCGGCCAACGGGTGCACCAACAAGTGATTGATTTGATTCACGAAAAGGAGAGACCGCCCCGTTTAGTAAATTTTTTTTTATGTAACAACAAAAAGCTGGCTTGGATAATCTCCCCAGTGTATAAAAATTGCTCCTCAAGAGGTCGGGTGTGCCCCTCTTCTCCGGCCCCCTCTTCTCATCCCTGCCCCGGCAGGAGAAGACGAAGACAGCCCAGACTCGCGAGATGACCGGCGCGCCGTGTGGCCTACCCCCCCAACGTCATCGCCCCGAATGCCACCCCGGCGTTTACCGCCCCCATCAGGCTCCTCCGGCGGACCGCCCAAGGTGTTCTCTCCACAGTCTTCGCAGCATTCCTCGAAAGGCTGCTCGCAGCAAACCGGCGACTCGTTGCAAGTCATATGTTGCCGCCCATCCCTGCTATTGTCGGCCACTGCCAAAGAAGTTGTTGCCGCGAGGCAGAACAACAAGAACACATAGAAAAACACAAGGTGTTGTCCGGTGCGATAAAAAGCGGCCATCGTTGTGTTTTCGGGGGTTGTCAAGAACAGCGCGTGCACGCTGCGGGTTACAACAGGGGAGAGAGGGCCTCCTTCGTCCTCGTCCCGTCGCACGGAAATGCAATGTGTGATGAAAGATGAAACTGAATTTAACGTGTCGCATTTGATACTTTCGCGAGAGATTTTTTTTGTGTTGCCCGGCTCTCTTTTTTGTGCCCGGCTCTTTCGTTCTCTGCAGACCCGACCCCCGCGCCGTGCTCCTTCCCGCGAAAACCCAATGAACACTTCCTCCCGACGACAGGACGTGCGGCTCAAGCAGCTTTCGCCGCTGCACAATCGCTCCAACCCGGTGGTGAAGGACAGCCGTCTTCTTCCGTCGCGCAGGACGAAGGTGTTAGGTTTAGGGGTCTCGCGCCCTCTCAACAATCCGCTGCCTCTGGACCATCCTGCCTCTCCGGACAGCGCCTATCCGTGGCCGGGATCCGAGGGCAGCGATAGCCCCCATGTGGCCCGGGAGCACAACGCGAGGCAGCAAAAGATTGTGATGGATCAGTACAAACGCATCGAGCACCTCGAGGGAGCGCTGCAAAACATGCTTGTGAGGTGGCGCCACTCCACGACGCTGGCCATGTCGACCATCGGCAGCCTGGAGCAGGAGGTGGCACACAACCTTGAGCACATCACGGTGCTCATGGAGCAGCTCCAGGCCGCAGGGATCACCCCGAAGACGCCGGTGGCAGAGGTGGTAGCGCGGCGGCTCTCGGAGATTGGCGCACTACCACCGCAGCTGCCGGTCGGCCACCAGGCCAACCACCAGGCCGGTCAGGCCGGTCAGGCCGGCCAGGTTGGCCAGGTTGGCCAGGCCGGCCAGGTTGGCCAGGTTGGCCAGCTCCTTTATAATGGCGGCGGCGGCGGCGGCGGCGGCGGCGGCGGCGGCGGCGGCTATCAGAGTGGCCAACCAGCCGCCGCCACTGCAGTGGCAGCATCAGCACCAGGGATGATGATGGTGAAAGAAGAGGTGCAGCCACCGCCGCCGCCGACGACGACGCTGGAGCAGCAGCAGTACAACCAGCGGCAGCGGCTGGAGCGGCTGCGGGGCGTATTCCAGAGCGTCGACTACTCCGGCCTCGGGCAAGCCCGCCTCGAGGATCTCGCCGCGGCGCTGCGGCAAGACGTCTTCCTCAGCGACCACTTTGCCTCGCACTCCCTCCTTGCCATCTTCCTGACCGTGGGAGCGCCCGCCACGCCCGGGCAGCTCTCCGCGCGCACGCTAGCGCCCACCGGCGTCATATCCTGGCAGCCGTTGCTGCGCTACGTGTTGCAAGCCGAGAGGCAGGCAGGTCTGATCGGAGGAGGAGGAGGAGGAGGAGGTGGTGGTGGTGGAAATGGAGCACGCGGCCATCCGAACCAGTACCAGCAACAGCAGCCGCAGCAGGCTGAATCTCCGGGAGGAGCGGCCTTCCACCCGAACCAGCAGCCAAGCCCGATTACTGCGCCGCTTGTTTATAGCAGCAGCAGTGGCGGCGGCAGCGGCGGAAGCGGCGGCGGCGGCAGCGGCATGACGATGATGGCACCCCCCCCCGGCAGCGGCAACGATGCTTGGCTCCTCCGCACCTTCAGGCGGCTTTAATCCGCAGTCATCCGCATCGTCATCCGCATCGTCGTCATCGTTTCAAACCGCCACCACGATTGCCACCGTCCAGACGGCTGCCAGCGTGAAAACCACGGCCAGCGAAGAGCTCATCAGCACGACCGGAGGGGACAACGCTACCAACAGCAGCGGCAACAACAACGAGGATGATGACAACGATGACGACACCCCCGGTGGTGACAAAGGTGGGGGGGGTGGAAGGAGCGGCGGCGTGCACCAGCAGCTCGAAGCGCAGCTGGCGCAGCAGAAGCGTCTCCGCGAGCGGCTGTTGGCACAGCAGCAGCGGCTGTATGCGCAGGCGGAAGAGCTTTTGGGCACAGACTGGCAGGAAAAAGGCTCTTCATCGAAGTCGAACGAGTCCTCCTCCTCCTCCTCCTCCTCCTCCTCTTCCTCTGTGAACAAAAGCGACGACGCCAGAGAAGGAGGTGGAGAAGACGAAGGAGAATCCGGCGAAGGAAAGGAGGGCCAAGCGGAGCGGCCGCAACCTGTGGCGAAATCGCAGCCACCCCCACCGCCTGTGGTGGACGGTGGCGATGACGGTGCATCTGCTCATCACGTTCGCTTCACTGGAGTTGTAAAGACCAATTTCAAGGAGTCGGTCAAAGATTCTGAGCCGGGGCGCGGAGACGCCTCGCCGCGGGAAATCTTGGATGCCGTGCGAAAGCAAGCGGGGCAGAAAGGGCGGAGCCAGGCTGCCACCGCCGCCACTGCTGCTGAAGACAACGAGCCTGAGCAAAAGCGCGAGAAGCCACGGTCTCCGGCCGTCGTTAGGTTTCAAGGGAGCGCCCGTCTCAAGCACAAGGCGACCTCGGATATTCCCGCCCCGGAGCTGAATGATGACGATAATGATGATGACGACGACGAAGGTGACTTCGAGGGCGAGAAGGCAGATACAGTGCAGCCATTAAGAGCAGCGCCTACCGCCACTGGTGGCGATGGCGACCCTTCTCCGGAAGACGAGGACTGGAGTATCGATCAGTCGCGGCGGCGATCGTACACGGCCATGGGCAGGGAAATGATCGCGTCGGGGCAGCTCGTCCCAGGGAAGCCGTGGTGGCAGACGATGAAAGATCCGAGCGGCAAAGCTGGCGGCGGCAACAGCGAGCTCGAGGGCCTCAGCACCATCGCTACATCCTCTTCCCCGAGTGCGCTGCGGATGTCGAAAGCGCCTGCGCCAGGCGTCAAGAAGGCCCTCGATCAGAGTCAGAGTCAGAGTCAGAGTCAGAGTCAGAGCATGGAGAAGGAAGCCGCCGCCGCCGCCGATGAAGGAGGAGGAGGAGGAGGAGGAGACGCAGAGGGGAAGACTGTGGGTCGAATTGAAGATGCGCCGGAAAAAGGTGATGGAGGCGATGGGGCGGAGAGTGAGAAAGTGTTGAAGTCAGCCAAAAGCTTTGTGGACCCGAAAGTCGCAAAAGCGTTGAGCGTAGCGCAGCAATTGGCGAATGACTTTGCAGACCTTGAGGCCGAGCTTGGCATCGACACAGGGGACGCGGGAAAGCCGTCTTAAACAGAAAACAAACAAGCAGCGTGTAGTCCTAGACGCTCAAATGAATAGGAGAACTTGCTTTATAGAATAAGGAGGACAAAATGGTCGTTGTGTCGGGGGTATGGAGGGCGGGGGCAAGGAAGATGTTGTTCCTCTTCGCTCTCCCTCTTTACAGATCTCGATCCCGTCGCCGGGCACGACTGTCGTGCCCCGCCACGTCGTGCGCGTGCTGGAAATGCCCCACTGCCGTCGCCACATCATCATGGCTGTCGATGATCCCATCGCCATTCGTGTCGAGCTCATCAAAGTGGGCCCTGATGAGTTCGAGGGTTTTGCCGTCCACCGCGCCGATGCTCATCAGGCAGCGCTGCAAAAACGTGTCCCACTCGACTCCGTCTTGGCCGTCCTCTGAGTCCTCTGAGGAGCGTGGGGTCGTCGTGATCTCGTCATCGCTTTCGTCATAATCCTCGCCGTCCCCGTCGCCATACTCTCCATCCTCGCCGTCGCCGCTCCCACCACCCACCAAAGAATGCTTGACCGCCTGCCGCAGGCGGTGGCTCCGAATCTGGTTCTGGATGCTGATCAGGTTTGCCTCGAGGCGGACTCGGTGCACCCTCTCGATCAACACGTTCGCAGTCTCCCCCAAGGCCGCCGCGAAGATCGGGACGCCTGTGAGCGAAAAGATGCCCGTGAACCACAGCGATACTGGGTCATTGCTCGGCGCCTTGAGCCCGCCCGTAGAGAGGGCGGTGACAGAGAAATAGAGCGAGTCGATGAGGGACCACTTCTCGTAGAGGCAGCCGAAGACGCAGCCGGCGGCGAGCCACACGACCAAGAGCTCGGAGCTAGCGGAGAGGTGGTCCCAGGCGGAGCTGACGAAATGGCACACCGAGTACCGGCGGCGCTGGCGCCATCCGGGTTGGTGTGGGCGGGGGGCGGGACCCCGGCCGCCGCCGCCGCCGCTGTGGCGCCGCCGCTCCTCGCTGTGGTTGGTGATCGCCATCTCTGTGAAGAGCGCGAGGGCCCCCGCAATGGCGCCGGCACCGATTAAAACGTGCGCGATGGTGAACGCCTTGGACAGCGGACTCTCCTCCTCCAGGAGGCCGAATCCGATGCTCAGTCCACCCTGCACGGTGTAGTAGAAGGCTTGCGCCAGGGTCCATTCGTTGATGAAGATGTAGACGGCCGTGCCCGACCCCAGCCATGCAACGGTCGAGGCCACGGCGAACATCAAAGGATGACGAATGATGAAGCGGGCAGCGTCCTTCTGCCGGCTGACAGGGGCGGCGATGCGCAGCATTGTCGCCAGCGCGACGAGCAGCACCACCAATGATTGAATGCCGGCAAGGTACTGCTGGCCCCAGCGCGAGCCGTCGTCCGAAAGCCACAGGTCGGCTGCCAGCCGAAGAGCGAGGGTCGCGGCGGCCACGCGCCCAGCCCCGGCAGGGCCCGTAGGCCGCGCGGGGAGGCTCGGGATGTCGCTGCGCTCCGGCCAGCAAATGGGATCCAGTGCGAAGCTGATCCGCCACGTGCTAACCACGAAGAGCATGGACCACACCCAGGAGGCGACGGAGCGCTGCCCGGGAGCAAACTCGAGCTGCAGGGCCGGGCTGAGCAGAAACGCAAGCCAAAAGCTGAGGAGCCACGACCGCGGTGCACTCTGGCCGCCGAGGTGCTTACAGAACATCGTCAACAGGGAAGACCACGTCGCAAAGCGCCGATGTTGCGCCGACATGGTAGACAACGAGATGCCGCAAAGGAGAAGGAAGCCGACCAGGCGGAGGAGGACGGCCAGGAGGCCGGAGGGGAAGGCCATCTCTCTTGGGCCCGCCGAACGAATCGAACGGATCGCAGCAAAAATCGAAGCCAAAACTTCTTGACTTTCGCACTCGAGAAAGACGGGGTCGTGGCAGACATGGGCGCTGCTGCTGGAGTTTTACCGTGCCGGCGGTTTCCTGGCAGCAGCCGGTAAAAAGCGGGGCTTCCCTCTCTGTGCAGGTGGCCACTCGCCATAGTAAATAGCCATGCCACCACCATTGCGGGGCGGCTCCCCTATCGCTGGCGTGAGATGCTGGCTCTCGTCGTTCTGGCTGCTGGCCTGCTCGCTCTCGCTGTTGTTGCCGTGGGCGCCGCCGGCCGGAGCGGCCAACTTTCTTAACGCGGCCGACATGCGCGCCTACGTGGAGCAAAAGGTGCAGGCGCATGCCAGGCTCGTGGAGAGAACTATTGTGGCTAACGCAGGGGGTGCTTCGACCGCCGCCTGCAACTATACGCTCAGCTGCGACCAGAACCGGACACAGTCTCAGCGATGGGCGACCTGCGCCTACGACGTCCGCTTCACCAACCCGGCCACGCGGACGTGCTCTCGGCGGGACTGGGATGCGACCAACAAGAACTTGCTGGGCCAGCCCGTCACGGGGCGCACCGTCTTCGGCACCAAGTCGCAGTGCAAGGGCTGGCCGGCGGTGCTCAGCACGCAAAAGGGGTTCGAGCGGAACACCAAGTTCACCGACGAGTTTTACACGGAGACTGGTTGCCTGCGGGCGAACGTGACCTCGGAGTGCACGACGGGCTTCGAGCACTACGGGGTCAACATGCCCGACGGCGTGGAGGTGGACCGCAGGGAGGTCTGCGCGACCAACGTGCTGGTCAAGGACGACCCCAGCAGCAGCTTCCAGACGGTGGCGGCGGAGCGGGAGCAAGTCACGTGGAGCTTCCTGGGGACGCAGCAGAAGGGCATGTTCCGGAACTGGCCGCTGATCTACCAGTGCCGCACGGAGAACCAGTGCTCCGGGTGCTCGGACCCGCGGTTCCGCGGCTGGTACGCCGGGGCGGCGTCGGGCCCCAAGGACGTGCTAATCATCGTCGACCGCAGCGGCTCGATGGGGAAGGCGAGCTCCGCGTCGGGGTCCTCCCGCTTCGTAGTGACGTTGGGCGCGCTGAACTGGATCATCAACACGCTGAGCTGGGCGGACTACGCCACCGTCGTGACCTTCGCGACCTCGGCGGACGTCTACGGCGACACGGAGGACGAACAGGTGCTGATGCCGATGACCGTTGAGAACCGGGTCCGGCTGAAGAACTACATCAAGTCGAAGGACGCATTCGGCGGCACCGACATCGGCGGCGCCTTCGACAAGGCCTTCGAGGTGCTGAAGCGCAGCCGGGCCCGCAACAGGACCACCAGCTGCCAGACGGTGCTGCTCTTCATGAGCGACGGCATCAACGTCGGGGACCCATACAGCTCGTGGCGGTCCAAGGTGGAGCAGTTCGCGGACCTCGATCCAGCCAGGCCGCCGTACATCTTCACCTACCACATACACACGGACCCGACGCCGTCCGGGGCGGCGAGCAGCAGCGGCGGCAGCAGCGGCAGCACCCTTACCAAGGAGGCGGTGCTGGCCATGCCGGCCGCAGAGCGGGAGCAGGCGCTGGCCACCAACCTGCTGCGCGCGGGACTGTCGTGCAAGAACTCCGGCGTCTACTTCAACGTCGACTCGGAGAACAGCAAGGTCAAGATGGCGAGCTACTTCACCTACCTCGCCCAGTCCATCGTGCCGAAGGACGCCGACTCGGCCGCCACGGTGCGCTGGGCCGAGCGGTACGAGGACGGCCAAGGCTTGGGCCAGAACTCCGCGGCCTGCGCCCCCATCTACAACCGGACCGTCAACCCGCCTGGGCTCTTTGGCGTGATGTGCACTGCCATGCCCACGAACACGTCCGAGGCGTGGGCTGACTGGAACGTCACGTGGGCCGACATCCGCCGCGCCGCCGAGTCGTGCCCTGCCGCGGACGTCCTGTCCAGCGACGCGCTCGAGTCGCTGCGGGCGCAGATCGGGCCGGAGGCGGCATGCACCGGGGAGGAAGTCATCGAAATTAGCGCCGACACCTCGGGGCTGAGCGGCGGCGCCATCGCCGGCATCGTCGTGGGAGTCGCCGTGGTCGTGGCGCTGCTTGCTCTGGCCGCCGCCTGGCGGCACCGTCGACGCCAGAGTCGTCGCGGCCGCCAGAATCGGGGAGGACGAGGACGGCTTTGCTGCTGCGACGCGGATACCTTTGACTCGCAATCGTGGAGGATCCGGAAGGACGGCTCGATTGTGGACATGACGACCGGGCTCGAGGTGGATCGGAAGAGTGGGCGGGGCTTTCAGATGAATCCGCTGCACCGCGAGGAGAAGTCTCCGCATCACGAGCGCTCCAAAAGCATTGCTGCGGGTGTTGGTGTTGGCGGTACCGCCAAAAGCCAGCAGCAGCAGCAGCAGCAGCGGCGGCGGCGGCAGCAGGGGAACAAGAACAAGAACAACAACGATGAGCGGCTCCACATTGACGTGGACGCGCCGCCGCCGCAGTCGCTCAATTCGAAGCGGCTCAAAGCCCGGTCGTCGTCGCAGACGGCCCGGAATCTGAAGTGGAAGCTCCGCAAGCGCTGGCTGAAGACGGAGCTGCCCGTCGTTCTCGTCCTCGCGTCCCTCATCGGGGGTGTCTTGCTGGTTACCCTCTATTGCTACCAGGCCGGCAAAACCAGCATGAACTATGAAATCCTCAACCTGCTGATCATGACGACCAAGAATGCGGTGGATCTGTTCAGCGACACGATCGATGCCCCCATCATGGCGAATAACTACACATCGCTGGCCATCCGCCGAGGGGAGGTCGACAGCGCCGCGTTGCTGCGCGGAGAAGTTGACGGCGCGATTGATTATTTTGAAAACTTTCTCGGGATCTTCAGCCAGGTGACGAACCAGTACATTGCCAGCGTGGACGATCTAGGGAGAGTCACGATGGTGTACTGTGAAGCGGCGGTAGCAGCAGCTGGGGCAGTGGAAGGAGGCCGGAACGTGAGCTGTGCAGCGTCCTCCGCGGAGACGGTCGATGCCGACGGCAAGCGCTGTTTTTGCTGGAACTATAGGCCACTCAAGGACCGCCCGGCTGGCCGAGAAACGTGGTACTGCGAAGACGGCACGCCGGAACGAAGGCTGCTCTCGCCCGCCGAAACGCTGGGTGCCCTGGACTGTAGTTACAACCCCAAAGTCCGCAAGTGGTACGTGAACGCCGTGTCGGAGGGCCTCGGGACGGTGACATGGACGGACGTGTACCGCGACGCGGCCACCGATGACCTAATGATGACGAGTGCCGTGCAACGGAGAGACCCCGCCAACCCGGGAGGCGCCGCCTTTCACGTCATCGCAAGCGACCTGAGCCTGAGCGGCCTGGCGGTGGCTTTGGAGAAGACGCGGAACACCACCTTTGTGTCCCACCACGGAAACGCCACAGCTGCGGCGGACAACGGCTGCGACGCGCAGGCAAGTGGAGATGAGCGGGTGGAGATCTTGTTCGCCCTGAACGACCTCACCGTGATCGCAAGCACCAACCAGACCAAGATGCGGCAGATCAAGGCCGACGCTGGCGACGTCCCCACGGATGCCGGCCCCGGGGGCCGGGCGCTCGTGGAAGCGAGGAGGAAGATGCTGGAGGATGCCGAGGAAAGGTACTGCAACCTGCAACCTGCTCTCCCACGGGATGACTACGACGCCGCGCCGTCCCACATCGTGTCCGCCGAGGCCTACGGCAAAGCCGCCTTCGGGGATAACGGTTACCTGTTGATCGTCATCCCGTGGGAGTACTACTTCCAGTACACCCTACACCTGTTGGCCTTCTCGGTCTCGTTCACGATCTTCGCGGTGGTGCTGGTGGCCCTGGTCTCCGTGTGGTTGCACCGGCGGGTGCTGCGCGAGCGGCGGCTCCGCGCGGTCAAGCACAACGTCGAGCACCGGCCGATCTCCCAGGAGGTGAGGGCGCTCCTCGAACAGGTCACGTCGACGACAAATTCGGACGGCGTGGCGACGCCCGGCCTTGGCGACAGCCCTGGGGGCGCTTCCCCCCACTGGGGGGGGCGCAGGGCTCGGAGGACAAGCAGCGCCGGGTCCATGCGGAGGGGCAGCTTCGTTGGGGGCGGGGGCAGCGGCGCGGGAACCGACAAAGCTGCGGCGAATCAGGGCATGCCGTCGATGCTGGAGGGCCTGAGCAGCAAGCAGCGCACGCACATGCTTCACATCCTGAAGGAAGCGGGCGACGCCAATGCGGACACCAAGTTCAAGCTGAACGACTTCATCAAGCTCCTAGTGGCAGGCTGTACCCTACTCCTGCTGATCGGCAACTTCTTGGTGTGGAACTCGGTCAACCAGACGGAGATCGACCGTGTGGTGGGCTCGACGGTGACGCAGATCAAGCTCCAGGCGCGGCTGCAGCTCGAGCGGATCTTCAACTATCCGTTGCAGGTGCAGCAGCTGGCCCGGGTCGCCGCGGTGCGCGGCTACCTCGACTTCAACGTCGCGCCGCGGCCGGCGGACGGCACGCCGGCGCTGGCGGAGCGTGCGGCTCGGGCCGCGCGCTTTGACATCTTCCTGTCCGACGTCCAGGAGGTCTTCGCGAGTCGGCTGGTCTTTGACCGCGTCTACTTCGGGTACGACGGCGGGCGGCACGGCTACTTCAATGGCGTCGAGCGGAACGACGGCCAGCAGCCGTACGGCTTCGCCGGGATGCTAATGGACCCCATCAGCCACGCCTCAATCGTCGCCACCAAGAACGACGGCCTCGGGCGCCAAACGGTCGGGCTCCAGCCTGTGCCGGGCGTGGCCAGGGACGAGGCGCCGGGTTTTATCCGCCCGCCCCTGCAGCGCAACGACAGCGACGTCTTGTACGTGACCGAATACGACCCGCGGGCTCGGCCGTGGTTCAAGTGGCAGCACGAGCACCACCAGCGTCTCGGCGGGGTGGCCGCGGCCGTGAGCAGCAGCAGCAGCAGCAGCAGCAGCAGCAGTGGCGGCACGGCCATTTCCCGGGCAAAGGAAATGTCCGGGTGGGGCAGTCCCTACACCTACGCCTCGTCGCCGGTGGTGGGCGTCACGGCCACCGACGGCTTTTATCTAGAAGAGCTCAACCGCACGATGGTCGGGCGGCTCGCCCCTGGCGAAGCATACACGATGACCACCACTGGTGCGACCGCCTACGCCCCGGCGACGGCGGGGTTCGTGACCGTCGGCATTGACCTGCAGCTCGACCTCATCAGCGACCGTCTCAAGGCGCTGCAGTTCTTCCCCGGCGACACCCCGGGGCAGCAGAGCGGGGCGGCCTTCATCGTGGACCGCGTGGACGGCAATCTTGTAGCCAGCTCCGACGGCCCGATCGCCTCCGTGACGGACGCATGCGCCACGCCCGCCCGGGTTCCAGCCGCCAGCGCGGCGGGGAGCCCGGGCGGACCAGGGAGCAGTGAGACGGTCACCTTCGTGTCCCAGCAGTTCGAGCTGCGGTACGGGAGTATCGCCGCCGGCGGCGGCACGCTGGTGCCCCGCGACAGCACGGACACTGCCCTAACGGTCGACTTCGAGACCAACGAGAAGCAGTTCGGCGCGAGCGGCGACAAGGTCTTCAGCGTGGCCTCGGAGCTTGTGGGGCCGAGCAGCGCCTGCGTCGAGGCGCCGGTCGGGATCGACTGGCTGCTGATGATCGCGCTTGACCGGAACAAGTTCTACGCCTACTACGAGGAGAAGACGGCTTTCTCGCTGCTCGTCGCGCTGCTAGCGACCGCGCTGTCCTTGACGCTCGTGATCGTCGGGCTGCGAGCGATCACCGACAAGCTCGACGTGAAGCTGGACAGCGAGGAAATCGAGAAGATCACCGTCGACAGCGACGGCCACGTCCGATTGAGGACGAGCTCCTCCACGACGGGCTCGTTCATGGAGCGGCGCAAGAGCTTTTCCCAGAGCTACTACCGTGACGGCCCCGCCGGACAAGAAGGCCGCGCGGATGCGGATGCGGACGGCGGCAAGGGCGAGGGCGGCAAACTGCAGCGCGGCGCCTCGCAGCTGAACGACATCGCCTCGCTAGACCCAAGCCAGCTTTTTGTTGTTACATAAAAAAAAATTTACTAAACGGGGCGGTCTCTCCTTTTCGTGAATCAAATCAATCACTTGTTGGTGCACCCGTTGGCCGGCTCTCCACCATGCGTGTGTTGGCCGGTCCCGTTCACTTTGACGCTGTGCCGCGACCACGCAGACGGGTCGATCTTAGGTATGGCAATGATCGCGGCGACGACGACGAGGAATGGGATCATGGCACCGACGGCAAGCCGAGCCGCGGCCACTCCCGGGACTCCCCGGGGGCTCCTCCCCTACCGCCGCCGCCGCCCTCGGCCCTCACGATTACCTTCGCGGCGGTCTTTTATAGCGCGTGCGCTGCGACGCTGCTGGTGTTCAACAAGCTGGCGGTGCGTGCCGTGCCATCTGCGGCCTTCAACGTGACATTGCAGCTGCTGGCCGCGGCCTTGGTGTCGCGCGGCCTCGGCCTGTGCGGTTTGGTAGGATGCAAAGGACTCGAATGGTGGAAGGTCAAGAAGTTCCTGCCGGTGACTATCCTCTTTACGATATGCCTGTACACCAACGTTAAGGCGCTATCCGGCTCGAGCGTCAACACGGTGATCGTGACGCGGGCATCGACGCCGATTTTCGTGGCCGTCTTGGACGTGTTTTACTTGCGCACGGGCTGGCCGTCGCGGCAGACCTGGTTGGCCCTGGCCGCTATCTTCGTCGGGGCGGTGCTGTACGCGCTGACGGACGAAGGATTCAGCCCGCGGTCCTACGTGTGGCTAGGCATCTACCTCTTCTCTATCTGCCTCGAGATGGTCGTCGTCAAGCACGTCGTCGACACGGTCGAGATGACCACCTGGGAACGCGTTTATTACAACAACCTGCTGGGGCTGCCCATCTCGCTGCTGTTCGGTGCCATGATGAACGAGTTCGGGGCGATTAGGGCCTGCCACTTCAACGCGCGCGCCATCTTTCTGCTGGCGCTGACCTGCGTGGTCAGCGTCGCCATCAGCTTCGCCGGCTTCAACGCGCGCAAGGTCATGAGCGCGACTTCCTTCACAGTCCTCGGGGTCGCCAATAAGGTCGGGTCCGTCATGCTCTCTGCGCTGCTGGTCGCCGCCAATGTCCCCGCCGTCAGCTACCTGTGCCTCTTCCAGTGCATCTTTGCGAGCACGCTGTTTTCGCGCTTCAAGTCGACGACCAAGCCGATGCGGTGTGGCCGTGGCCGTGGTGGCAGCGAAGGCGGCGGCGGTTCTCTGAACGGCCCACCGTCGGCAGCAACAGATAACGACGACGACGACGATGACGACGACGACGACCGCGCTGCCGTTACGAGCCGAAGGCTGGTCAACGCGGCGCTCTCACTGGCCCTGTGCATTTTCGTCGTCGTCGCCGCGATCATTGCCATACCTAAGATCGACCCGTCTGCGTGGTCGCGGCACAGCGTCAAAGTGAACGGGACCGGCCAACACACGCATGGTGGAGAGCCGG
>JACLAD010006383.1_pt1 | contig 12989 bp, 7 predicted proteins | sample 8027901 | NCBI WGS metagenome assembly JACLAD01 (sample SAMN15725071, study PRJNA655200) | protist metagenome | isolation source: fluorescence activated cell sorting (FACS) single amplified genomes of... | place: Spain: Blaines Bay Microbial Observatory, Mediterranean Sea | collected 2016-07-05
CCATGTTACATGACTCAGGAAGCGTACACTGGGAAATACGCCATTCATAAAAGAATAGCTCTGGATCAGAAACCGCGTTGCCGCTGTACTGAGGGTCACATGGTGGTGAATTCTCTGGAATAACCATGTACGGTTTCCATTCACCACCTACTTTATACTCGATAGTAAAGTGCGGGGTGCAAGGATCTATCGATATGATGTCTTGGTTGACTTTGTAATACGACCAGTCTTCCACACAACTGAAGCGCCAGCCAAGCCGTGGTTGTACTCCTGTGCCAACATTGCACCGTCTAGCGAGCCATCGCTCAGACCCGCAACAATTTCTGTCCAATGCTTCTGAATCTTGAACTGGATCGCTTGCGCAAAGATTATGTTGATGTTTTGAGAAGCAGAATCACTTTGCAATAAATCGAGACATACATCAGCGTTACCTTGCGCGATACCTCCCACCGGCTTGTACACACCATCGCACCACGACTCAATTGACGACTCGTAGGTTTCCTCAGTACAATTTGTGGAAATGATGATTTGGCATTGCTCGACATTAGTTCCAAAAGCACACGCCGCGTTAATAGCATTCGTGTCAGGGTTGTTCACGACGATAGAAGTGTCGTATCGGATCTCATTGTCCACACAGTATCCAGATCCTTGCATAGCCAACGACTCGTTATATACCAAAAGCTCATTGACATCTAGACGATAAGCTACCGCATCCGGGCTCATTTTCCCATTGTGCCACTGCGTTGCACAGTTCACACGAACAACGACCTCTTGTTCCTTACTAACAAGTTCCCACATGATTTCGTATTGGTCATCACTGATAACTTGTTCCACCCAAGAATAGTTGTCAAAGGGAATACCGTTGGTCCACGCCGCGGATGGATCCTTGTTCTCCCATGCTGTAAAGCATTCAGAAGCAATCAATGTGGAGTTGCTGCCGGATACTACAAACTGACCTTCAGCGATGTTACCACGGGACCCAAGGGCTAGAGACAACTCGAAACCTCCAGTTGCACTCTCGAACATCTTCATGAAAGAATACTCGTCAGTATTGGCCGGCTGGCATGGGCCATTGGTTTTGTAAAAGTCGCTAAGACCTACCCATTCACATTGATGTCCAAAGCCATCTGTCAACGAATCACACACCGACTCTTGATACAACTCTGAATACGGTGGACAAGACCCATCATCATTCAACTTTCGGGCATCACAAATTGCCCATTCATTCATCGATCCATCAAAACTTTTGCAATGAGGATCTGCGTAGCAAGAACAATCTGCACAACATGTCGCATCCATAGCATCTTCGATCTCCAAGTTCAAATCTAACACAAAGGTTTGATTCTCACCACACTCACCAACAGCACAAACAGCGTTATTGACACCAGAATTTTGACAAACAGGTTCAACACTTGAATTCCATGCTTGCATAGGGTCTACACAGCACTGTTCAAACTGCATCAAGTCGTGTTTACCAACATTCGCGCAATAGTCTGCGTCAGTCATATTGATGAGATAATTCTGATTCCCGCAAACACCTTGGTGCACACCACGAAGTAAGCCACCGTTTGACTGTGCAGCCATCAACAAAACAGCTGACACCGTTGTCACGGGCTTAATGAAACTCATTTTTCTTCTTCCTCTTCTTCTTCTTCTTCTTTTCTTTGTTTTCCTTTTTTGTTTTCGTTTTTGTTTCTTTTTCTTTCGTTTTTTTTTTCAGATTTTTTTCACGATACGCCCCTTGCAGGGAATCGTACTGTTTCGATACAAAAAAACTGGGATGACGCACTTTTCAAGAATGTCCTTGACACGAGCAGTATAGAAAAACGAAGTTTTTTGACTGAAGTGAGGATTGTATACTGAGTTGCTTGTCTAGACTCTAGAGGGATATGAATGTATTGGTTGGGGACGTTGCTCGCACGTGGTAACCTACAGGTACATGTATACAGGTATGCCCGTCAAAGGAAATGCTCGAACCTCGACCCTGAAATTTTTCTTCTCTCTGTCGGCGTGGTTGTTCAGCGCACTTTTGATATCCTGAGCCGACCACCCCTGCTGGATGAACAATATGGAAATCCGTTCGGCTGGCTAATCTGAGGCCACAATATATTTGCGCGCAGCTGCTCAGCGATCGCCCTGGCGCAGCTCGAGAAAAAGTCAGAGCAGGTCGCTCCCCGGTCAGAGGCTAGCAAATCGCGATCAGATTTACTAGCGACAACCGGTGCATGAATGGACATCCTCAGGTGCCCAGTCTGATCCAGGGCCTAGGGCCTAGGCATCGAATTTGGGAACCCGTGGCCCGTGATTACGATCGGGTGAAAAAACTGCACAAACGTTCTGACTTTTACCTCTTTGCCTTGCCTCCTGGACTGAAGTTCGCCCATACAGTGGCATGCACCCAAGTCGCTCCCCGCTGAAACTTGAGCGTGTTTCGGCACTTCATAATTTTTATATAGAGATTCACCAAGACGCGAAATGCTCACAAGTGCCGAGATCGGCTGACACTTTAAACACGAATGGACAACGGTGAGTGCGACCGTGCGGGCGGCGGCCGTCGGTGAGGTGACCGGTAACATTAGAGCCGAAATGAAAATAGGATGTCAGCTCTTGTTTTGCTCATCTCGGAAGAATATCTCTCCCACTAGTTCGGTGAAAATTTTTTGTCCCGGGAGTTTTTTTCATTTTCAGAGTTGGAAATGAAGGAGGAGGAGGAGGACCCGTGTCCAAATGAGATCTATGATCGAGCGCTAGATGAAATTGGAACCGGAAAGTTCAATTATCTGATTTTATTTTTATGCAGTTTGTCTTTGTTTGTAGAGGCTGGTGAGGTTGTCATAATGTCGCTACTGTTGCCTAAATTTGTTCAAGAATGGGATGCAACTGAAACAGAACTTGGAGATATTCAGGCATGGACTGCCACAGGTATGTTACTTGGGTCGGTTGGATTTGGAAGACTGGCAGATTGGATTGGTCGGAAGAACATATACTTGACTTGTTTGAATCTGTCTGTTTTGTTTGGGTTCTTATCTTCTTTTGCGACAAGTGTAACTTCATTCTCGTTGATCAGGTTTGTTCTAGGGATAGGATATGGTGGGAATCTTGTCGTTTGCTTTCCATATCTACTCGAGTTGACCCCAAGGCACAAAAGTGCAAACTACAGCGCTTTGATGAAGATTGGATGGTGCTCTGGTTCCACTTTTATCGTTACCCTGAGTTGGCTGTTGATGGACAAAATTGGGTGGCAGTGGATACTTCGAATATCTGCATTGGCTGGTGTTCCAGCATGTATCCTGCTCGGTTGTGTGGCTCCAGAGTCACTGCGATTTCTTATATCCAAAAATCGCTTCGAAGAAGCTTTGGTGGGTATGCGGCTTATATGCAAATGGAACGGAAAACAAGTTCCAGAGTATTTTACAGTGGAAGCTCTGCAACGTGCAAGTTTGGAGCGAATCGATAAAGAAAGTTTGAAAAAGAATGAATCTAAACAAGAAGAAGAAATTGTGTGCAGTAAACAAACATTAACTACGCTGATTCCTCTGTGTCTCATATGGGGTTTGAACAGCTTTGGGATGAAGGTAATGCCGTTTCTCCCGCTAGAGTTTGATAGGAGGTATCCAGGACAGGGCTTGGGCTACCAGACCGCATTTTATACACAACTAGGCGAATGGATTGGTGCATTCTCAGTCATTTTCATCCTTTATAGGCTTCCTCGTTTATGGGAAATGAGAATCGCCTCACTTTTGCTTGGAGTTTGTGTAGTTGTAGTTGCCGTTACTGATAACCACCCGGCACTAAACAAAACAACGGCGCTCATTATGAGTATTTTTGTTAATCCACAGTATCATTCATTGTACACTTATAGCTCAGAAATTTTCCCTACAAACATCAAAACAACGTCCGTTTCTATCTGCCATATTTTTCACCGTGGGTCAGCAATTTTCGCTCCACTGCTCTTTACAAGGATAGATGCTCAATCTGGATTTAGAACAGCTGCACTAATCTTCAGCACATTCTTTTTCGTGGCTAGTGCCATGAGTGTTTGCTTGGGCGCAGAAAAAAGCAACAAATTGTACAATACCTTGTCCTTGGGCAGCAAAAAAGCAAGCTTTCAACTTGTGCCAACCACAATTCCGAAGCAGATTCGCAAACGACCTTCATCTAGTATTTCAGTCAGGTCTGCGTAAATACTATGATAGAGAGAATGTTCTACGTAGAGGACTTTAACAACTCCTCAAGTGCTGCTATTCGCTTTTTACCAAAGATCCACCCAGCTTCACTTTTGCCATTGATTGTCAGCCTTGGGTTGAACCGCCCGTTCAAGTCTTTCAACTTATCTTTGATGGGTCTTGTATCCCCAAGTACAGCACAAGCTCTCTCAGAATAAGAAACAAGGCGGTATTTGTCTATCTTAGTTTCTGTCTGAACATAGCTTTCACTTTTTGCACTCTTCGAAGTGGATTCCGACTTTGCTTTCCTTTCTGCTGCTTTTGCTACCGCCTCTTTTAACTTGGCTCCGCTTGACTCTAGCAACTTTATCACATCTTGTTTCTTTTTCTTGGACAAAATCCAGCCAGGACGTTTGTTTCCCTTGTCTTGAAGCCAGCCGTTATATTTCGCCCCAATTTCTTTTAGGTCGTCTTTAATGACAAAAGTTGGTCCAAAAACTGCGATTGATCTCTCGGAATATTCGACAACTCTGCATTCATGAATAACTTGTTCCTGCTTCTCGCTATTCGTTTCTTCATTTCCCACTTGATTCGTATCGTTCTCGCTTTTGATCCGTTTCAAACTCTCTTCCTGTTTAGGCAGTTCCATTTCCGTTCCATTTTCGATTTTCACACGTTTCAAGCTGCTTTCATTCATTTCTTTCTTAACATCATTCTCAACAACATTTGAACTTTCCTCTTTTTTTACAGTCTCCATTCTCCAAGTCTGTCTTCACAAAATATCGTTCTGTTCGTTCCACGTTGTTACGCCTAGGCTCTTGTGTGTTTACGTGTAAAGGAGCCGAAGGCTGGAACCTTGGTTAGCAAGTCTGCTAAGCGTTTCCATTCTCCAAGGCGACTCTATTTCGGTCGGGTCTGGAAGGGTAACAAGTTCGGGTCGTTTACAAGTTCCTCAAGGTATGGAAGGAAGGGCAGTGCTTGCTCGTTTTTTTAACGAGGGTGCCTCCTCTTGGTACCATGTCAAAGTTTAATGAAATGTGCAAGAGCGGGAGCGTGCAAACAGCATGACCTATTCAAGGTAAAACGGATCCATCCACTATCCATGGACATGGACAAGGGTCCATCCGACTCCATCCATCCTTCCTTCCCTATCTTGTACAAAATGATATTCCTCCCTGTTACCCTGGTATCAGCCCCAGGGAGGAATGATACTCAGAGAGAAAAAAAAAAATTCTAATTCTAAAAAAAAAACCAAAAAAAATTCAAATTTGAAAAGAAAAGAAAAAAAAACAAAAACATGTTTTTTTTGTAAAGTTTGAATTAAAGAAACAGAGAGAATTACAGAATTGAATTGTTTAGAAAAGAGACAACGTAAAGGAGTTTCAGAAAGAAAGAAATTGAGGAAGAAAGAAAGAAAGAAAGAAGAATAGGCAAGTTGAGAATCATGTCATCTCGTGATACACGTAAAGCGAGACAAAGTACAACGGATGCGTTGGATGAAGTACGACGCTATCGTGAACTTGGGCTGAAACGATCGCAACATTATGAGAATGATGAAGACGATGATGCATATGAGTATATGGATGAGGATCAGTATCAGCAATACGTGAAACGTCGAAAGGAGGAAGGAGACTTTGTTGTAGACGATGACGGAACTGGATACGTCGATGACTACGGTGATGAGAAAGAAACGAATGTGGACAAACTTCGTGAAAGTCTGGGTCTTAGAGGAGCTGGTAAAATGAGCAGTCAAAAAGGAAAGAAAAAGTTTGTCAACGATGGGTCGAATCGAGATGTAACCGCAATGTTTAAGAATATGAGTAAGCAACAACGAAAAACGGTTGTTGGTCCTCATATGGAGCAAGAGAACGATGACGATCATTTAGATAATGCAGGTATTGAGGGTATGCTTGACGACCTTGTTGCTAATCAAGGCCGTCAAGGTCGTCATTCGCGTTCAAGCAAGAAAAAGCGCAGTAGCAGCTCTTCGAAGAAAAAACGGCGCAGCGGGAAGAAAGTAAAGACTTCTCATTTTCAAGATATTGGATCAATTTTTGACCAGACAGGGAGTGATGAAGATTTGAAGGCGTCACGTCCTATAACTCAAGGCCACAACCCGGATGATCAAGAAGATGCTTGCAGCATGCCCGAGGTACCAGAAGAAGACGAAGAAATGGGCGGCGGCGATGCTGAGGGGGATACCGCGATGAAGAATGTTGACGAGAAAGCAGACAAGAAAGGAGACGAGGAGGAAAAGGTGGATTTGAAGGCGAAATTGAAGGCAGCGTTTCGTAAAAAAGCAGTTCGCGCGGCGCCGAAAAAACAAGAGGACCCCGTGACACCCCCTTATGATCGGGGATCGGGTGTTACATTCATGTCTACGCCGCCGCCGTTGTTTTCCATGACAAAATCTGAGTTTAGTGGTGACGCAGCTGATGAAGACAACTCTCAGCCTTTAGGGGAGGGCGCTGCACCAGAGCTGGAGAAAGCGCAAGATGGGAGCAAATACGTGGACATGTTTTGGATGGACATGTATGAAAATTACTACACGGTCAAGGGTAAGGTTTACATGTTTGGTAAGGTTTGGAATGAAAGCGCGCGCCAGCACGTGAGTTGTTGCGTGGAGGTGAACAATGTGATGCGTGTACTATATGTGCTTCCGCGAAAGACGATGAAGGGCTCGGACGAGCCCGTTGAGTTTCAGCAGGTGTACGATGAAGTCGGTTCCGTGGTGCGAAGTAAACTGCGAAAGGACGCATCGGGTCAGGTGGTGTATAAAGTCCGTAAAACCAAGTTGAAGTACGCGTTTGAGCTCCCCGGTGTTCCTCTTGAGGAGACGGAATATCTTGAGGTGCAGTACCCGTTGGCAGCAGAGGCCGAGCCGTTTTCAACTTCGCTGAGCGGGAAAACATTTTCGCACGTTTTTGGCACCAACCAAAGCGGCATTGAGCAAGTTGTCATCTCGCGGGACCTGATGGGACCGAGCTGGGTACGGCTGAAAAACCCTGAATTCGTGTCATCGAAGAAGTCGTGGTGCAAGATGCATGCTGTGCTGGATTCCCCGCGAGCGATTACGTCCTTGAAGACGCTTCTCACCAAGGAAGGGAGCGACGTGAAATCGATACCGGATCCGCCTAAAATGCGCGTGCTCTCGTTGTCCATCAAGTCTATAGTTAGCGAGACGACCAAGACGCACGAAATAATGATGGCGACAGGCTTGCTCCGCGAAGGCATCGAGCTTGTTGGTGCCACACAGGAAGCGTCGAATCCGCGGCACGTCAAGCCATTCACATTGGTATGTGGAACCAACACCGGGGCCGGTGCGATGCCTCACGGATACAAGGAGTTGGCCAAAAAGGCCACAGCTCACGTGGCTGTGTTGCCGAACGAGCGTGCCTTGCTGAGTCTACTCGCCGCGAAATTACAAAAGTTGGACCCAGACGTAATAGTCGGCCACAACATTCGCAACTTTACTCTTGATGTCCTGTTTACTCGTTTAGAGGCGCTCAACGTGGGGTCTTGGTCCAAGTTTGGCCGTCTAAATTTGAGTAGGATGCCACGTAAGACCAGCGATGGAAGTGGTTTCTATGCTGGGGCCAACTTGACCCCTGGCCGGCTGCTGCTCGATACGTACTCCACAGCCAAGGAACTCCTGCTCGGACAAAGGAGTTATTCGTTGACGGAGTTATGCCGCACGCAGCTCAACACAAATCGCATGGATGTCCAGAACCAGCAAGTCCCTTTTTTTTACGAGTCCAAGGAGAAACTGGCAAAACTGGTGAATTGCAACGAAGCTGACGCGTGGCTGACATTGAGGCTGTCGTTCCGCCTGGAAGCCCTCCCGCTGACGATGCAGTTATCGAATCTCGGGGGGAACTTGTGGTCGCGAACGCTGTCGGGCGGTCGTGCCGAACGCATCGAGTACCTGTTGCTGCATGAATTTTACCGTAAAGGATATGTGGTCCCGGACAAGTACAGTGGTCGATCGAACAAAAGCAACAAGAAAACCAAGTCCAAGTCAGCTGCGCGCAAGCCGAAATACGATGGTGGTCTCGTTCTGGAGCCCAAAAGGGGGTTGTACGACAAGTTTATTCTGTTGCTGGATTTCAACTCGCTTTATCCTTCAATTATTCAGGAGTACAACATCTGCTATACCTCTGTTGAGCGCTCGCGGGGTGAGCAATCGGCGGGCGACAGCGTGGAAGCCGAGTTGCCGCCACTTCCGGACAGGCAGCAGCACCCCGATTTGGCCATTTTGCCGTCGTTGATCAAGAACTTGGTAGACAAGCGCCGCCTGGTCAAACGCGCGTTGAAAACAGAGTCGGATCCCAGCAAGCGCAGCCAGTTGGACGTGCGGCAAAAGGCGCTCAAATTGACCGCAAACTCGATGTATGGCTGTCTCGGATTTGAAAGCTTTCGGTTCTTTGCTCGTCCTGTGGCCGCCCTGGTAACTGCACAGGGCCGCTCGATTCTCCAAAACACGGTGGATATCACCCAGAATAAACTCGGGTATGAAGTGGTGTATGGTGATACAGATTCCATCATGGTGAACACCAACTCTACCGACCTCGAAGAGGTGACGAAAATCGGCGCCCGAATCAAGCGCGAAATTAACAAGCTGTACAACTTGCTGGAGATCGAACAAGACGGCGTTTTTAAGTCAATGCTGCTGCTCAAGAAGAAGAAGTACGCCGCGTTGTGCGTCAAAGGGGTCAATGATACTCCCGATGGCAAGGTGATTGTCACCGAAAAGGAAACCAAGGGTCTTGACCTGGTTCGCCGTGATTGGTGCCCTCTCTCGAAACGCGTGGGTCACACTGTTTTGGACTTTATTCTCTCCGGAAAGGAATACGATGATATCGTGGAGAACATTCACGAGTATCTCGACAAGGTCGCCACGGATATCAAGGAGCGCAATATCGACATACAGGAATTCATCATCACCAAAGGTTTAAACAAGAACCCTAAGGACTACCCCGATGCTGGCAATCAGCCCCACTTGCAGGTCGCTTTGGCCATGTTGGAGCAAAAGAAACCCGTGAGTACGGGAGACCACATTCCGTATATCATTTGTAAAACGACGCGCAAGGAATACCCGAAACGGCTCAAAGAAGCTATGGAGAAGCAAAAGCAACAAGGCGGTGGAGACGACGTCAAAATGGAGGCCACAGCTCCGGCACCAGCGAAAGGGCCATCGGAGAAACAGGGTAGTTACGCCCTCCGCGCGTTTCACCCCGACGAGATCAAGTATGCCCCCAAAGGCGTCCTCGAAGTTGATTACGATTGGTACTTGAAGCAACAGATTGTTCCTCCAACGCAGAGACTGTGCGACCCGATCAAAGGCACCTCTGCATCTCAGATCGCTGAGCATCTCGGGCTGGACCCCAAGGAGTTTAAGCAATCCTCGTACAACGCACAAGACGAAGACGCCGAGTTCAATCTCGTGGAAATTTCCGATGAAGAGCGCTACAAAGAATGTGACAGAGTCAACGTTTGCTGCTTCAACTGCGACCTACAGTACGATTTTCCTGGCGCCGTGGCGATGCCTAGTGACACTGAAAGTATTCTTCTCAAGGCCGGGGAGAAAGAGAAGGCTATGGGTGTAGACAAGCTCAAGACGAGAAACGGACTCTTGTGCCCGCGATGCGACACCCCACACGATATGTCTTACATCGCCAACGTGTTCACTTTGGAAGCACGCAAGGCGGTGAACAAGTATTATAAGGGCTGGAACGTGTCGGAGGACCCATCTATCGACCTCAGAACGCGCCAACAGTCGCTACATGGCTCCATGTTTGTTGTCAACGGCCGCCGCTGCATGCTCAAGCCCGAATACAATGCCACTCAGTTGTACGTGCAGCTGCGTTACTTGGAATACTTGGTCAACCTTGATCGTGGGCTGGAGAATCTCGAGCGCCGCAACTCGGAGGCCGAAGACGATGAACCAAAGTACGCCCAGCCCTCTGTTTATCGAATGGATCAACGCCAAGGTCTTGAAGAGGTTCGAGACACAATCCGCAAAAGCTTCTTGTCAAAGAGCGCCTACAACTGGGTCCAACCTGCCTTGTTCAAATTAGCGTTTCAAGTATAAATTATTATTTGAATTAAGCCCTACCATTCATTTCTTTGACTTACTCAACAAAAAGCTTCGAGTGCAGACTAGAGACAGCAATGCTGAAAGCAGAAACAGGCGAGATTGGCCAAGCCATGTCCATGGTAAAGGTGTCCCGTCCGATACGGCCGAACTGCAGAATCACATGCTTTGGGTCTTCCTTGCGAATAAGTTGAAAGTTTTTCACCGACATACGTGTAACGCGGCCATGGAAATTCAATACCCAACGCTGGTGCTTTTCGTTCCACTCGGGCTTTTTGTTTTCGAGCTTTGTCAGATCTTGATAATCCTGTTGCTTCAAGGCTTGAATCATATGCGATTTCTTCACAGAACCGTTGTGTGGCCACTGAATCATTTCAGATTCGGAACCTTCCTGAAGTGCAGGAAGTGCCACTTCAAATTGACGAGGGCCATTCTTGTGGTTAACACGGTACATAATAGCGCAGAGGTCACGTGGCTTTTTCGTGTGCGCAGGCACATCGTTATGTGCAAGAAACTTGGTTCCTCCAGTATTGTACGTGATTTTAGCAATTGTCTTTTTAAACTCCTTTCTTCCTACTTTGCCAATGCCCACGTTGTAGTATGTGTCCACGGCATATCTCCGGTGCTTCTCCGCAATCAATAGTTGTGGACCGAAATGCCCGTTCTCTTGCTCTAAGTAGCATTCGTACAAATTGTAATACCGGTGCAGACCGACTGTCGAGCGTCTAATTTTGCACCGAACCGTACCGAGGTCCTTTGGAATACATCTCGTCAGGAACAAATAAAGAGAGTCGATCGAGCTCAAGTGACGCGACTGGATCAGGTCCATTTTCGCCACTTTAGGCTTGGAGTTCTTGTCAGTTTCTTCATCGTCATGCACAACAGTGACAGGAAGTGCTTCTGCACTTGCATCATTCGGCGCACCTGGAGGAGCCGCAGAAAATGTCGGCGTATACTCGGGCTCGTCGTCCCAAGTGATACCCCAGTCATCGTTCTCCTGGGCTTGAAGAGCATCAGGCGGGGCACCTGCATAACCACCACCGATTGCCGCAGGAGGAGCTAAACCATCACTTCCGATCGCTGCAGGAGGGCCAACTCCTGCTGGCCCCTCGGGAGAGCCTAGAGCAGACACAAAGAGCGACTTGCCGTCCTGCTCGCCGTACCCTGGAGCAAACGGATCCGCAGGCGGGGGAATGTACTCTTGGGTTGGGCCGCCCCAGCCCGAATTTGCATCTGCTCCCGCGGCCGCAGCAGCTGCGATACCAACACCAGCCACCATGGGTGCTGCATCAAATGGATTGCTGCTGTAATCAGCCTGCTGGAAGTCTGCTTGGGGTGCTGCGTATGGGTCAGCGCCACCCATCATGGTGAAGTCCCCATTACCAGCAAAAGGCACGGGTGCAGCTGCCGCCGCAGCCGCAGCCGCAGCCGCAGCCGCATCTATTTCTGCCTGCTTTACTTTTGCACCCTCTTGGTCCCCCTCACTCAGGAACGCACCTTCTCCTTCCGGAAACAACAGGCCCAACTGGACCCAATCATCAGGTCCTTGGTCCGCCAAACGGACCATCGTCTCTGCGTTGAAATAACCTTCTTGGAACCACTCCCGCATTTGATTCGCAGAAAATGGACCTTGCGTCTCCCCTATGTCATCGCGATACATCCACATTACTTCAGCTGTCTTTTTCACAACCGGAACAGTCTGAAACGCCTGGTTGATCTCTGGAAAATACTGGGAAAGTTGCGCAGCCTCCAATTCATTGCCTTCTTCGACCTGCAGCGAAACAGGCGTATCTGCACTAAGTTGTCTTGCATCAAACCTGCTACGCATTTGGTCCTCGCTTAACGGGCCATGACGAACACCGTTGCGATCCCAATAAAAATACACGCGCTTTTTCGGCTGCGGAAGCCGTTCCGCTTCTCCTTTCATGAATCTTCGTTCACGTTCACGCCAAAGCTCCAATGTTTCTTGAAACTTATTTTGGTCTGTCACCGCGTATTGGTCTTTTGTACTTGATCCACTTATGCCCGAAATCACCGACTCACCTGTCCCAAGTGCATAACTGTGACGCTTGGAAGCTTTCTGCTCCGCAGAATTTGCCGTAAGATCCGCGGGTAGCGCACCTCCGATTGATTCCATTGAATCGAACGGATTAGAAGCACCGCCACCACTCAGCTCGATTGAAGGCCCTCCAGATACACCCGAAGGTGATTGAGGCGCGCCTTCAGGGATCGATCCGTGAACATTTCCAGCCACGTTTGGAGTGATCAAACCGGGAATTGCAGCCGGTTGTGCTGTCGCTTGGGGAGCAGGTGGATGTAAAGCTGCTTGTGGAGCTTGTGGATGCGAAGCAGCCGCTGGCGGTGCACCTGGTGCAGCGCGCGTAGGCGGACTAACTACTGGCGTCAAATAAGCGAACGGAACATACCCTTGTAAGCCAGAAGCATTTGTAGCCTGAAGCCATCCATCCTGTGCAACATTGGTCACAGCGGTAACAACTTCACCTTTAGTAACACTTAATTCTCCAGGACCTTCTGCAACAAAATCAGATTCCAGCTTAAAACGAAACATTATTCAAAACCACCTCGGATGTCCCTTTGTACACAAAAATTCTATCAAATCCAATCAACAAACTTCACACGTCAAACCTCAACACACACACACACACATACACACAAACACACACCGTAATCAACCAAAATAAATCCAATCTTTCCTTCCTCCCCCAAAA
>JACLAD010009372.1_pt1 | contig 12975 bp, 14 predicted proteins | sample 8027901 | NCBI WGS metagenome assembly JACLAD01 (sample SAMN15725071, study PRJNA655200) | protist metagenome | isolation source: fluorescence activated cell sorting (FACS) single amplified genomes of... | place: Spain: Blaines Bay Microbial Observatory, Mediterranean Sea | collected 2016-07-05
ACGGCGACATCGCCAACTGGATGATCCCCGGCAAGATGATCAAGGGGATGGGCGGGGCGATGGACCTGGTTGCCGAGGTGAAGAGGATCATCGTGGTGATGGAGCATGCCGCCAAAGACGGCAGCCCCAAGTTCATTCCCGAATGCTGCCTGCCGCTGACGGGGCAGAATGTGGTCGACATGATCGTCACGGATCTCGCCGTTTTCCAGCGGCGAATCTGGTTGACACAGAGGTTGGAGTGCGCGCCATAGCTGAGACCGAGCGAGGCGCTGGCGCGGCTGACCTCCTCCACCGCGATCACATGCTCGAGATAGCCGAGGCCCAGACCGCCATCGGCCTCGTCGACGGTGATGCCGTGCAGACCCAGCTCGCCCATCTGGCGCCAGAGTTCTTCCCGCGGAAACCAGTCCTCGCGGTCGATCTTCTCGGCCAGCGGGGCGATCTGTTCATCGGCGAAACGGCCCACGCTCTCGCGGATCATCTCCGCGCTCTCGCCAAGCTGGAAATCGAAATCGGGTGTGGCTCTCATTGTGCGGGACTCTCCATTTCGAACCAAGGTAATCCCACCAATCCATTCAGCAAATTGATTTGCAAATTGATTGGTATAGATTGAACCTATGATCACGAGACAGCAGTTGCGGCAATTCCTGGCGGTAGTGGATTGCGGCACCTTCACGCGTGCGGCGGAATCCATCGGAGTCACGCAACCGAGCCTGTCGAGCGCGATACGCGAACTCGAGAACGACCTGGGAGCCACCCTATTCGATCGGCAACGTCCTTACGTCAGGCTGACTTCCGCGGGTAACCGCCTGCTTCCCGTCGCGCGAAGGATTACGCAAGAATTCTTGCGCGCCGAGCGAGAGACATCGCGAAGCACGCCCCCTCACCGCCCTTACATAGTCGGAACTATCCCGTCATTTCCCACGGCGCTTCTGGCGGCCGCATGCCGCAATTGGGGATCCCATCCGTTGACTGTAATCGAACGCAACGGCGATCGCCTGAGGAAGGAATTGATGAAGGGACAGATCGATGCCGCCATAGTCGTCCGGAAATTGAGTGAACCGGAGAGTCTGCATTTCATCGACCTGTTCGAAGACCGCTATCTGATGATCCTGCCTGCAGGCCATTTGCTGGCCGACAGGAGAGAGATCGATGCGGGCGAACTTGGCAACGAGGTCATGATTGCGCGCAGGTCCTGCGAAGTGCTGAGCGATACCAGTGATCACTTCACCTTGCGCGGGATCCGCCCGCGGTTTTCCTTTAAGTCACTGAACGATGATCGTGCCATCGCGCTGGTGGCTGCAGGTCTCGGCATCACCCTTGGGCCTGCTTCGTTGTTACGCGACGGCGTCGTCGGTGTGAGGTTGGCAGATTTTCCGGCAAGGAGACAACTCTCGCTGGCCGTTCGGCGGGACGACTTCGATCTCGGCGGCGATTACGTCGCGAGCAGCAATCGGCTTGCTGACTGTTTCAAGCAAACGATCGAGAGTGCGCGCGAACCCAGTACCTGAAGGATCGTTGCGCAAAAGTGGCTGGTCGGGCGGGATCGATTCCGTTGGCGATGCCACTGGAGGACCAAGACCTCCGCGTTCATCCGCTCTGCCTTGAAGTTGCGAACAAGGCTTGCTCCCCGCCGTGGCACCACTTCGAAACCTCCAGCAGGAGCACCTGCAGCTGGAGCAGGTCGACAATCATCACCTTGGGATAGCTCGGATTTCGTGCCCCACAGCCATGCGTGACACCCGGGTTCGGAAGAGGAAGCAACAAGCCCCCTTTACAAAATAGGACGAGTTACATAATTAGGTCGAACGTCCTAAGGGGGGGCGATTATGAACCTGCGATTCGCTCTCGGTGCAGCAGCAACTTTGGGCCTGCTCGCTGGCTGCGAGAAAGCGCCTGACCAAGCGCGTGAAGAGGCTGCGCTTGTTGCAGCCGACATGGACCCGCTTGCGTTCGAAGGCATCGGTGCGGTCGAATCGCTCGAGGGAAAGTACGAAGACGACTGGTTCTTCGCGCATGATGCCAACTTCAACACGCTCGCACTTGGCAAGGTCATGGTGATCGATGCCGGTGGCGGAGCCTTGGACTATCGCGGCGCCATCGATGCGGCGCAGTTTGCATCTTTTGTTCAGGGCCCCGATCGCGACGAGCTGTATGTCGCGGAAACATACTATTCGCGCGGCACGCGCGGAACGCGCACCGATGTCGTGACGATCTACGATCGCGACACCCTCAAGCCGGTCACCGAGATTGTTCTTCCGAACAAGAACCGGGCGATGAATGTGACGCAGAAGGCGGCGCTGCAACTGACCCGAAACGGCAAGTTCCTGCTGGTCTACACCTTCACGCGGGCAACCGGGATGGTTGTGATCGATCTTGATGCGCGCAAGATCGTCAATGAGATCGACACGTCCGGCTGCATCCTCGCCTACCCGGCAGGGCAGCAGGGCTTTGCCGCGATGTGCGGCAACGGCACCATGGCCTCCTTCAAGCTGGGCGACGACGGTCAGGTGCAGAGCCGCGCCGAAAGCGCGCCCTTTAACAACATCGATGACAACCCGCTTTTTATGAAGTCCGCGCGGGTGGGCGATACGGTCTATTACCCGACCTTCGAAGGCTATCTGCAAGGCGTGCGGTTGAGCGATGGCGCGCCGGAACCGCTCGACATCTGGCATTTTGCCGAGGGTAGCGATCGCAAGCCATCGGGTTGGCAAGTGATCACGGGTGACAATCAAGGGCGCATCTATGTCCTGATGCGCCCCAACGCCAAGCCCGGCGATCACAAATATGGCGGCAGCGAGGTCTGGGTGCTCGACCCGCAGCAGCGGGAGATCCTGCGCAAGATCGAACTCGCCGAAGAAAGCATTTCGATCGAAGTGTCGCATTCGGCCAAGCCCGTCATGCTGGCGACCAACGCGTCCATGGCACTCGACGTCTACGATCTTTCGAACGATGCCAAGGTGCGCACAATCGGCGGTTTCGTGGCCGCCATGCCGATGGTGCTGCATGCCTTCGAAGGTGGGAAATAATGATCGATCCCGCCCTCTCAATCCCGCTTGCTTGGTTCCTCGCCGGACTGCTCGCCTTGGCGGCACGCGACAAGCTGCTCCGCCCGCGCGAATTCGAGGTTGCGGTGCAAGGTTATGACCTCTTGCCCCACAGCATCCGGCACAAGGCGGCTCCGGCCATCGCAACATTGCTGATCGTGGCTGAGTTCGCCGCAGCCATCCTGTTGGTTGTGCCTGGGTTCTCGTCGACCGGAGCGCTTGCCGCTGCGTGCATTTTCGGGATCTATGCCTTTGCAATGGCCCTGGCGATCCTGCGCGGTCGCTCCGGAGTGGATTGCGGGTGTCATTTCGGCGCCGGTGAAGACGCGCTTGGCTGGCCTCTCGTGGTTCGCAACGCTGCCCTGATCGCGATCGCCGGGGTCTCCGCAGTTCCTCAGGTGCGCGCGACTGTATGGATTGACCACGTTTCGGGCGCACTCGCGGGCGGCGCTCTCATCATCATTCTTCATTCGGCGCGGATCGCGCTGGCAAATGCCAAGCAGATCCGTGCGCTCAAAGGAGCGTCCTGACATGATGACCACTGTTTTGATCGTATCTCAGGTTGCACTGTGGGTCGTTGTCGTCCTGCTTGCAGGCCTCAACCTGCTGCTACTGCGTCAGATAGGAGTCCTTTACGAACGCATCGCTCCTGCAGGTGCGCTTGCGACAAGCAAGGTGCTTGCCAAAGGACTCGAACTCCCAGGGCGCACCGAGCCCTCGCTTACCGGTGGGCAAATTGCCATCGGTTCGGGCCGCATGGCCGGCAAATCGCAGCTGTTGTTCTTCGCAGCGCCCGATTGCCCGGTGTGCAAATCAATCCTGCCAGCATTCCGGTCGCTCGCCGCCAACGAAAGCGCTTCGACCGAGTTCATCCTGGCGAGCGCAGGCGAGGATCTGGGCGCGCATAATGACTTCATCAAGGCAGAGGGCCTTGGACGCTTCGCTTATGTCCTTTCCGACCGGCTCGGCATGGAGCTCGGCATTTCAAAGCTCCCCTACGCAGTGCTGCTCGATGCTTCTGGCAAGGTCGAGGCCTTCGGTCTCGTCAACAATCGCGAGCACCTTGAGAGCCTGTTTGAAGCGCGTGAGCGCGGAGTGATCTCGCTCCAGCAATATATGACCGAGGAGAAGCGCGCATGACCTCGCAGCTGGACAAATGGATCGAGACGCGCGGACGAGGTATCGCGAAGCGCACATCGCGGCGGGGCATTTTCGCCATCCTGGGCGGCGGACTTGTAGGGGCGGCAACGATCCCGCTGCTTCCGATTGCCCGCGCTGCGACCGGTGGTAGCGGGACCGGTGGTGTGCAGCCGCAAAAAACCGGCAAGATCAATGATCCTGGAGATCCGACGACCTGCGACTACTGGCGTTATTGCGGGATCGACGGTTTCCTGTGCGCCTGCTGCGGCGGCACCACGTCATCCTGTCCTCCTGGCACCGAGATGTCTCCGATCACGTGGGTCGGAACTTGCAAGAACCCGGCGGACGGGCGGCACTACGTAATCAGCTATAACGACTGCTGCGGAGTCACATCTTGCGGGCGCTGCCTGTGCAACCGCAATGAAGACGACAAGCCGATGACGCGTCCGCAGGCGAACAACGACATCAACTGGTGTCTTGGTGCGACCACGGAAGCTTACAATTGCTCAACCGCCATCATCGTCGGCCTGTCGGCTGAGGACATGTAGGGGCGGCGAAGTGAGAGCCAACCGCCGACTTGCCGTCTCTTCTTGGTTGCTTCTTGGTGCGGCAGCCAGTCTGCTCTGTGGGTGCGAAAACGATGGGGTGCCGTCCGCGCAACAGGTGCAGTCAGCGGCTAAGACGACCGATTCAGGCCAGGTGGTTGCATCGCTGCAAGCTCACAGTGCGCAAGCTGGACGCAACCACTTCAACTGGCAGATGAACTGCCAAGGGTGTCACCATCCCAACGGGGAAGGCAATGCCGCCCGCGATATTCCCCCGCTTGAAGCGCTCGAGAAGTTTCAGCGGCTCCCGGAAGGGCGGGCATTCCTCATCCAGGTCCCCGGCATGTCGCGGTCGAAATTGTCGGATGAGGAACTCACCCAAATGGCCAACTGGATGATGGAAGAATTTACCACGCCGCAAACGGATGAGGAGTGGCAACCCTACAGCGTCCGTGAGGTCGCGAGGCTGCGTCGCAGCCCGATAACCGAAGGCGTACGCGATTATCGCAAGAGGCTCATGGCCCGTCTGGAAAGCGCGAAAGCTCCTTGATCTGGGCATTTATAGGGAGGGAATAATCGATGACGACTGACCTGAAGCTAACGTTGGGCAAGGCTGCCTCAAGGTTCTTCACCACCAGTAGTTGTATTGCATTGGGAATCGCCAGCCCAGCGTGGGCCCAGGATGAAGGGGTTGAAGACGAACCGCAGGCTGAGCGGTCGGGAGGCACTTTCGATACGATCGTCGTGACCGCGACCAAGCGTGAACAGAATGTGCAGGACGTATCGATTTCGATCACTGCTCTGGGGGGCGACCAACTCCAAGCGCTGGGCTACACCAGCGCACAGCAAGTTACGGCGCTTGCGCCGGGCGTCTCGACCGTTCAGCCGAACGGTGAATCCAACTACTCTCTCGCTATTCGCGGAGCTTCCAACAGCGACTTCACCACCAATGTCGAAAGCCCCGTCGCGCTCTATGTCGACGAGGTCTATATCTCGCAATCCTCGGGCAGCGGCTTTGCGCTGTTCGATACCGAGCGGGTGGAGATCCTGCGCGGGCCGCAGGGCACCTTGTTCGGGCGCAACGCGACTGGTGGTCTTGCCCATTATATCTCGGTCAAGCCCGGGTTCGACACCGAGGGCTATATCGACGTGGGCTATGGAAGCTTCGGCACGGTCACGGCCGAAGGGGCATTCAACCTGCCGATGTCGGACACGCTTACCAGCCGCATCTCGGTGTCGACGACGCAGGGCGACGGCTATGTCACCAACCGCGTGCGTCCGAACCAGAAGCTGAACAATTCGAACGACGTCGCTGCACGCTTCCAGTTGCTGTTCGAACCGTCCGACACGTTCGAGGCGCTGGTCAATGTGCGCTATGGCCGCGAGGACATCGCACCGGCTTTTTCGAATATGTCTCGGCGCCGATCGCCAACGGTATTCCGCAGCCGACCTCGCCGAATCCCGCGCTCACCGGGCCGGGTTTTGAACAGGGCTACACCGATCTTGATGGCGATATTTACGCAGGCGCATACGACTATCGTGGTTTCAACCAGCTCGAAACCTTTGGCACGACCCTGACGATGAAAGCCGATCTGGGTGGGGCCAATCTGACCAGCATCACCGATTACCAAAAGGTGGATCGCAACTACATCGAGGATTCCGACGCCTCACCCGTCAATTACTTCAACTTCTTCCTGACCACAGATGCCAGTCAATTTTCGCAAGAATTGAGGGTCGATGGTTATTCGGGGTCCATCAATTGGGTCGCGGGGCTGTATTATCTTGATATCGACATCAACGATTCGAATGGCGGCATCGCTCCCGGTTTCATCGACGATTTTGGCGAGCTTCTGGGGGCCGGGCCGCTTGCAACGGATGGCGTTGCAAACGGAATCGCCGCTCCCTATACTCAAGAGACCCAAAGCTATTCGGGTTTCGGACAGATTGACTGGGAAATAACTGACCAGCTCGAGCTTACGCTTGGTGCCCGCTATATTGTCGACGAAAAGAACTTCGCCTACGCTAATCAGCTGGTTCTTTTCCCGGATTCAGCAAGCGACGGGCTGGCCGCGACCACTTTCATCGATAACAATGTCACACCATTTGCATCCGATCGCACCGACAAGATGTGGTCTGCCCGCGCACAGCTGACATATCGTCCAAATCCCGATCTTCTGACCTATCTCAGCTACAACCGCGGCGTTCGCGGTGGGGGTTACAACGCTCCCCTGCTGCCAACTGCGGAACTCGCAACCCGAGATTTTCTCGAGTACGATGACGAGACGCTCAACGCCTATGAGGTGGGCGTAAAGTGGACGCTACCCGGTGGAATTGGGCGCTTCAACGCGGCTGCCTACTATTACGACTATCAGGACTACCAAGTATTCTCGATCATCGGACTCGACACGTTTACGCTTAATGGCAGTGCTAAGAACTACGGATTCGAGACTGAACTTTTCCTCAATCCGGCGGACGGCCTCGATCTGCTCTTCGGGGCAGGTTACATCAACGCCACCGTCACCGATGTGCCGGGTGTGACCGACCCGATAGCCACACCAATCGGGACGATCCCGGCAGTTTTGCCCGCTGGTGTCGATGCAGTTCCAGTGCAGACGCCCAAGTGGAACCTCAATGGTCTAATCCGTTACGAAGCACCCGTTCAAGCACTCGACGGCGCTTTGATCTTCCAGGCGGATGGGCAATACCGTTCGAAGCACTATTTCAGCATGACGCAGGCGCCGGCCAGCACCGAAGATGGTTATGCAGTGTTCAACGGTTCGATCGCCTATAAGAATGACGCTTCGAATTGGGAGCTTCGTCTCTCTGTCGATAATATTTTCGAAGAAGAATATCTTGTCCAGACCTTCGATCTATCCGGCACTCTGCTTCCTGCAGCCGAAGGGTTCTTTGGCATGATTGAACAATATTACGGCCGTCCCCGTACGTGGCGGGTTTCGGCACGCTACGAGTTTTAAAGCGCTTCGTTCGCAGGAGGACGAAGATAGGCTGGGGTCGAGTGGCTAATTACCGCTCGGCTCCAACCTTTTCTTGCTGGCCGGGAACGCCGATCTCTGGCTCGAAACTGCGGACGATATGGATAAAGGACTGAATCGCGATACCTTCAAAGACCGGCATTTGCGAGGCAAAAGGCTTGTCGCTACCTGCGAACATCGTCATGCCTTCCATCGAGGCCGATATGAACACTGCAAGCGCTTCAATCGAAGCCTGAGTTAATTCAGGCCGCATCTCACGGATGATTTCGATAAGCGGCACGCGCGCACGGGCATACAGTTCCTTAACGCGGTCAAACACGAACTCGTCATGGTTCGCCAATGCCCAGAGCTCGGGGAACAACCGGGTCGTTTTCTGGGTGGTTATGTCTTCGAGAACGAGACCGCAGATTTCGGCAAGTCGCTCTTCGGGAGGGACGCCGGGCATGTGCGCGAGCCCTTCGAATTCAATTTCATAAGCACGAATGACTGCATCGAGCAATTCGCGCACAAGATCTTCGCGCGTTCGAAAATGATAGGTCAGATTGCCTAGCTTCATGTCACACGCGGCCGCGACCCGGCGCATCGAAAGCGCCGTGTAGCCTTCTTTGATAAGTATCACGAGCGCCGCGTGCAGGATCTGCTCTCGGGTCGCGTGGCCCTTGGTGTAGCCGCCTTCGCGCTTGGGGAAGGCTAGGTCAGCGACGGTTATCGTTTTGAATCTAAGTGTTTCTGCGCGGGAATGAGGCAAGTGGGGTTTCCTGCTTGAAATTGGCGGCAAACGCAAATAGGACATATGACAAGGTTTTAGCGAGTCGACCGAGATGGATAACGAGGCGACTCTCTGGAGAACACCGCATGTGTCCTAAATAGGATGCCCGGACGCGGAAGAATGTTGCTGGGGAGAGAACATGACTGAGATGAGACTGCTTATTGGTGGCGAGTTGGTCGCCGGTGATGACACGCTGGGTGTCGTCAATCCTGCGACAGGGCAGGTTTTTACCAGAGTTGCTCGCGCTTCGAAAGAGCAGGCCGATCAGGCTATTGCCGCCGCAAAGGCAGCTCAGCCCGAATGGGCCAAGGTGCCTTTCGACCAAAGGCAGGCCAAGCTCAATGCGCTTGCCGACGCGGTCGCCGCCAACTCGGAAGAGCTGGCGCGACTATTGACCACCGAACAGGGAAAGCCGTTGGCCGAAGCGCAGGGCGAAGTTGCTTGGACCGAGGGGTTCCTGCGCCACTACGCCACGCTCGAATTGCCCGACCGTGTAATCCAGGACGACGAGAGCGGCTACATTGCGCTCCAGCACAAGCCTCTAGGCGTGGTTGTCGGGATCATCGCGTGGAACTTCCCGCTTCTGGTTGCATGCTGGAAAATCGGTCCGGCCACGCTTGCGGGTAACGCAATTGTCCTCAAGCCCGCGCCCACGACGCCCGCAACGGCACTCAAGCTTGGCGAACTTTGCAAGGATATCTTCCCCGCTGGCGTCGTGAACATCATAACCGATGCAAACGACCTGGGAGCACACCTCACCTCCCATCCCGATGTGGCCAAAGTTGGCTTCACCGGCTCGACCGCCACCGGTAGAGCAATCGCTGGCAACGTCGCCAATACCCTCAAGCGCATCACTCTTGAACTGGGCGGCAACGATCCTGCGATCGTGCTCCAGGATGTCGATGTGAAGGAAACCGCGCAGGCGATCTTCAACAACGCATTCCTGAATTGCGGGCAGGTATGCCTCGCGGTCAAGCGGGCATACGTTCACGAAGATATCTATGATGCGATGTGTGAAGAACTCGCGCGTCTGGCCGAGCAGGCGGTCGTCGATGACGGTTTGAATCAAGGCACTCAGATCGGCCCGATCCAGAACAAGATGCAGTTTGAGAAGGTCAAGGAGTTCCTCGAGACAGCCAAGCAGGATGGCAAGGTGATTGCGGGCGGCGAGGTCATGGACAAGGGCGGTTATTTCATCCGTCCCACCATCGTCCGCGACGTCAAGGATGGCGATCGCATTGTCGACGAAGAACAATTCGGCCCAATTCTGCCAGTTATTTCGTTTAGCGATGACGAAGACGTGATCGCCCGCGCAAACGCCAGCGAATATGGCCTCGGGGGATCGGTCTGGTCATCTGATGTGGAGCGTGCCGCTGCCATCGCTGATCGCATCGACAGCGGTCAGGTCTGGGTCAATCAGCACCTTGCCATCGGGCCGCACATTCCGATGGCCGGCTTCAAGCAGTCTGGCCTCGGTATCGAACAGTCGGTGGAGGGGTTGGCCGAGTACACCCAGCCGAAAGTGGTGAACATCGCGCGATGACTGCCCTCAGCTACGCAAAGGGTCCTACCCAGCAGCAGCTGCTCGACATCACCATCCCTGCGGCAATGGATGCTGCCGTGGCGAAGTGGGGCGACAAATTGGCCTTGTCTTCACTCCATCAGAATATCCGCTGGACCTGGGCGGAGCTGGCGGCCGAAGTCGATCGGATAGCAAGCGGCCTGCTCGCGCAGGGTATCAGCAAGGGAGACCGGGTTGGCATCTGGGCACCCAATTGTGCCGAATGGACAGTAACCCAGTTTGCCACAGCGCGAATTGGCGCTGTTCTGGTGACGATCAACCCTGCCTATCGCCTGTCCGAAGTCGAATATGCGCTCAACAAGGTCGGTTGTGTCGGGCTGGTCACTGCTCCCGCGTTCAAGACGAGCGACTACATCGGGATGCTGCGCGAGTTGGGCCCGGAGAAACTGCCTCATCTCAAGGTTCTGGTAGCGCTTGGCGAGGAGCGGCACGACGGATTTCTCGGTTGGGAAGATCTGCGGATTGAGGCTGACGCGGAAAGACTCGCCGCGGTCACCAACCAGCTCAGTATCGACGAGCCGATCAATATCCAATTTACCAGTGGCACCACCGGCTTTCCGAAGGGCGCAACGCTTACCCACCGCAACATCCTCAACAATGGGCTGTTTACGTGCCAAATGACGCGGCTGACTGAGCACGACCGGATCTGCATTCCGGTGCCGCTCTATCACTGCTTCGGCATGGTTCTGGGGAATCTCGCTGCTCTGACCAGCGGAGCTGCGATGGTCTATCCCGCAGGGGCGTTCGATCCTGTCAAGACCATGGAGGCGGTCGAGGCTGAAGGCTGCACCTCGCTTTACGGCGTGCCCACAATGTTCATGGCCTGCCTCGGCCTCGACGGGCTGGAGGGTTACGATGTGTCGTCTCTTCGCACGGGGATCATGGCAGGTTCGCCCTGTCCCAAAGCGACCATGCGCGCCGTGATGGACAAGCTCAACATGACCGAAGTCACGATAGGCTACGGCATGACCGAGACCAGCCCGCTCACCACTCAGACCGCGACCGATGATCCACTCGACAAGCGGGTTGAGACCGTCGGCCGGGTCCATCCGCATGCCGAATGCAAGATCGTCGGACCCGACGGTAAAGTTCTGCCCATCGGGGAGCACGGAGAGTATTGCTCGCGCGGCTATGCAGTGATGCTCGGCTACTGGGACGATCAAGAAAAGACAGTTGAAGCGATCGATAGCGATGGCTGGATGCACTCGGGCGATCTGGCAGTGATGGATGAGGACGGCTTCGTCAGCATCACCGGGCGGATCAAGGACATGATTATCCGCGGCGGCGAAAATATCTATCCGCGCGAGATCGAGGAGTATTTGCTCACCCACCCGGCGGTTTCCGACGTGCAAGTCTTCGGCGTAGCTGACGAGAAATTTGGCGAGCAGGTTTGCGCCTGGATTATCCCGCGAAAGGGCCAGTCGCTCACCGCCGAGGACGTTCAGGCATTCTGCAAGGGCAAGATCGCCCATTACAAGGTGCCGCGATACGTCCAACTGGTCGACGAATTCATCATGACAGTCACGGGCAAGGCGCGGAAAATCGAGATGCGCAAGGCCATGGAAAGAGAGCTCGCGGCCAATGTCGGATAGGCTTCCGGACCTCGACTTTCTCAAGGTCGAGCGTGACGGAGACATTTTGCAACTCCCTCTCGACCGTGCCGATAAGCGCGAGACTCTCAGCGCCGCTTTCGTTGAAGAATTCGTCGCACTGTTCGATTGGGTTCGCCGCATCGGTGCTGGCGCTGTCGTGGTTCGCGCCAGCGGCCCGACCTTCTGTGCGGGCCTCGACTTGGTCGAGCATCAAGCGGCCGGCAAACCCTCGCAATCGAATTTCGCGATCACATCGAGGATCCATCATATCAGTAACATGCCGGCTGCTGACGCCTTTTTCGCGGAAGCATTCATTGCCGGCATTCCGAACACCCAGCCAGCGTCCAGAGATCGACTGGCTTCCTTCATGAACGAGACTGCCGCGAAGACGCTGCACCGCAGCGCTGCATAGGAGCGATAGATGAGTAGAACGGTAAGAGGCAGCCAAGCAGCCGCACTGGCTATGGCTTTGGTCGTATCGGCTTGCAGCGGTGAAGCGGAAGGCGCGGGCGAAACGGCCCCTGAAACACCCGCGGAGCGGCCAATGGTGACAACGCCCGATGTCGTTTCGGCGTCGGCGGATCCCGGCTCCGGCCAACCCAAGGCCTTCGCCCAATGTGCTGCGTGCCACCAGGTCAATGACGATGCTCCTGCGGGCATAGGCCCGCATCTTGTGGGCGTCTTTGGCGCGCCCGCAGGCTCGCGCGGTGATTTCAACTATTCGGCCGCGCTCAGCGATTCAGGGGTGGTCTGGGATGAAGCCACCCTGGACGCCTTCCTCGCCAATCCGCAGAAAGTGGCTCCCGGCACCATGATGGCTTTTGGCGGGATCGCTGACGCAGAACAGCGCAAAGAAGTCGTCGATTACCTCGCTACGCTCAAGTGAAGGCGGATTGCAGCGACATCGTCATGCTTCGTGTACAAGCGGGAGTTGCCGAACTCACTCTCAACCGGCCGCAGGCTGGCAACTCGCTTTCGTCCGACCAAGAACCCGCGCAACTCGCGTCAGATTTTCTTCGGCGTGATTGCTGCCGGCATTCTGTCCGTCGGGCCTACACTAGGTCTGCTGACCGATGGCCTGGGCCTCATCCCGCCGCGCGCTGCGGTGGCAGATGAGACGCTGCCTGTGGATGCCGAGCACAAGTGAAGTTCGGAGGCCCCCGTCCATTGCCCCAGCGCAACGTTCGCTCTTCAACAAACGTCTGAGCTTGGAGGCCCGCTCAATGTCAGCTTTCGTGATTGGGCCGCATTGGCTCGAATGGCCGAAAAGAGGGCGCAAAGCCGCCATCAAGTGATCGCCCATGTCT
>JACLAD010007072.1_pt1 | contig 12973 bp, 17 predicted proteins | sample 8027901 | NCBI WGS metagenome assembly JACLAD01 (sample SAMN15725071, study PRJNA655200) | protist metagenome | isolation source: fluorescence activated cell sorting (FACS) single amplified genomes of... | place: Spain: Blaines Bay Microbial Observatory, Mediterranean Sea | collected 2016-07-05
AAGCCTATAGTAATGTATAGTGAGATAATGAAGGAAGGAGAAGGAGATGAAAGGTGGCCAGTATATGAATAGGAATAGCAGGAAGTGGAGAATGTGTTAGTATACGCATCATCATCACCGTCATCACTATCATTGTCACAATAAGACTAGAGAAAAAGTGGTGTGTGTGTGTGGGGGGGGGTAAATTGAGTGCACGTACCTATATGAATGTGTTCTACAGGCACCACAGATAAAATCAATATGCCCAAGGTCAATCCAATACCACCGATAGCTTGCAAGATGTTGGCAGCTACAGCCATGCCTTGAATTGAAAACTTCAGAATAAATGATAGTATAGCGATTAATACACCTACGGTGATGATTACAATAATGTATAGTGAGATAATGAAGGAAGGAAGGAAGGAAGGAGTATATGAATCGAAAGAGCAAGAAGCAGAGAGGCAGATGTTAGTATACTCATGCTGCTCCATTAATTGTAACCAAGTGGTTGTACAAGGGGGGGGAGTGACTGTGCATACCTAGAATCGCAGCAGCAAATCCCATCTTCGCAATACGGATATATCCCCTACGCTTCTCCTTCTGTCTATCTTTGAAAAAGGCATCGAACTTATCCTTATGGCTTGACAATTCACTCTTCTCACTATCCATGTTTGATCCATTAGATCTGTTACTACGATGCGAGTTTGTGTGAAGTGGCGGTCTAGAGTCGGATGAATCAAGATCAGTATTGTCAGCCACCTTACTTGCCGCCATGATAGGATTCAAAACTTTTGAGGGCCTAATTTTGGAGAACCTCGAAACCTTTTATCGCTTCAGAAAGTGATTTTGATTCACTCGTGATAAGGTTGTACTATTCACACAGCAGATATCTAGATGTGTGATGGCGACCTCAAATCAAATTGATTTAGGCTATCTCCAATGAAGTGATACTTGAGGACCTTGATTCAATCCTTTCGACGGAAATCGGCGCTTCTCGTGAGGTTCGTGTGAACGATTATCGAAGAAAAGTTAAGTTGGTGTCAAAATATCGACGTTGGTTGGCGGGCTCCCTCAAACTCAGGGGTCCCACCCCACGGGATCACTTCTACACTTCACTTGCCTCTGTCTGTCTGAATCTTCATATTTGGTCTTGATATCTGCGCTCCTCTTATCTTCGGAAGTATGCTATTTTCCTCTTTTGCCTCGCGTAGCGCATTAAAGTCTACAGTGCGAGTTTCTGGATCATTTAGATCCCTCTCAGCTTCTAGCACTTCAAACGCGCTAGTAGATAACAGCAAGGATGTGATTGGCTTTGTCGGGCTTGGTCATATGGGTTCGCGAATGTGCCAGAACCTTGTGAATGATGGGCGTAAAATCCTCGTTTATGATATTGACAATGCTAAGAAAGATTCTGTCGTCTCTACTATCCAATCTTCCGTATCGAATAAAGACATGGTTAATGGTGTCGATTCTGTACAAGAACTTGGTTCTAAGTGTAACATTGTCATCACCATGTTGCCCAATGACAACATTGTAAGAATGACGAATAATGCATTAATGGAGGGATTACAACAATCACAGAATGATAACATTACTACTAGGTAGGTGAGCCTCTTCTCTAGACTATTTGCTATCTCGTTTGCAACCATGGTGGTGATCGCAATTATTCTAACCTCTACTTCTGCTTCTTGCTCTTTCTATTCATACATTCCTCACTTTCTATCTTCCGTCTCCTCCCTTCGACAGTACTGATCACAAGCCCTTTGTCCATATCAGCTGTAGTACTATTAGCCCCACCACATCTCGCTCTATCGTCTCAGAGTATAATCAGATGTCTCTTGCTGGCAACATACAGCAACAGCCAGTCTTCATTACCTCCCCTGTTTTTGCTCGACCCGATGGCATTGGAAAGAGGCAGGCAACATGGATGATTGCTGGGAACCAAAGGTGAGTGCGTTCTCTTATCAGCATCTACTGGGGTTTTATGATGATGATGATGGTGATGATGATGAGTATACTAACATGACCTCTGCTTTCTGCTCTTTCTATTCATATACTCCTCACTTTCCATCTCCTCCTCCTTCCTTCCTTCCTTCCTTCCTATCTCAATATACCCTTATTGTAATCATCACTCATCTCCCTGAATTAGAGAGCGACAAATTGCTCAGGAGTTGCTACATAGTAGCGGCAATTGTGTGGATTATGGTGACGATGTAGGTGCAAGTAATGTGGTCAAGCTGTGCGGTAACTTTCTTATAGCATCCACTATTGGTATGTATATCATGCATTCTTGGTCTCTCCCATATTCTATCGCCTCTTTTTGTCTCTTCATATTTACTAACATCATCATCACTATCACCACTGCCTCTAATATTACTACCATAGAGAGTATATCTGAAGCCATGGCTCTTGCTGAGAAGCATAATGTGGATAGACAAGCAGTGATGCAAATGCTGTCCGGAAGTATCTTCGATTGCTTAATCTATAAAGGTTATGGTCAACGTGTATCAGAAAGAGATCACAGGTGAGTCCCACCCCGTCAGTCACTCCTTACGCCAATTCCTTGCTTCGTCCATGACAGTACTAACATCACCTTTCCTCTGCATTTACATCCTTTTGACTTCCTCTTCACTGCATCGCGCCAGACCCGGAGGTTTCTCTCTGGAATTAGGATATAAAGATTGTACATTAGTCAAAGAAGCAGCGAAAGAAGTGAATGTGCCCATGCCTTTCTTGTCCGTGTTGTTGGATAGATACACCAGCAGCATGGCCAAAGACAGGTCTGTTACCCCTTCTTCTTCTTCTTCTTCTTCTTCTTCCTCTGTCTAATCGTGCTGTAGACTAACCTGACACATCTTTCCATTGTATTATTCCCATGCAACGCTGTAGGTCAATGATGGATTGGAGTGCCATTGGATTAGCTGTAGCTGAAGATGCTGGTATTGATGTATCTAAAGATGTAGCACAGAACGAAAAAGATGTAAAAGAAGGCAATTTATACTAGGGGAGTAACCCGCACGGGTCGGTGTGCGCCGCAATTTTCTTCATTATTCAAAACACTATAGTGTACACCTGTTGTATAATACGTAATCAGTATACCTGTCTATTTCTATGTTCCGTCATCTACACAATCCCTCCTCTCGCTCTTCGTCCTCCTCCTCCTCTTTCTTCTTCTTCTTCTTCTTCTAACTACAAACAAGCACTTGGTGCATTCAAGCTCTTACGTCATTTCGATGAGCTTCAAAATAGAGCTGCCTGTACACCATAGTAACGATGCTGCTAACACACAGAGAAACACGACACCACCCAATTTGGATCTGGTCTGATCCACTGCTAGGTCTTCTTGCTCTTGCGCATCCCTAGGCAACCAATGTAGAAATAAAAATGGTACCAATGGGATAAGACTGGTGGCTAAGCTGAGTCTCCACAACCCGGAGACGTCGCCCTCTGCGAGAGTGGTGTTGGATACATCCCATACTTGAGTGAAATAATTACCTGTATGATGATTACAATATGGGTATAGTGAGATAAGGAAGGAAGGAGAAGGGAGATGGAATATGGAAGGTGTGGAGTATATGAATAGAAAGAGCAGGAAGCAGAGAGGAGGGTCAGAGGTTAGTATACTCATCATCATCATCAGCAGCAGCAGCACCATTATTATTATCATCACTGTCATGGTAGTAAGAGAGCGAAGAACAAAGACCTACCTAGATTATTCGCACAGACCAAAGCGATGTTTCCAAATGTGGTGAGCATAGCATAAGAAGCCCCTTCCGCTCCATTTGGGCATAACCTCATATACATGATACATACTGGCAAAAATTGAATGCCGCTGATATAAGCAGTGATCACATCATCTCCCAAGCTGAAACAATAATTGCTCATATGTAGATACGTCTTGTTCCATTGGAATATCAAGACAATTTGTAATAAGGAGAAGAAAGTCGTCAATAGCATACTATAGATGTAAATCAATCTCCATGTAACTTTGAAGAAGTAGAATTTGTATGCCAATATGCCCACAAAGGTCATTATTGAACCCAATAAGACAGATAAACCTAAAACCCATGGTTGGAAATGCAATGTTTTCTGTAAATAGGATTGCCAAGCAACATTGGGTATTTGCAAGATGTTGAACAAGTAAACAAAAGCCATTGGTTTCCATACAGCCTTCAATTGAACGGTTTGCCAGATCTGCTCGATTTGTATAGCAATTGACACTTCTTCATCTCCATCTACCTCTTCCTCTTCCTCTTCATCAGCATGATCATCTGTATAAGATACCAGGGCCGAAACCTCCACCTCCTCCTCCTCCTCATTATTATTATTATTATATTCGTTGGTAGAAGTCAACTCAAGACCCTGATGTCGATCGATGTTATTCCCATTATGGCTGTTATCCCCATGGCTAATACGGCTATTTGCTATGCTAAGAGGAGTGTGGCTGATATCACTGCTATCCAATATAGACAAATCCAACAATTTGCTCTTAGAAGTAACCCCCCGGGTCCCACCACCACCACCACTACCACTACCACTACCACTACCACTACCGCCTTGCATTTGCTCCGCATTAGTATAATCATTATGAGGCCCTACTATACGGCTCGGTATGGTAGTGCTGGAAGTATTCGTAAGAGCACTCAGAGGTGTAATGGGTGTTTGATTTCCTGCACTGCTATGGGGAGTGACGCTGTGGGTGGAGATGGAAAGGTCCAGATCGGACTCGGCCAATATATAAGCCCCTCTCTGGCCCTCACTCTTCCCAGATCCTGACATTCCTCCTCTCTTGCTGCTACTATTCAGCAGCTCCACCTGCCTCTTGTCACTCTGCAGCTGTTGCTGTACGTTGACAACGGATCTTCGGTCTTGCAAACTGTACAATGCCGGTGAGACCCCATAATGAAAAGATGCCGACAAGAAACTGTCTACTACAGGTACTTCATGATCATCGGACGCCACACGTGTCACTGCATGCGTGTCCCTGTCCAGCGTGGCACTCTCGAGCTTGCTTGCTTTGTCTGATAGATGCTGTATGTAGGCTGCATGAGGGTGCGGCTTACTAGCTTTCACACGCCCTACGATGATTACAATAAGGGTATAGTGAGATATAGTGAAGGAAGGAGATGAAGAAGGAAGATGGAAAGTGAGGAATATATGAATAGAAAGAGCAGAGAGCAGAGAATTGCAGAGGCAGGCAGAGGTTAGTATACTCATCATTCTCAAAGATGCGATGTATTGGGTATTGGAATGGAAGTGAGGCGTACCTAAGATAGATTTCGGATCTTGACTACTTGGTACAGGGGTGGTAATGTAGCTCTTCTCACCCATACTGGGAGTGCCGTATCCTCCTGGTGCCGGTGGCGGGGTGTGGGAAGGTGCACTGATAGGGGTGCGTGGGTATTGGTAGCTATGATGATCATCCCCATTGCCCCCAGACTTTCTCTTCCGGTCATTAGAAGGCGTAGATGTATGTTCTGGTTGTATATTCTGATGTTCATGCCCATTACTCATACTATTATGACTATTATGGTCATCACCAGCATCCTCCGTATTGCCACTGCTTTTGAGGTTACCACCAACATTATCATCATCACCATCACCATCATGATTATTATGCCGGCCGACCCGATGGGGTGTCTCCATTTCTTGAACGTCCCAATCATGTAACAACTTGTAGCGATGCTCCACCCGCTTCCACTTCTTCTCCTCTCCCGGAGTCAGTACGGGACCTGGGTACGTACCCTTCGTAGACAAGGCCTTATAGTAGCCTAAGGCCATGACATCTAATAGAGCACGATCAAACTTTTCCCGTAAAATACATATAAACGGAAAGATGAAGATGATGGGAAGAAGTCCGTTGAGAAGACATACCTGAAAAGTAGAGCAGATGTTTAGAGTATATAAATAGAAAGAGCAGGAAGCAACAGCTTGTGTTAGTATACTCATCCTCCTCCTCATTATTATTATTATTATTATCGAAGAGCAACAGAGAGAAGGAGAGAGAGAGGGAGTGACATACCTGTGCAAAGGACATACTCATATTTGTGATCAGCATTGACAACAAGTCGCTCCCGGCCGCATTGTCACTCCCGGCGCCATTTGGATGATTATCTATAGTATTATCTGGAGAGAATACGCGTGGATGAGTATAGCTATTCAAATACAGAGACGATGAGAATGGTGGCCATGAGGCACTAGTTTGGACATTATACTCTATCCAGTCTTCATCGTATAAATGGGTATGATGATTATCATGATGGTATCCCGACCCGGGCCCGTGGAGTGGTACAGTAGTATTATTGCTGCTGTTGCTGACAAGAGTCCCTAAAAACGCACCCAACATAGCTCCGCCGAAACGGAAGGAATAGCATGTAGCTTGCATTTGCCCTTTGCATATCTCTGGTTCAAATCGTGACCTATGATAAGATATTGTGAGAGAGAAATAGATGGGTCGTGAAATCAGGAGAAGATGAGTATTTTGTTGACTGGGTGGGAGTGACTGGAGGGAACAGTTGGAAGGAACACTGCTTAGGGAAAGGAACAAGAGATGGTGTTTGCTTGCTTACCGCTGCACACACATCGTATCTCCCATGACATCTACAATAATCAATCCGAGAGTGCTAATTAGAATTGTATAAGAGAGGATCATCTCATCATGTACATCTTTAATACCTGCTAGATAGGCATAATATAAAAAGGCAGCACTATAGATGATGCAACCTAGAGTCAAATAAGGTTTTCTATGCATTCCACAGATCGGTACAGCATCAGAGATAAATCCAAAGATGATTTTGAGGCTCCAAGGTAGTGTTGATAGTATATTGATGGTACCTGTGATGAGTGAGTGATATGAAAGTCAAAATGATTATGATGATTTGGATGAGTGTATGTGTATATGATTTTGAAGAGAGGGCGGAAGTGCGATTCAATTAGTGTAAAAATCGTCGTCATAATCACAAGAATAAGAGAATAATAGAGCAAAGAAGAAAGTTCGCTTCTTACCCTGTATATCAGGCTCTGCATTCAGCGTATTAACCAAGTAGATGTTCAATGGCGTCTGCAAAAACGACATACTAAAACCTACTGTGAAATAAGACATGGCAATAGCGAAGTTCTCTCGATGCATCAGATTGTATGGTTCGATATTTGGTTTGCTATCCTGCTCACTCTGCTCATCACTTTCACTATCTGATCGATCGAGGCTCTCTTGCTTGTTCATTGTCCCGAAATCGATCTTGTTGAACAGCTTTTGTCGACTATTACTGCTTGTAGTGAGTGTAGATGCATCATCGAGTGCACTATAGCTCTTGTCCTTGCGATATTTTGATATTAGTCTGGATGAAATAGGAGAGGCGAAGGAAAGATTCTTGCCAGGGGTGCGTAAGCCTTCTTCCATCTTCACTGCTTATATCTATTAACTGGGCTAAGCTTGACCCCTCACCAAACCCAAATAACTTCCAATTCTTTGTGTGTGTGCAAAGTATGTTTCTTGCAAAAGGATTTGCCATATTTGAAGTGACGATCGGGTCGGACTCTCTTTTCCTTCCTCCCCTTGATGATGAAGTTTGAAGAAGAATGACATCAATAGGCAAGCAGCTGGTGCGGGCGAAGTTGGAAGAAGTCTCTCGCCAAGTGGAGTCCACGGAAGCATGGCTCGAATCAGTCGAGGAGAGATACAACCTATGCGTGTTATTCTATTGCCTCTGCAAGCTAGACGCTGCTTCTGACAACCCAAAGGGTTATGCTGCTTTCAATAAGATTTGGCTGGAAGAGAATTTCGCTGCGCTTTGCCATTTACCTAAATATACAATCATCAGAAGCTTGCCCAAAGAGTTACTGAGAAGAAATATTGATTTTCAGCCTTGGCACTATCAGGGTAAGGTATTTAGTCTCAACAATAATATTGTCGAAGCTCGTTTAGCCTTCAATAATGAACTCATTGAAAGGTTTCTTGCACCAGATGTATCTAGTTTTACGAAATGTCTTACTCTAGATGAAGATACAGGCAAGTTGTGTAGTGCGAGTATAGATGGTTCTATCAAAATCCGGAGTTGTAGTGATTATAGTTTATTGAAGAAGTTTGCAAATGATGCTGATGATAATTATGGCGAGACTGCATATGAGGCACATACGGGTAGTGTTTATTGTCTCACATACAGTAATGGCAAACTATACTCTGGCAGTGTTGATCACACCATCAAGGTATGGGACTGCACAAATTATATGCTTATCACTACTTTGGGAACTTCTCGTAGTGCGAATAATGGTGATAATCGGGGACAAGGACATAGAGGTTCTGTACTTTGTCTTACGATTGATAACAATATACTCTATTCGGGAAGTTTTGATCAAACCATCAAGGTATGGAATTGTACTACTTACCACCTTCTTGCTACTCTGAGAGGACACCGTGGGCAGATCATGAACCTTGTGGTGTATAATAACAGAAATGGCATCAAAGAATTGTATTCCAGTGGTCTGGATACTACAGTCAGAGTTTGGGATGTTCATGATATTGACAATAATAATGGTGATGATAATACTGGTAATGGTAATGGCGGTGGTGGTGGACATCCTCTGTTGATGGCTACGTTGGAGTATCCACTGCCTGCAACCTTATCGTGTATCGCAATTTATGGGAATAAGCTGTATGCAAAAGTTGGGCAAGGTGTTATTCAAGTCCGCCATATTTAATAGAGACGGAGAGGGAGGGCGGGGAGAGGGGGTTAGTCTCAAGGGTTATGTCTAGTATGCCTTTCAGCAATATATGGCCGTTGGAATGTTATACAACCCTGTAATATCACTGTATTTCGTCATTGTTACAGATACTACACACACACACACAAGCACATTACTTTACCCACCCAATCTTCCCACTCTTTCTTGTACACATAATACAAATCAAGGACACTATCTTTGTGTATTGTCCACTACAGTACAGCTTCAGTTCACCCTAATATTGGATACTGGTGCCTTCGATGTGAACCCAAATAATTTCACAATGCTCATCAAAAGCCTCCTTTCCAAGAATCGGAAGATGACTGATATGGGATGATCTGTCTTGATACATAGTGGTTTAACTAGTATAGAGTACATGCCATTCTTATTAGCGAATACAGTATCCGTCAAGACACGATCACCAATCATCACGATTTCATTCGCTTGAATATCTGCTAATGTCTCCGTTTTTACTGTGGTCATTGGGTCTTTCAAATCACGCACTACGTACTGTGTTTTGGCATTAATTTGGCTGTAATAAGGGTATAGTGAAAAACAGAGAAGAGAGATGGAAGGTGATGAGCATATGAATAGAAAGAGCAGGAAGCAGAGAAGAAACAGAGGTTAGTATACTCCTCATCAAGAATCATGGTGATGATAAATAGAGTCATGGTTTTTTCTTATCTGTACCTGAAATAAGTTCTCACTTCATCGAAACAGGCTGGCTTTTTCACTTTGTGTCGGATCACCGGAATACCCAGCTTTTTTTCAATATAAGCTGCAAAGTGTAGAGAGTGAAATGCATAGAGAGCAACGGAAGGGATAGTTCTATTAGAATATTGATTCTAGAATTCATTTGTCTAAAGTTGTATCTCAAAAGCAACAAGGAGTGAGCGACAAAGAGTGACATACCTGCTTCTGCATAATCGGTGTCATCACTACTACCCACAGAATTACTCAAAATCGCTACATTACCTGGGAAGTGGTGACTGATTTCGTTGAACGTATTGAGAATATCTGGATGCAATTCGTCTTCGAATGCACGAGTAAGTGTATTGTCCTTATCAAATACGATGTATTTGATTCCTTTTGCTTTGAGGCGCTCTACGTCAAGTTCCGACAATTTGTTGAGGCTAATATGTGGTAGAATAAGGGAAGGCTGTTTGAACAATGTCAATAGATTGCGGATAGCGGGAAAATTGAAGCTTTGTCGAAGAGAGAATCGATTCAATTTGCCACCATTTGCAGTGACGCTAAACACCCTTTTACTCATCGATAACAGCAAGAACAACAACAGCAGACAACACAGATACCTCAATGAGAACAGTGTAGACATCGGAATGGAAGCGATATTGCGATGCAGGGCCAAGAAGTTCCATGCATGGATCTCTAGGCGAAAAATGAAAGGTGGCGCTCGACCTGATTGTTTGTAGTCACTTCCACACTTCCTTTTTTCGAGAAGGTGGTGGTATTCTTGTTTGACGACAATTCATGGGAAATGTGTCAGTGAAGAAAAATAGCAAGATGATAGTTGACGATACTAAGCTTACAGAGCTCACTGAAGCTCCCAATTCATCACAAGAGGGCGAGATAGATGAGGCTAATTGTGATAAAGGTGGTGGTGGATCCCTGGAATGTTCAGAGAGATTGGATCCTGACATTGCAGCTCACTTCGCGGAGCAACGTCGAGAGATGAGATTACAGTCTTTGACGCCTAATCTTGAGTTGAGTGAGAGTTATAGTCGTGCAACACGATACGATCCTCTTATGCTAGAGTTAGATAATATCAAAGTTGACGGCAACAAGGGGGACAGCAATATGTGCGGTACTGCGCTCAAGACAAGTAGTGGCAAAGCTGCTAGTAGCGTCACCAAGGATAGAGCGCTGATGGCAGTGTTTGGTATGTCACCTGCATTCATTTGCGATGTTTTGAGAATGAATAAGCTACAGCGTTTAGTAGATAATCATTACAAAATTATTAGCGTATCGGAATATGCTTCGAATGTCAACCATATTTGTACCAATTTCTCTTGTGGAAGAGGCTGGACTTGTATTTTGAAACATTTCTTCAAAGTTATCATAATGGACTACAGCTGGCTGCAACGTGACTACTTTTATACGAATTATGGTGGAGAACGATGGTTTCACGATCGTAGTATCACCAAAGGGTTCATTCAACGCTTCTTCGAATGGGATGGCGAAGTCGTCATTTGGCCATTGGATGAACGAGGTGATGTTTGGAAGGAGTTTCTGAAATATCAACCCAAGAATAGCTTCTCGTTCCAACTGATTCGTCACGACTTGCATCCACTTGTTCATGCTACGAAGAGTGCTGAAAATTCCAAAGCTTGGAAGAAAAATGTGCCCAATGAGTTCCAATGCAAAACAGGTGAGTGGGCTTCCTTCTTCTTCTTCTTCTCTTTAAGCTAGATGCAGATGATTCACTAGCAAGCTAACCCTAACCCTAACCTACACGAACCTCTTTTTCTTGTTCTGTATATCCTTACCATAGATCGCAATCAGTGGAGATACTTGAGAAGTATGCGTCCTTTAGGGGATCAATTTACTCATATTGCTATTTATAATGGAGACCGGGGTAAACAAACTTTACAGAACCTTATTATGACGAATGATTGGAGCAAACACACAACGGAACAATGCAGGGTCGATGCCTTACGAGATGATCACAAAATGGACTTGGCGAAGAGTCAGAAAAGTACTTGTAGCAGTAGCGCACCAATGTCTTCGATTGGTGATAATAGGGATAGTAGCGATGATGAATACAGCAGTGGGAGTAGTCATGATGGTGAAGGTGCCGACCAGGTCGAGTCCACTCCTTATGCAAGTGAGAAACAGAAAAAAATGGATCCATCTCGTGGGAGTGCCTTGCATGGGTCGATACCGAATCAGATTCATGAGGTTACTGCAGACTTATACCACACACTGTCTATTATAGTCGAGTCTCAGCACAGTGATCCATTCGCTTCCTCAAGACTTTCTAGAAGCCAGGTCAATGCTCTTGCGACGAATTCTGCTTCTGTAGCTCAAGATATACTGGTAGCAGATGATTTCCAGAAAAATGGTGATAGTAGTGATATTGTACACATAGTAGGCGAAGATAGCAATGACAGCGCAAGCTTCCTCAATTCTAACCAAGTAAAAGATTTTGAAAGCGCGGCAGGAGTGACTGCCGCGGCTGGAGGAGAAGAGCTCACAGAAGATTGGATGCATTTATTTGAACATGTGCAGTACTTGCAGGATACTTATCAAGACATACTAAATCAGGCAGTGCTATCCGGTCGACAGACTGCTACTATTGGAAATAGTGAAGGTCTGAATACGAGCAACATCATCACCACCCAGAAACGCCTCTCTGTCGCCCCTGAGAGTATTGCAGAAGCTGAACGGATGACAAAAGAAATCGGTATGCACATATCTTGCTTGCTATACTCTCTTACTCTGCCTTGTGATGGTGATGATGGTGATAATGATGATGAGTATACTAACCTCTGTCTCTCCTCTCTGCTTCCTGCTCTTTCTATTCACATACTCCTCACTTTCCATCTCCATCTCCTTCTCCTTCTCCTTCCTTCATGCTATCGTATGATATGAATAGAAATCTACGGTATTCCTGCCAATTTTCCACCCGAAGGGAGACCCAAACGGAATAGACAGAGTTCCGCCACATCTCATACTAAAAAGGCTGCCCCAAAGACTGTCCAAAAGGCTACCTCGAAGGCTGCCCCAAAGGCTGTCTCGAAGGCTTCTCCGAAGGCTGTCCCAAAGGCTACCCCGAAGGCTTTCCCAAAGGCTTCCCCAAAGGCTGCCTCGAAGACTGTCCAGAAGACTACCTCGAACGCTACCTCGAAGGCTACCCCGAAGGCTACCCCGAAGGCTTCCCCGAAGGCTACCTCGAACGCTTCCCCGAAGGCTGCCCCGAAGGCTACCTCCAACGCTTCCCCGAAGACTTCCAAAGAGACATGTGCAGGTAAAGGAAATAAAAGGGGGAGTGAAGACGGGTCCGCTCACTCCAACGACAAGACACAGAAACAGCCACGAATAGAGAAAAACAAGTATATCACGAGTGCTTCAGGTAAGAGGATTTTAGCCAAACCAGCTCCTGATTTCAAATCCTTCGAGAGATTGCACTTTATGACTTCAAAGCAGAAAAAGGAGTATCTATTACAATTCTGGAAGGTGTGTAGTTTCGATTCCACATATATGCAGTGTCTTAATGCCGATTGCAATCGGATCAATTACGAGCGATTAGTCT
>JACLAD010003495.1_pt1 | contig 12972 bp, 3 predicted proteins | sample 8027901 | NCBI WGS metagenome assembly JACLAD01 (sample SAMN15725071, study PRJNA655200) | protist metagenome | isolation source: fluorescence activated cell sorting (FACS) single amplified genomes of... | place: Spain: Blaines Bay Microbial Observatory, Mediterranean Sea | collected 2016-07-05
TTCCCCCCACATTGTATGCGCTTTGAAAAGATTGCAGGAAGAGAGAGAGGGAGAGAAAGAGAGAGAGAGAGAAAGAGAGAGAGAGAGAGAGAGAGAGAAGGGAGTTTAGTAACAGCTTGTTAAACTCACCCTCAAAATCTCGTCACCAAAAACCACCTTTTTACCGTCTCTCATCCTTCTCATCTCACTCATTTTGGTCCTTCCCTTGCCTCTCCACCCCCCTTACCCCCATACTTTTTTTTGGGGCATTACTTTCTACCTTTCTTTTGCTTTTGCTCGCATCTTAATGCAGTTGATTGCCCAAAATGTCGCCACAACAAGGCATTTTTCACTCAAATTCAGACAAGATCAGCCGACGAGCCTATGACTGTGTTTTACAAGTGTACTCGCTGTGGTCACAATTGGAACGATGGCTCTTGAATCATTTTCCATCAAATGTAATCTGTTACGGTTAGTTCTAGGGTTAATTTTTGTATTGATTCCTTACATTTCTGTTACATATCTTAAATAGCTATGCTATGCATGGGCAGCACAGTGCACCTGCACACATGCATATTGTACTTGTAGTATAACCAAAGTGTGTGTGTGTGCGTGTGTATGTGTGTGTGTGCGTGCGTGGGATTCGTTTTTCTTTAAATCAAGTCCACTTATAAAAACAAAATCCCTTTTGGGAAACAAATAAATAAGTCGTATTCTCCGTATGAAACCGTCATCGAGCGTGCAAACACACCTTACTGAACTTGCCTGTCATTCATTTACAAGAACATGTCCAATTTCTGGACTATAGTATGTGTGTGAGAGCTTTTATGGTAACCGCAGTACACCTCACAAACAAACACACACACACACACACACACACATATACACACACGCAAAAACGTTTTTATTTATCCTTTTCTTCTCGCTTCATTACTCAAGCAGTAATGTAGGGCGCGAACCATTAGTTGGTAGGGGTGTAAAGTCACGACCTGTGCTACTACGACGGGCAGCACGCTCAACTAACGACTCATCACTCTGAGCCGCCAGTGTTTCATGGCCTGGTAATGGCGGTGCTGTGGACCCCGGAAGGAATTTTTTGCTAGGGCTTGTATTCGTGCTGGTGGTGATGCTGCTGCCACGGAATGAGGCATTTGGTCGAGGTTGTGTAACAAGCAATGCCGCGGCAGCACCAGTAGTGGGCAATAATGGAGTACCAGCTTCAGGTTCCTCCACAAAAGATGCCATGGTTTCAGCCATACCCAATGTGTCCACTCCGGCCTCACCAATTTTTAGTTGCCCTATTCCTTCTCCCCCCAAATATGACGAAAGAGATTCAGCAGAGGGACCACTAGCCTTAGCCGGCGCATAGCTACGAAGTTGTCCACCCGTCAGCTCAGTCTCCATAGCCACCCGTGCTGCCTCCTCATCGGGCGTGAGAAGCGGTTCAAGATCAGTGCGACCGCCGCTGCTACTGCCGCCGTCGCCACTACCAGTGGGTGCGGGCGATTGCTGCTGATTTTTGCGATTAGCCTTGAGCTTTTCCATATATGACAATTGTCGGGGCCTTCCTCCTTGTACCTGACGGCCACTGCTACCACCATTGACAATTTGAGCTTCGAGCGCACGTAATTGTGCCTCTCGTCGCGCTTCTGCATCATCACTCCCACCAGCTTGTACCTCGACACCTGATGATGCACTAGCAGTAGCAGCGCCATTACCATCTCCACCACCACCACCACGCCATTCTCGCAATGCATCTTGAAAACTTGCCGCTGCTGCGTCCTCATTGAAGGCCGGTCCACGCAATAATGCACCACCACCTTCAGGCGGAAGAGGCGGGTAGTCTGTTGGTAGCGAAGCTGTCGCTGACACTGATGTCGAAGTTCCCACACCGTGACCAACACCACCACCACCGCTACTACTGATGTTGCTTTCATCAGATGGAGTCATGAACTGTTGGGGACCACCCCCCCCACGCCTCCAATCTTCCAGAGCCTCTATGAATGATGCATGCCCTCCAGCTTCGTCAAAAGTACCCTGCGATAGCTTGGCAGGAGGCTGCGTGCGGCGCCGTGCGGGTGAGGGGGGATGTGGTTGTATGCGTCGACTGGCAGTAACGACAGGCTCAGGTTCGTGTTGTAAATACTTCATGCGACCACCCTTTGCTCGTCGTTGTGCATTTTGCTTAAGCACGTCGTTGGCAAAACCGTGATTACGCTTGTCCGCCTTACCACTTCGCCAAGTATATCCGCCTTTAGCTTCGCGATTTTCGCGGTCTTTACGCATGGACATTTTGAGTTCGCGAAGACGGCGTTCCATCAGCTCATTCTCCTCAGCCAATTTCTCTGCCTCCCCCGCCGCGCGACGTGCTCGGCGTGAAGGCACACTCATGGTGAGCAAAGCAAGATGCAAATAACTCCTCCTCTCTCTCTCCCCTTGCCGAAAGGAAAAAACAAAAAAGACAACAACGAGAGAGAGAGAGAAAAGATAAAAGCAATAGGGAGATGTTACCGTTAGCTGTAATCGAAGCCTTTCCTCCTCCTAAATATACCCTTTTCTCTGCTCACACACACACTAGCTTGTTCAATATAGTGAAAGGTATGTTCACCTTGAAGAAACATTTCCTATATGGGCGAGAGAGTTTCTTGGTTTGTTACTCTCCGTCCGTAGTGTTGTGGCGAAACAGAGAGAGAGAGAGAGAAGAAATTTTCACTTTTTAGAAAAAACGGCTTTTGTTGTGATTTACCAGATGACAACCAAAAAACCTTCCCTTTCCCTTTTTTTAACAGAATATAAAATTACAAAATTAAAATATATGCCCCAAAAAAAAAGCCAAAAAGCCAAAAAGCCAAAAGCCAATTCGGCTTCTAATTTTACAATTTTAAAAGTAACGGCACTATTTAAATGCGCGTACGGAAAGGAATGACATTAAGTGTTACATTTACCGCCCCTCCATTCGCTGACCCCTTCCCTTCCCTGGTCACTAACCCGTATTTCATCCACACACGCATATACTTATTATTCATTTCACAATCGTCTTTTAGTAGGTAGCCCCCCAACCCCCTACATCGCACCAAAAAAAAGTCTCAAAGGAGAGGGAGGGTTATAATAACGTTATAATAATGAAAACGCATCTCAAATTTGTGGTGACATACTAATCATGTCACCAGGGTTATTTTCAGGACCACTTGCTGGTGACTGAATTTACTCCTCTCGAATTTATCTTCTTCATTTCATTTTAGTATGTGCGCGTGCAAGGTAGACGTGCCTTTAGTTCCGCATTGACAGCTGTAAAAACCACAGCAGACGCAATGTCTGATGCAGTGCGACGTCGACAGCTGGCGAAGTGGCGCAAGGAACGCGAGTCGGCCTCAGAGCGCAAGGACTTACGTGCTGAAAGCGATGCGTGCCTGGAGATGGTCAAGCTGCAAATTGAAAGCGGAGACTTTGAGGAAGCACTTGAAACAGTGGCGGAAGCTGGGGCCTTGTACAGTGACAATGAGATGCGATGCGAGCGCTTTCGGGCTGACTGTATGACTGCCATGCAACGTCATACAGAGGCACTTGCACATCGAAATGCACATCTTGCTTTGGCCCGTGCGCAAGACGATGCAGTTGAGATACAGCGGGCACTGACTGCACTTGGTGGAAGTCTTATGGACCTCTATCATTTTAGGGTGGAAGGAGATGGTGACGGTGGCGGTGGCGGTGGCAGTGGCGATGATGGTATCTCAGCATCGGCAGCAGTTGCGCACTTACACGAGGAAGCCCTTGAGGCACACGAGGAATCCCTTGCGTTGATTGATCATTTAAATGTCGGATCTGCCCAGCGTCGAGACATGAAGTGGCGGTGCCTTTTCAATATTGGCACAGTATACGATGCGCGCCATCTAGCTGCACCCGCTGATAGTCACCAACAGAGGGTGGCATCAACAATGGCGTTGCAAAAGTTTCGAAAGGCCCTGGAGTTGGCTACAGGTCTAAGCGATCCTGGCGCCCAGGCACTTATTCATATGACCACAGGAGCGCTACTGCAGCGACTTGATCGCTATTCGGACGCCATTGACGCCTTTCGTCGCGCTCAGACACTGGCAGAGAATGTTAGGGATCTAGAGGGCCAGGTCGAGGCTCTGTGCGCTGTAGGATCGACATACGAGACCTCGGGCGACCCGGAAAAGGCCAAAGCACCCCTACGCAAAGCCTATCGTCTTGTAACACGGCCCTCTGCGCGTAATCGCGTGAACCTTATTACTAGTGAAAAGGTGCGAACAGTACTGCGCCGTGTGCGTCGTACCTTGCGCTTAAAAGCTACGCTCAAGGAGGCACGCAGGGCAGGCAACATCGATACCGCGTTGGCCGCACTCGAGGCGCTAGGCGACCTGGCTTGTGAGGTTGCGCCGGCAGTGGCCATCAAACACTACAGCGCGCTGTTAGAGCTGGCGGCCACACACGAACAAACGGAGCGCAACTTGGCCCCGATCCACGGTAGCTTGGCCATGACCTACGCAGATATGGGGCAACTCCAGCTGGCGCGAAAACACTATGAGCTTGAATTGGATGCTCTGCGTTGTACAGGCAATGACATGTCAATTCTTGAAGCACTGACCATGCTAGCCACGTGGCTCCGCGAAAACCCTGCTGCAGCTAGCGGACGCGATGGCGGTGGTTCTGGCGATAGGTATGATGCTGCTGCTGAGGGTGTTGGCTATAGCCAAGAAGACGCTTGTCCTAGTGCAGCAGAAGCCTCAGAAGCTATAGATACTACAGGTATTATTGGCGGGTCTCGCAGTAATGTGGCCTCCCCCCATGCCCGCATGTCTCTTGGGCTGCTCACCGAGGCCTTTGAGGTGAGCCAGCGCGTGGTTGTGTCTGCGGCTACGTCTGCATTCGCGTCAGTAGAAGATGAGGAACAGTTGGAGAAGGAGAAGGAGAAGGAGAAGGAGGCCAGTCTGTCTATCCGCAAAAAACAGCGAATGTTGCGCCGCGCTCGGGATGCACAAGAGGCATACCGCGAGTGCCTTGTTGCTGCGGGCGAGAGCGAGCCGCCATCACTTATCAGCGCGTTGTCTGCAGTCGAGTCGAATCTTGCTACTACAACAAGGGCTGTAGGAGCATCTGCAGGGACCAATACCGTAGGCAGTAGCAGTGAAAGTGAAGATGAGGCCAGTAGTGGCGGCGACTCTGTTGCTATTGATATTGAGCTGACTGCAACAGATTCAGCCTCAGAGGGCGATGGCGACGGTGCTTCCTCGGCGAATGTAGCAGGCCAGAAGAAGAATAAGAAGAAGCGGCGACCTGACTTGACCCGACGCAATGAAAAGGGCGAAACGCGCCTCCATGCATCATGCATTAGCGGCGATCTCAAGGATGTCAAGTGGTGTATTGAGAACGGTAGCGCCGTATCGACCCATGACAATTTTGGGTGGTCACCGCTCCATGAAGTTTGCAACCACGGCTTTGAGGAAATTCTCGGGGCTCTTCTGAGCTGCAAAAATCTACGCATCGACGATGCCGGTGGTCCAAATTGTGAGGGTCTAACTCCACTAATGGACGCTGCTAGTGCCGGTTTTACTCGTATCTGTCGAATGCTAGTAGAGGCTGACGCACGACTAGATTTACGTGATCACAGCGGGAGAACTGCGCTCGACTATGCCAAAAATGCAGAACACGAGGACACGGCCGAGTACTTGAGCAAGGCTATGGCAGAGCGGGGTATCAGTAATGATTCGCCTCCGCCCTCCATGACGTCAGCACGTGAACGCAGGCGCCGTAACCGGACTGCAGATCTGTCAACTTCCACAGGACCACGGGAGGTATCAGAAGACGAAACAATGGCAGTTACAGACGGTTTGGCATCAGCAATGACAGTCTCCCACTATATGTCGTCTAATCAGGCCCACAGCGGCAGCGGCAGCGATAGTAGCAGCGGCGGCAGTAGTAGTAGCAGCAGCAACAGTGATGATAGCTTACTTCCTCGCCGACCTGGTATGCGCGGCACGGCGGCCTTGGATGCTATCCAATCTAATGCGTCCAGCAAGCTTTCAAAGAAGAAAAAGAAGAAAAAGAAGAAGAACAAGGAGAGGGTAAAGAAGACGAGCGGCGCCACTTTGGACAGCAGTGCTGATGAAGTGGAAGTCGGCGTCACTGAGGTTCGCCGGCGCTCAAAATATTCGCTGGCAGATATTGCGCAGGCTCATGTGGGCACTGAAGACGCTTATGCAGAAAAACGGCGTACTGAGATGGAGCTGGGGGAGGAGTCGCCGCCCGAAGAGGAGTCGTCACTAGTAGAGACGGCGCGCGGTGAGTCGCGGCCGGGCGATTTTGATGATGGGCTTGGTCTTTTTTCGGAGGAGGATGAAGAGGAAGCCGCCATGATCATGAATAGTGGCGGCAGCGTTGCCGGCTACGGCTCCAGCTCTGATGTTGAAATGGTTGGGAATCAAGCACAAGACAAGAAAGCGTATGAGGTCAATAGGAATTTAGAATATGCTGAGGGAGAAAGTGAGTTTGAGGGAGAGGGCGTTATTATTGTTGCGGATGGCAACGATTTTCGCGGAGCTGCACGGGCAGGTGGGGTGCGCATGCCCACTCGTAGAAAATTGACGAGAGGTAACAAAGTAAGCTCGGCCTCTAGTGGACGCACGGTCATGCACTCAGTGACTTCAGCTTCTATGAGGCGTAACGCTGCTGGTGGTGGAGGTGGTGGTGGAGGAGGTGGTAGTGGTAGTGGTACTGCTACTACTACTACAACCACCGCTAGAAATAGCGGCAGTAGCAGTGGAGATAACCGGGTTAGCGGCGGCACATATATGGGTAGCGCAGACTTTGAGAAAGAGGTGGGCGGTAGTACGAGGTATACCTCAGGAACAGGGGTGAGTAGAGGTGTAAGGAGCAAGCGACGTAAGATGGTGACCAGCGCATCATCCCTGGGCCGAGAGCGACGACGTGCTCCAAAGAGACGCGCTGATCACAAGGCAAGTAGATCCATGGCCAATTTTCTTCGCCAGCAAGATACACTGGATTTCTCGGCCTCTTTATCTTCCTCCGATGATGAGGGTGCCGTGCCGACAACGAATCGTAGTATTCATACATCATCAGGCTCACGTGCCACGACAGCCGCTGGCGTAGCAGTAGCTACTGCTGCAGCAGTTGTACCTGTAACTAGCAGCACTTCTGTAGCCTCCATTGCAACTACAGTCGTCACAGCCAACGCTACCGCTGGTCTACCCTCAGCCACAGCTTTACCCCCCATGTCAATCGCCGTGAGCTTTAGCGGTACCTTTGACGAGATTACGGTTTTATCCCGCCATCCGTCGGACACGGTATCATGGCTAGTTAGCGAAATAAGTTTAGCCTACCAACAACGCTACGGTGGTGTTGCACCCGCAGTGTCACAGCTTGTGCGTGTTGGCAGCGGTGGGACTGTACTTGATCCGCACGCGCATTTGCGTCGTATCTTCGCCTCCAGTGCCCGCGAGAGCCGGGGTCGTGCACCTGTCCTGCCTGTCGCAAAAGTTGAAGCGGTGGTGACGGGGTGGACGCCCTCGTCAAACGGCTCTCTTCTAGAGCGCTACCGGGCCATTTGCGACGCAGCCGAGCCCGTTGGCGACGAAGGCGTGGCGCTTGTACCCGGCCTATATGCGAGGCTCGACCCTGAGGTTGTTACCCGTTTCGCGTCTATTGGCGCTGAAGTCGGTCCACGCGCCAAAATTCCGGAAGAGGTGAGCCACACAAGGCACAACACCGAAGCCTTTCCGGCCCATCCCGGTACAACGGCGGGATCAGGGTCAGGGTCTGGTCTCTGCGTGGATTTATCGGGCCTTGGTTTGCGTGGGCATCGTCTACGTGATGCGCTGGCTGCACTACGACACGAAAAAGGGTTGCGAGAATTACGACTTGGACGCAATGGCTTCGGTGATGAGGGTGCAACTGCTCTTTCGCGTGTTCTATGGGCTTGGCCGCAGCTGACGTTACTCGATCTATCTGCCAATGCTTTGACTGGGGCGGGTATTGCCACCGTGTTGTCAGCCTCCTTACCCCGGTTTGTCGGTCATGAGCAGCTGCACGAGATATCGGCACCGCTGTCAGAGCTTACCTCCCTTGATCTTTCGTGGTCTGACTGCACCAATTTGGAGGTGAGCTGTCTCTCCCGCGTAGTGCGTCGGTGCAAATGGCTTCGTTCGCTTCGTCTCATGGGCTGTATAATGCCGCCGTCTCTTCGCCTCGACATCGGCATGCGGTCTGCTTTGTCTGCTGCGCCTTGCTTAAAGTACATTGCTGTGGGCAGCGTACAAATTGCAGCAACACAACAGGAGGAGGAGGAGGATATAGGGCAGCAGCATCAAGAAGAACGAGAAAGCATGCCCGGAGCGGCGGCAGCAAGCGTGGAAACAGCAGGCGCATCGCTTGCTATATGTCTGGCATTGGCCTCTAACGTTAGGTCAGACTGGTCACTTGAACGCGCTTCCAGGTCCTCCATCACTCATTTGTGCATTGAACGTCGCCACTTGGCGCCTAGTATAGCCAGTACGGTGGGTAAAGTCATCCATGCCGCCTGCCAACGTCGCACACTGCGCTCATTTGAAAGTTATCAAGTAGACTCGACCCCAGATGGCATAGAGTCACTTCTGACACCTCTTTTATCATTTGACAGCAGCGCTACTGTCAATGCCCCCTCTACCCTGACACGCCTCGTACTTACGGGCACGCAGCTGTACTCTAAAGGCTGGGCTGCACTTGCTAAGTGGCTACCCACAGAGCAAGCTGCCGCTCTTGAAGTACTTGATGTCGTGGGCTGCTGCGCCGCAAACGGCGATACCAGTACCGCCACCACTGCTGGTAGCAGCAGCAGCGGCAGTAGTAGTGACTGTGTTGGTACGAGATCCCCTCTAGGACCTGCGTCACTTTTGCGCGCTGCAGCTACCCGAAGAGACCCATTGCATATGCTCCGTCTAGGTGGTGGGGAGACTTGTGGGCGGCTCACGTCTTCTCACATGGCACCGCTTGCTCGCTGTAGTGCCATTCGCCAACTCGAGCTACTCCATGTGGGTGCAGCAACTGTGTCGGCTGCCGCAAAAGCATGGGCACGCTGTCATGGACGTACAGCCGGATCAGCAGAAATTTCGCCTGCAGGGGATAGTGTCATGCTTAGATTGGCGTCTTCTGTAACCGGTGGCTCTACCGCTGTGCCTGCTGCTGGCACTTTTAATCTTACAGGTGTCACCATGGTTGCGGACACGAGTGGGGGAACTTTTGGAATGGAGATGGCGTCTAAAATTGTTGACTCCGATGCCGGCACTCTTGGTGTGCACGGCCCGGGTGCCATGAATACTGCGCAAGAGGATGCAGCCACGGAAGAATGGTTTTGATTGTAGTTTATAGAAATCATAATTTTTTATACATTTTGTAAAAGGACTATCATACAGGTACAATGTACAGGTAGGTAGCTGCTTGGTAGCTACCGGTATCCCACACCAATCCCCATACTTTATATACGTTATCCACTACAGATGGCATTTATGTTCTCACTATATTCGGTATGTCTTCCGCCTCACATTTCTTCTAACCAATCTGGTTTGGGCTTTCCGGCAACTTCTATTACTTGCGACCCCTACCCTTGGCCTTGCCCTTCTTGCCCTTGGCCTTGGTCGCCGTGCTGCTGCCACCTACAACCTTGATCATGACATCCTCCCCTTCTTCTTCTTCCTCGCTCTCAAGAGCCGCTTCATCCTCGCCCTCTTCGAGGTCCAGGCTCAGAGCACCGGCACTTGCACCACCCTTTTTCTTCTTCTTGTAGTCACCCTCTGCGGCGTACGGACGCATGTGCGTACCTTTGTTAAAGACGCGCGTAAACGCTGACTTGGTCTTGCTGGCGACATCTTTCATGGGGTCATGCATCCTCTTGAGCTGCGCCAGCTCGTTGATACTGGCAAAGTCCTCGCGCGTGAGGTCGTAGGCATCGAGCAGCGCCACTGTCTCATCAATGCCCTCCTTTTCACCCGACTGCATGGGCGCAACTAGATGGCGGCGCAGGGCCTCCACATATGCCAAGCGCATATCGACGCTATCGCTCGAAGTGACGCAACGCGAGTGCAGCTGCAGCTCTGAACACTGGCGGCGGGCCTTGTTGGTTGAGGAAATCTTACCTAGAGCGGCTGGAAAGTTGAGGCGGCCTTGCAGGAAGCCGCGCATGTGATAGCCAGGCAAAATGCAACTTTGTACAGCCATGGCTGGCAGCAGCTTAAATGATTGATTAGCCATCATAAACTCAGCCATAAGGTCCGACTCACTGATGCAATCGGCTGCCTTCGCCACGGCATCGAGGTCCGACTGCAGGCCGGAAGAGCCCATACGCTTGTGCTGCAGGTAGTTTTCCTGTACCCACAACGGGGCGAAGCTGTAATCGAAGAAAAAGGCATCTACCCGCTCCTGCAGCGGAATACGCTTGCCACTAAAAAATGTGGGACACCACTCCCAGGGCGTCTGGTTGCGGTGCTTGATGGTCGATTTTAGCTTTTCGTCAAAGTTGGCCTCTTTACCCACAGTTTTGTTGGCGAGGGAAAAGACGTAGAGGTTGTTGAGCACCTGCCGCACGTCGCAGTTGGCCGCCTCGATAATGGCGTCAAGGGTGGGCGGGTCAATCTTAATGCCCTCTTTGAAGGCCACAGACATCATGGCACCACGGATCTGCTTGGTCTGCATCTTGCGAAACTTGAGCTCAAAGCAGTAGTTTTTCAGCGTCTTCAACTTGACGCCAATCTCGTTACAAATGCAAATGACCGGAGTCTGAGTCGTCTTGATGAGCTTGATGATTTCTGCTACACCACCGCGGTCGTTGTTGCCACCCATGCCATCCACCTCATCAATAATGACGCACATCTTCTTGCGCGGCGCCGACGCGGATTTGGTCTTGGTCAGCCTTGCGCCCGTTGCCCCCTCCTTGCTCTTGTAAAACTGCGTCATGGTCGTGTTACCAAGCAAGGAGCCCAGTGCCTGGTCTAAGAGCTTCTTGTTGCGTGTATCGCTGGCATTGAGCTCAATCGTGTCAAAGCCAAACTTTTCTGCCACTAGTTTTGCCGTTGTCGTCTTACCAACACCCGGCGAGCCATGCAAAAGCGCCGCCCGGCACTCCCATCCATCCTTTGACGCACTCAGCGGCTTTTTGGTTGTGGCCTGACGCCGCAAATTATCGTGCCAACGCGCCAACCAGCGACCCAACTTCTTGGCATTGCTCTCGGCACCATTTTGCCCGATAATCTTATCGGCGTCCAGCGGCGCATATTTGTCGGGCCAAAGCAAGTCCTTGGCATCAGCAGAAGGCGGGGCCTTGGAGGCGGTAGAAGAAGCAGATGAGGCGGCGGCGGCGGCGGTAGCGCCGCCAATAGTGCTCCTGACGCCACCACCACTACCGGCTGCCGTAGTAGAAGACGTCGGCTTGGCCTTTTTAGCGTAGGGGTTGGAGCGCTGCGTCGCCGCCTTCTTTTTGGCTGGTGCTGCCTTTTTGGCTGGTGCCGCCGCCTCTGGAATGTAATCCCATGGCTTTTCTGGAAGCGTGCGCAGCAGGGCAAAGAGGCCGTCTTCGTCAAGCACAGGAATGCCGTTTTCTTTAGCCTTTTTCATTTTGCTTGGGCCCGGCTCGGTGCCCGCCACCAAGTAGTCGAGTCGCTTGCCGACACTCTTGGAGAGCGTACCGCCGGCCCGCTTGATGAGTTTTTCTGCGTCCTCCCGCATGAGCGAGTCAAGTACGCCCGTAACGACAAACTTGAGGCCGCCTAAACAGTTCTGGGCGTAATCAGGCACCTCCTTCTCGCCCAGCTGTGGTGGTGCGTCAGGCCCCTTGCTCTTAAACTTGTGAAAATTTGCCTTTCTGGCAGCCTTCTTGGCCTCCTCCGGATCTAATAACTCCGCCGAGTCTGCCTTTGCTGCCGTTGTCTTTGTCGTCTTTGTCTCACCCACTGCCTTTGTCGCCTCTTTCTTGACACGCTTTTTAGGTGATGATGATGATGCCGCCGCCGCCGCCGCCTTTTTCGCGGGCGAAGGGACAGGAACAGGAGCATTCTTTGGCTTTTTTATAGCCGCCGCCACCGATTTAGCAGCAGCAACGGGCAAAAAATCTTCCTCATCACTTTCCTCCATAAGCAGTGCCATTGCAGCGGCGTCGTCCCCTTCCTCCTCCTCCTCCGATTCAATCTTCATAGAAGAAGTTGAAGCAGCCGCAGCTGCAGCAACAACGGCCGCTGCTGCGGAGGCCTTGCGCTTACGCGGCGATACCCTTTTCGGCGACGACAAGGCGGGCGTAGCTGTAGTACTATTCTCAGAACTTCCAAAAAAACTCGAGGCTACCATCTCCTTTTTTTTATCATCACCACCACCAGCACCACCACTCTTCTTCTTCTTCTTGCCACCCGCAGCAAGGAATGCGGCCATCACTGACGACATGGCTGCTTGCTGTACAGAAATATATATATTAAGAAGAAAAAATATGTAAGACCAATCTCCCTTTTCCACCCCTAACACCCCTCTCAAAAAAAATACATACACACGCCCTCAAATTCACGTACACAAAGACATACGCACAGACACAGTTACATGCAAACCAAGCAGCGCACACGCTAAGCCGCGTACACACCAACGTCACCTTGCGTGTAATGTGGCAAATCACTAATAGCTCTCGCTACCTATAGATATGCACCCCGCCCCCTCTTTCCTCAAAAGGTGTAAAACGACAACAACACAAAACACACACACTCTCGAAAGTGCCTGCCTCTACAATATTGTCGAGAGGCTAAATGAAGGGATGAAAACTATATAGAGAGGAATGGAATCCTCCTAATATTTTTTTCCTTCTTGTCGACTGGTACTGGTTGTTTAATGGGAAGGGGCGGAAGGCGTTAGTTTTTAAGTGTACGCATCGGCGCTACAGCACTACTTTCTGACATACTTTACTTACTACCGTCTGTACTGCTTGTATAGAACAGCAATTAAATTAACATA
>JACLAD010002791.1_pt1 | contig 12963 bp, 9 predicted proteins | sample 8027901 | NCBI WGS metagenome assembly JACLAD01 (sample SAMN15725071, study PRJNA655200) | protist metagenome | isolation source: fluorescence activated cell sorting (FACS) single amplified genomes of... | place: Spain: Blaines Bay Microbial Observatory, Mediterranean Sea | collected 2016-07-05
TTACCTTTGGTTTTAGTTTTTGTTTTGGATTTCGCCCCTGCTTTACCCGTCTTCTTGGCCCGTTTCGGAGTGGACTTCCTTGCGAGTGGCACGTCGTCGTCGCTAGAGTCGTCGTCTGGTATGGCGGCCGCTGCCGGCCGCTTCGGCGACCGCTTCTTTGCCGCCGATTTCTTGGCCGATGACTTGGTCGGCGGGGGTACTAGGGGCGCATCGTCGTCACTGCTGCTATCATTGGCAGCCGCAGCTGCCGACGTGGCGGGAGCTGATGGATCCGTGTCCTGCGTTCCCCCCAAGCCGACACCACCCGCCCTCGGCTCAGTACTGTGTCCGCCGCCGGACGCCGATGCCGGGACAGTTCGGGCCAGCAGGGGCAGTAAATTTCACGGTGGCGGCCGACCGTTTGGAGGCAGCCGACTCACCGCAGCAGGCTCGCTCTTGACTTTCTTTGGCTAACAGCCGCAAGCCGTTGTTTTCGACCCACCGTGACGATCCGGCACCCATCCACACACCGCAGATTAGATAAGATGCGGCTCAGCCCTCCTTACGGGAAGATGAAGTATGGAAAATAAAAACCATAGAACGCGGGTAAGGGAGTGCCACTGGTACGTACATTTGGAGTGCCCGGGTCCGCTTTAACCTCGAGCATTGGCTGACCAGCACAACATCCACCGCGAAACACTGTGTCAGCCGAGTGCCAGACCCCTGGTCTCCCGCGGCGCCCTCACAACGGGGAGAATGCCTTAACCGCCGCCCGGGCGCCCGTGAGTATCGGGGATTTGGGTTTACGTGTAGACGAACTCACCACATCTTCCGCCGAACGCCGGCGCTTCCGGTCCGAACTCGGAGCCTGAGCCGCCGCCGATTCTATCGCTGGTGACGCCGTCGCCGCCGCCGCCGCCGCCGCTATGGGCTCTACTGCATCGCCTCCGCCTCCTCCCCCCGGCATTGCGTTTTTTTTGGTTTGGACGTTACAAAGCTAGAAAGGATCAGTTTTCGTGTGATTGAACTATTCATATTACTATCCGGATAGTAATAAGCAGCAGAATTCCTACTTTCAATCATTCATCCATTACAGCCGGTTAGGCTTGGTTCATGTCGGCAGAAGCGGCGCTGCGAAGTCCTCTGGAGGGGATGACAGTGCTTGAGCTTGGCAGCTTCATCACCGGACCGTACTGTGCAACCACTCTCGAGTCGTTCGGGGCGGAGGTCATAAGGTCGAGCCAAAGGCCGGAGATCAGATCAGGGTGGGGCGACAGTCTGAGTGCCCAATCATCGCATACATGCAGACACAAAGTGCCCAATCATCGTACACATGCCCCTTCATATCTCCCCCGACGCTGACTCGTCCCGTTTCGAGTGTGGCTCTATGTCGGTCATTCCAAACCTGCGGGTGCGTGTTCAACGTGTAGCGGTGGCGGCCTGCCGACCGGGCTAGAAAGATTGCCGGCGTCCCGAGCCGCAAAGAACTCTCGGAGACGTCCAACTTGCTCGTCGGTTTCTGGGGTCGTCCGAACACTAGCAGGCTCCAGTCCGACGGTCCGGGTGCGCTCGTCCAAGCCTTGCTGAAGAGTGTTGAGCGCGGCTTCGGCGGTGAGCGTCGGATCGAGCAACCCAAGCACGGCCGCGCTAATCAGGCCGGCGCGGCCGCGGCCACCCCAGCAGTGCAGGTAAACAGCATTTGTTGACGATGTGCCCTTGCGTTCCACCGTCCGAGGCCGGGCAATGCGCACTGCAATCGTCGACGCAACAGAGTGCAGCACTGGGATCGGTGGCGCCGAGAAATCGACGATCGGGTAGTGCAGAAACTCCGGTGCCGTTACTCCAACCGCTGCCGCTGCAGCACGGGCGTCGGGCGCGTAGTTGATGAAGGGAACTGCAAAGGGACGAAAGGAGTACGCCGTTAAACACGGATCGCTACACGGGTTAGAATCCACCACCGTATACCAGGGTCCCAACTTCCGCGGCATGGAGCTGGCATTAGTTTGGCTGGCGGCATGACTCTAGTAGAACCCAGCCGTAAAAATGGGATTCGTACCGGTTGCTTCTCTGTCCAAGAGCCATCCCGTCCCGTCTGGAGGGGGGGTCTCGGCCTGGAGCGATACGAAGGTCCCAATGCGGGCCACGCTTATTAAGCGTGTCATTCTCGCGGCCGCCACCGCGGCAGAGTCTGTAGCTGCGTGGTGAGCGGGGTCGAGCTCCCGGCCCGGGAATCTGCCGACCATCAGTTTCCCAGGAAGCAGCCAATTAGCGTACTCGGCGAATCTGAGTGGACTGCCCGTTCCGACGTCGCTCCCGCCGCTCCCGCAGGAGTCGTGTAGGCAACTGCTTGATGACAACGATTGGTCTGGTGTATCTGTCACCCAAGCATGAAGCCCTCGTTGCCCTGTGTTTAGAATAAACACATAGAGAAGTCCGGTGCGCATGCTCACACGGCCGGGTGCTGGGGTGTAGCGCATTGGCGTGGTGAGCCCCAACATGAGCACCTACTACTTCTTCGAGTCCCAACAAACTACATGTACCTGTACTCAGAACATGCACTGGTGCCGGTATTACAATACCCAAGCTAATACTTTAAAATTTTAATCCAGCAATTGATTAGATCCACTACCAGCAGGGGGATAGATGGGATATCGATAGTACTGTAGGTACACATGTATATACTGTACTTTCCTTGTTGACTTCAATTCTGGACACGGCGAACGTCACGATCGCCATCCTTTGTGATGATATTTAGCGGGTGGCTGCTGCTGCTGGTGGTGGTTTCAAAATTTGAATCCCTAGATATTATTGCCAAGAAGCTGCAGTCCGTCTCTAGCAAGGCGGAAACGGCCATCTGGCTACAACGCATGCGACAGGAGGTGGACTGGTTGGAACAAGCTTCCGAGCTCCTTGTGGACTGGAACCAGCGTGCCAAGCTACCATCCTGTGAAGCGTCCCTGCTAGCACCAAAATTGAGTACGATGGCGCCAGACTTTAACGCAGACCAGAAGTACTGTTTCCATCAATGCCATGCCCCTAAATGCTGCGCCGGTTCCAGCCGAAAGTTTGCCGAAGCTGGAGGGGAGGTCTTGGTGGACACGCGCGGAGGACCATCTGCTGACCACGTAACGTTAGTTATGTCTGGTAGCGTTGATCGGCTTGTAGATGCATCGGTGCTGCTCACCGCCAAACGCTGGTCCGGCCCGAAGGTGTTTGTATTCTCAATCTCGCGTCGGACGCCGGTCCAGGTCGCGTCGGCCCCAACAAAGCTGGTCCGTCTGAGAGCGCTGGCTTCGCAGCTGACCAACGCGCTGGTTGCAGTTGTCTACTTGGATCCACCGAAGAAAGGCATCTACCCACCAGGGCATGGCACTGAGCTCGAAGATGTCTGGTATTTTCCGATCAACGCACTCCGAAACATCGCTGCAGATTTTGCCCGATCGAACTGGGTTCTCCCGCTTGATGTTGATCTAGTGCCGTCCGCCGGGCTCTGGCGACGGCTGACACAAGCGGCTGCCCGGCTCCAACATTCTACATTGACTGCCGTGGTGGTACCACAGTTTGAACTGAAGTCAAAGTTCACGGCGGCTGAGCCACCTGCAGATCTCTCCAGTCTCAACGCGTTGCTGGCAGCACAGCAGGCCCGGCCTTCCGGCATGAATCTGACAACCCTTGGCCCAGTCTTCCGCGCAGCGAACAAATGGAAAGGACGTATCGAGGAAAAAGCTTGGAGCACTCCTGCTACGAACAGTCTTGCTTTGACAAACTACAGCCGCTGGTGGCGCGACTCGTGGTTCAATGAAGGAGGTATGTTCCGGGTGCAGAGCGGCGAGTTGTTGTTGCCCCCCGAAATCCCGCAGCTGAAAGGCAAGCATAGCAGTGGCCTTGCGTTGGCCAAAATTACTTTACGAGATGGGATTTTGATTTCTAGAAAGCCCGGCCGACCAATCTGGCAGCCGATATTGCTGGTTCGAAGGAACGGTGTAGCCTCTCCAACTGGTGTGGACACACCACGGTGGCACGAGGGTTACATCGGCCGAGGGCTCGACCGGGTTGCGTTTGTGACCGAGCTCCGAGCTCTCGGTGCCGACATATTCGTTATTCGTCGGGAGTTCGTAACCCACGTCAGTCACGGAACGAAGGGGTCAAAATCTGTAAAACTTGCAGATCACCATTTACGGGTCTTCACCAAAGACCTGCGTCGCTTGCTTCAGTCCGCGGCACTCGTGAACCTAGCCAAGAAAGATATTGACTATGAAATGCCCACTTCCGACTCGGAAGTAAGTCAGGACTCAGCATTAGAATGGCGGTGCATCGAAGACGGCAGCACAACTAATCAATTGATGGTGCAAGATGATGTCTGTGCAACATTGCTGACGGCTGCTTGCGACTTCCACTCCGAACTATCATGCTCAGAATGTGTGGCGTTCCATCGAGGCAGTGTGGTGGGCGGAGGAGGCTGCTTACGCTCGCACGAGCTTGCGTTCTGTCAGCGCTTCAATCACGACATGTGGGGATTGTCCACTTCATCGTTGGACGCACCTTTGACAAGCTGCAGAGCAAAACCACCGACCGCCCAGCTCCGGGCATACGCCATTATTGAGGCAAAAGCTAAAGCCCATCATCGCATAACAAAGAGTAAGCAGCGCTATTGTATGCACCAATGCCACGCACCACGATGCTGCCCAGGATCAAGGAAGTCTTTTGAAGAGATTGGGGAGATTCTTGTTGACAAATTAATCGAAACATCCGAAACCGAGCCCGATATAACGCTCGTGATGGCTGGGTCGTTTGACCGCCTTCAGGCGGTCGAGGTCACCGCTTCGCGATGGCCTGGGCCAAAGGTGTTGGTTGTTGCAGTCAAACGATTTACAGCGGAAGATGAACAGAAAGTCTCGGCTTCCATAGATGCGGTCCGACAGATGGCAAGCTCTTGGCAAAATATTCGTGTGGTTGTGGTGTACTTACGTTATCCGCCCAAAAACACCAAGCCAGCAGGGCAAGGAGAATTGCTGTGGTACGAAGCAATCAGGCGCATTTATGCTTTAACTTCCGCCTCGAGAGCAGGGAAGGAGAGATGGGGGTAGTGTGCGCCTTTAACTTGATTCTACGTCCGTGTTTGTGGGGGGGTCAATCGGCCCAGCTTACATGCAAGTCGCTGCCTGCCCTATCCATCATTTTCACCACAGGTATTACCCGACCAACTCGCTCAGAAACATCGGTTACGACATGTCAGAGACGAACTGGGTGTTCATGCTGGACATCGACTTTGCACCAAGCCGGGGCTTGTATACAGCACTGAAGACGTCCGTAACACGGGTCTCGACAGCACGGCTTCCCGCTTTCGTTGTGCCGCACTTTGAGATGCACAATGACTCTGTTAAAGACGTTCCAGAGACTTTTGAAGACCTGACCGATATGTTGATCCATGGAGACATCCGACCGTTCCATGCAAGCTATGCCGTGCTCGGATTGTCGTTTTTCGCATTGGCGACGCATCGGCTTGGGCCACACGCCGAGCAAATAGAATGGCCGCCAGGCAAAATTGAATATGGCTTGTACGCCACCAATTATTCAAGGTGGTGGGATGAGTCGCACCTTGGCCGTGGCGGCTTCTTCCCGATCAATACCAAGCTAAAGGTCCCAAGCTGGTATAGGCTTGGCAAGACGAAGAACATGACTGCGGAGTTGGAATTGTTCGCTCAAGTCAATTCAACGATTTTGAACGGCGAAAAAATTCGGCATAAACCGCACGGGGAAGGTTGGGAGCCGTTCATTGCAATTCGGCGAACTGGTTACGTTGGCCGCACCCTGGTGGAGTCTCCACGATGGCACGAGGGTTATGTCGGGCGGTACCACAACAAGGTGAGCTTTGTGACGGAGCTTCGGGCGAATGAGGCCGATATATTCACGCTCCGGCGTCACTTTCTTGTACATGTGCCGCACAGGCTCACCACATCCAGCATGCGTTCGAAGATGTTCCACCACATGAGTCGAGTATACTTTACGGATTATCGGGACAGACTTTTACCAATCGCCATGTCACATCCAAGCACTGGCGCCCCGCATCGCACGCCGGAATGGACCTGCAATACATCAGCAAATCAGCCAGCTGACGAAAAGTGAGCTAACTCTAGCCCAAACTGTCGGATACCCACACATATCACCATTTTGATGAATAGCAGGGAGACAGTAAGCAGACTTTTGAGTATATTCACAGTAGAAGCAAGACCCAAATCTAGGGTGTGGGGGGGCGGAAAAGAATAGGCCGTCTCCCTATCCGGATATTCCCCAGTGTGTGTATTGATTTGTTTCGATTTATTCGCAAGAATAAAAAAACAATAGGACCACTCGAGTAAGTACGGTACAATACCAACAATACTACACGTATGATTACATTCAATACTTCTATGAAGTACTCTACAACTCGGGTAACCGTCCCCAGCAGCCACCACCTCCCCATAATTTGCAAAACGTACATAAAGTGTACATCATCAGCCACCGTACGGGTAAGTGTACTGTATTACAAAACTCTATGACACAAGACACATGATACACATACAATACACAATACCATACCGCAATACGCAATACATTTATTAGAGTCCATAATACGGTAGGGAAGGGCAACCTCGAGGCGAACAGAGGGTGCCGACGCGGTTTGCAAGGTGTGTGTTGTGTCGTGGCTGTGGACCACGGAACCGGGTTGGCGGTGTATTCCATACAATTCGCGCTGAAACCTCCACAGGCTGGCTTTTTGAGCTGACCGGTCGGCCCAAAGCCCCCTGGCTACACGGCGGTGTCGGCTTGCTGGTTTGGTGGTTGTGACAGCTCGCGCGCAACGCGGCGTCCGACGGGCATGACCTTCGGTCTCTGTAGGAGATAGCGGGGTTCAATAGACGATCTCTCCTTACCGGTAGTTGATCACGACCAACTCCAATAGTACCACCGTCTGCTCACATCGACGTCGTCTACCCCCTTCTTATTCCGCTCGCTGCAGGCAAGCGTTCCGTGTCGGTGAGTCCTTGGGTACCGCGACAGACCGGTCATCCTTGGCCATTCTTCCCGGTAGAGCCGGTGAAGCCGAGCATGTCGATGGCCGGAGAACCGAAGTTGCCGGAAGCCGAGAAGAAGGTGACGCTACTCTCGGACCAACTGATGCGGCGTAACTCGGTCCTCGTCAAAGGGTGAGTCTCATGCCGCCCCTTATATTATAGCCCACTCCTGGACTACGCATCACAACAGCTAATTCCGGGGAGACCACGGGTGGTGGGCTAGACACTCGAACATACCCGATATGGATGTGCTTGGGCGGATCAAGAAGAAGGCGCGTGTCAAGACCATTGCTGAGTCGATCCGGGCTGAAGATCACATCCGGTGCGTCCGTACTCGCCGCAAACGAGGGGAGAGCCCCAGCCCTTGCGTTGAACGTTAGGGTTAGAGGTTGGGTTTAGGGTGTAGCGCGAAGCCTTAGGGTGAACGCTGGTTGCTACCGGCCACAATCTAATCGCACGGTGCTATTGAAATGGGCGTGCAGCTACGAACACATGAAGATACTGATGGAGAAGTGGCGGGACCAAGGCGGGCAGCTTGAACAGGAAGACTTCCGCGCAACTTTCAAGCAGGTCATCGGAAAGGCGTTGGTGTGTGCTGTCTCGGTTTATCGGCGTTAACGTTCCTTTCACCGGAGGGAGCTGTACCGAACGAGATGTGGCGGCACCCCCACACTTCTTTTGCTGTCATCGGTGTGTCCTGAACTGTCATACCCTCCCCAACCCTCCCTGCTTGTTCATCGTATTTTGTTTTTGACGATCGGCAGGGTGCACGATTTGAGGAACACGTGCAGTTCTTGTTCAACAAGATGGACACCAACCAAGACCGGATCGTCGACTGGGACGAATTCTGCACATACATGATGGTCGGTCTTCAGGAAAAAGACGACATGCGGAACGAGCGAGAGAATCCTGTGATGGTCTGCCCGGTGCTCTTTGAGACGGCGCATCGCACTGCCATCATTAAGATACTGTCGGTGCCGTCGCCCCCGCGATTCCTCACAATTTCGGAGGACGGATTCTGCACGTACTGGTCGAATAAGCTCAAGGTAGTGAATCGCATCTCGCTCGACCGCGAGACCTTCGGACACGCGAAATCGCTTCGAGTAACTGATGCGTGCTATCTTCCCAATGCGTTTCGGATCTGCTTGGCCACCACGGCCCGGGACATCCGGTTCTACAAAGCGGACGACGGGCTGCCTTATCAGCGTGTCGACCTCCCCGATATTGCACTGAGTCTCAACTACTATATGAGTTCCGATCAGCCAGAGCGCGGGACCTTGCTTGTCGGCGATATGGCTGGGTGGGTTACGGTGTTTAAGTTCACCGAATGCACCACACACTTGTTCAACGATTCGCCAGCGGGGCTCTGGACACCCGGTGAGCAACCCCGGTTCAACCTAAGCACAGTGGCCGCGAAGCCGAAAGGTTCGAACCTGCCATCGCGGGTTACATTCAGCCGGCACCAGGTTCATTTTGAAGAAGGCCAGAATATGCTGAATCAGTCGGTCGGCAAAGTGATGTACGTTTCGAAGCCTGATTTCGACGGCTTTCTCTCGTGTGCCACGACCACCAACAATGCAATGGTGTTTTACGACCTCGAAAAGGGGCTCTCCCGCCAGTTCAAAATCTACAAGGGGTGCTTTGACTTTGACGTGTTAAGCGACCGGGACGACGGACACCACATGATCGCAAGCGGCGGAAATGACACAAGACTCCGGCTCTGGAATCCGTACGTCCCGAACCATCCTGTTGCGGTAATGTCCGGACACCGCTCTGCAATCGTGCACGTGCTGTTCAATCCTTCAGCATTCCAGGTTTTGACGATATCAGACTCGGAGATTATTAAGATCTGGGATGTGAAGCAGCGTGTGTGCCTGAACACGCTTGGAAATATTATCCCTCACAAGCTGATGCAGAAGACACACCGGTCAACCCGCGTCTTCTGGCATGAGCAGGCGCAGTCGTTACTCTGTTCGACCTACACAGAATTTGCGTGCATTATGCTGTCAAGAGACAATGTGCAAGCCACCCACACCTCGCACGATCATGCAATCTCAGCATTGGCGTTCATCCCAGAGTACAAACTCGTGGCAACCGGATGCTACGGCGGAGACATAAATTTGTGGGACCTTTGTTCTGGTGCGAAGACGCTCGAGTACGACAAGGCGCACACTGGCTCTGCGGTTACAAGCTTGTCCGTCGCAGTCGGTGGCCGCCGGTTGGTATCGGGGTCATCATCTGGTGAAATTTTCGTTTGGAACACACTGTCAGGGGTTGTACTGATGAAATTGCTAAAGGTTGAGGCCCGTGAAGTGGTCGGCGTCCTTACCACAAAGGATCGAATATACTCTGCCGGCTGGGATGGTCGGATAGTCTCGTTCGTTCATCACGAAGAGATCAACATTGCGGAGGCTCCGATCGACGTCAGGCAGGATACTCGTTGGGCACCATCTGTAGCGCACTCCGACGATATACTAGCCATGGATAATTGTGGCGAGACGCTGCTCGCGACCGGTTCGTTCGATGGCGACATTATCGTTTGGAATTTGAAGCTCGCCCGCTCTCTCAAGAAGTTCGATTCGCGATCTTTTCGAAAGAAGCTCAACACCTCGAAGTCTAAGGCTGACGGAACCACCGACGCGCACCTCCCAAAGATTGCGTCGACCGCGCGGGCGGCAGTCGATGAGCTACTCTGGCTGAAGGCCCGGGTCAAGCTGATTACCGAGAACTCACAGCGCGGTGGAACGCTTGCGATGGCGTCGATGGGGACCCTTGTATCGTCGAGCGACGGAGGTTGTATCTGTTTGTGGAATGCGCTCAAGGGCGACCTGCTGGGAGCATTCTACGCGGTCGATGACAAGTTCGGGTCGGAGGCAGTGTATGGGCTTGACTGCGACGACCAGAATGAGTATCTGTACACCGGTGATTCGGTGGGCTACGTCCGTGTGTATATGATTGCTAACTACGGAACGGATGGAATCGCAACGAAGCCGCCACGGCTCTCGTTGTCGTGGCGTGCACATGTTCAAGCGATCTCCTCGCTTCGGTACGTCCAGAAGGCCGACGTGGTTATAACTGGTTCACGTGACCAATCAGTCCGCGTTTGGAATGCCCAGACTGGAGACTTCGTTGGCACGTTTGGTGGTTCATCTATGTGGTCGCTGAAGATCCATGAGAAGGCGACTTTCCGGGGAGCCGCCCGTCGGCTCAGATTTCGGCACGGCAAAGCCGGTGAGAACTTCAAGTCCGCTTTTAAATTGTCTCACGGTATTACCGATCATGTAGTCCCACCAGGTGCAAAGGATGACGGCGTTCATGGTAGCACCCATGCAATGCTTCTTAAAAGCGGAGGTGGCGATGATGATGAAGAATGCGATCAATTGCTCCCCCGCGGGCTCCCGAAGGGCCGGCGACACTCGCTAGCGCCGCCTGACGTCGCGAAGGAGATGGGGTACGATGACGATGATGGCGCAGGAGGTGCTGCCGCAGCACTGCCGCCGATGCGGGGGGCATTGGCACCAGGTGGTGCTACAGGGTGGAGGGGGGACGCTTCCGAGGGTCTCGACGCTGACGAGGCTGTTGACGCCGGCGCCGCTGATCCTGGGTCGCTCCCAAATATCGCGAAGGTGAAGTCAGAGGGTGCCGGTGCTGATGCGGACACGCTCGCATTTCCGGCTATCGCTGAGGATGCAGGTGGGTCTGACGACGTGGTGGGCGATGGGGGGGAAGCATCTGATGGCAGTGCATCAGCGGTAGCGGAGACGTTACAAAAGAAAAAGCCATCTCTGGCAGTTCCGACGGCCGGCAAGGCGAAGGCCCGGCGGGCCACCGAGTTAGCATCCGAGTCCTACATGGCCCAGTTCAAGCTACCCTCGATCAAGAAGGAGGATGAAGGCGAGGGAGGGTGGCAACTACCAGTCCCGACCTCAGCAACTGAAATGAACCTGGACTGGGACCGCCGGTCGGTGCTCGGTAAGGCGTACACGAAGAAGGCGCACAAGTGGCATACCGAAAAGCAGGCGTGGCGGGAGCGGACCCCACGACCCGACATGACGAAAACTAACATGGACGGGCTACTAGTCTGCGTTCCATACAACACGTTGCGACTCGGGATGATGGAGTCGATTAAGTCCCGCGGGATTCCTTCAGCAGTTGCAACGTCCCGCCGCCGGCTCGACAGAATCGCCCCTGGCCGCATGGTTGGCGACGGCAGCCAGAAGCGGCAGGGTCGACGGGCCGGTAGGCCTGCGACGGAGGGTGGCGGTGGCAGCGACCTTGCCCTCCCACCAGTCCGCCGCGGACCAAAAACCACCGACCCATTGTGACCGCCAAGCCCAACGCAACCTATATTCACAATTTACTAGCAAACAAAACTGCGCAACTGAGAACTGCCAGCGGAGCTAGCCAGCGTGGCCACAGTGTGCTGAGCTCGGAGCAGCATTCCGACGATACCTTCCTCTGCCACAGCAGTCGCGGTCTCCTGAATATGTCCAGATGCTGTAGTCACAAGCTCGGGGTGTCGGCGGGCGCACAGGTAGATCGAAGCTGCGCCTAGCACGTTATGAAGCATGCACCGTGCGGCGTTGCCGCGGCGGACTAGGATGATGTATGATGTTCCGGGCATTAACGACCCCTGCGGGAACAGTTTTGCCAGCTCACCAGTTTCGTCGAGCTGGTAGGCTTGCATCGGGTCTGACCCCACCGCCAGCTTGTACAAAGCTGCGGCTGCGACGGACGCCGCGGCAAGTGGAAGCATCGCGTTCGCGGCGCCATCCCGCGGGATAAGCGACGCCGCGACGCAGCCGAGCCCCGCGAGCACTCCAGTTTTGTGCGCCACATTCCCCACCTGCATGATGTAGAAGGGGGTCAGGTAGCAAGGGTCAAAGGCAAACACAACCCGGCACCTGCAACGTTCTCGTCGACCCGATCCGAGCACTTCATGTTCGACCCACAAATAGCAATTTTAACCCCACCGAACACCGGCCCGGCACACAGTGATGGTGCGGCTCCTAGGCCGATGGTTACCGACACGAATGGCACCGGCTATCGGACGAACGAATGAAGCACTAGAATCAACTGCGATCAAGTCCGCCCTGCTCCCAACGCCCATCCCCCGCCGCCCACCGCCCATCAGTTGCCCCGCAGTGAGGAAGTAGCCGGTAAATGTAGCTTCGACCCCCCCCCAACAAGCTGAAAATTGATGGATCGAGGGGCTCACCCTTGAGCGAAAAGTCGTTCGAGGTTAGCCGGCCCCGTTGCATCGGCACCGATGACGTAGTAGGTCCCGGTCGGGTTGGCGATCGCGGGCTTTGGCCTCCTGGAGGACGACGGAGGATGCGTCCGCTTGGTGTTTGCCTCCTTGCTCGAATTCATGTTCGGGCGAACGGGGAAGTATCAATTTTTATCGATATTGATATTGATATTATTAGTAGGCCGGTATTATGATTTGAAATAATTTAATTTCAATCATCTATCACAACATAGATCTATCTACGCGTACAACAAAAATTTTGATGGCCGAAGCTACCGCAGCCAAGTTTGCTGCGTGCCTCGAGGTCCAGTATGGATTGGTGGGGGAGCTCCGGTCACTAAACGACCGTCTTGAATCAGTTGAGGCCCGAATCGCCCGGCTTACCCTGGATGATACCACCAACCCCCCGGTTGATCTCAGAGATGCTGTTGAGGATGATTTATCGCCGCTAAGTATGTCCCTTGCCACAATCCGACCAACCAGTGCCCGCTCTACTCCTCTCACTGCTTACGACATTTGACGGTGACAGGTTGCCAGGATGTTTGTTGATTGCTTCGTAGAACCCCCCGTACAGCCTACGCCGTCCGTTCGGCCCCAAGTATCCCGGCAATGGAACCCACTGGCAGTTCAGCACTTCGACCAAACAGTAATCCCTTCAGTTCCCTCCCCCCTCCACAA
>JACLAD010013743.1_pt1 | contig 12953 bp, 11 predicted proteins | sample 8027901 | NCBI WGS metagenome assembly JACLAD01 (sample SAMN15725071, study PRJNA655200) | protist metagenome | isolation source: fluorescence activated cell sorting (FACS) single amplified genomes of... | place: Spain: Blaines Bay Microbial Observatory, Mediterranean Sea | collected 2016-07-05
TCGGCGCGCCCGGACAGGATCCGTAGCGCGGCGGATGCCCCGAACATCGGCTGATGCCATGTTTGGCAACGTGGTTCGAGAGGTCCGCGACATCTCGACATTGTCGTTGCGGAATCCACGAACCGTGCGACTGTAGCGACAGCTTCCCTCGAGGCCGCGGACCACGGACCGTGTGGCCCTCTGACCAGGAGGGATGGACAGATGTGGTGCTCGTCGAGAGAAACGAGCTGACATCCGGTACCACGTGGCATTCGGCGGCGCAGGTCACCAATTTCGGTGCGACGCAGACCATGGTCGGGCTCAAGACCCATTCCATCAAGCTTTACAAGGAACTGGCCGACGACCCTGAATATCCGATCAATTACCATCATGCAGATGGCGGCATTCGACTGGCCAATACCGAACGGCAAATGGAAGGCTATCGCCATTTCGCCAGCGTCGCGAAAGGCATGGGCGTCGATTTCGAAATCATCGATGCCGAGGAATGCGCGAAACGACACCCGCTCATTTCCACCGACAACCTTCTTGGCGGCCTTTGGGACCCGCTCGACGGCGACATCGACCCCGCGCAGCTGTGCCAGGCATTGGCGCGCCGCGCCCGCCTCGCCGGAGCCGAGGTCTACCGCAACACCCCGGTCACCGGGCTGACCCAGCACAAGGACGACAGCTGGACCGTGCACACCGAGCATGGCGACATCAATTGCGAGATCGTCGTCAACGCCTGCGGCTACCGGGTGAACGAGGTCGGCGCGATGATGGGCGTGCACCATCCCGTCGCCTCGATGGAGCACCAGTATTTCCTGACCGAGCCGATCAAGGCGATCGAGGAGGCGGGCTTCCGCATGCCGCTGCTGCGCTGCCCGATCAGCGATTACTACTGCCGCCAGGAGAAGAACGGCCTGCTGGTCGGCTTCTACGAGCAGGACTGCAAGACCTGGGGAATGGACGGGATCGACCCGAACTTCGTCAACGCGCTGTGCCCCGACGATCTCGACCGGGTGATGGACGTGCTCGAAGGCGCCTTCGAGCGAATGCCGGCGCTGATGGATGTGGGCATCCACTCCGTCGTCAACGGCCCGATCACCTACACCATCGACGGCGCGCCGCTGGTCGGCCCGATCCCCGGCAAACGCAACGCGTTTTGCATCATCGGCCTGCGCGCCGGTCTTGGCGAAGGCGGCGGCCATGGCTGGCTGCTGGCGCAGCAGATCGTGCATGGCGAGGCCTGCTACGACACCTGGGTCATCGACCCGCGCCGCTTCACCGGCCATGCCAACGTCGAGCTGACCGCATTGAAGGCGATCGAGGACTACCAGAACGAGTTCCGCTTCCACTTCCCGCATGAGCACCGCCCCGCGGGCCGCCCGGCCAAGACCACGCCGCTGACCCCGATCCTCGCCGCCGAGGGCGCCGAGTTCGGCACCGTCAATGGCTGGGAGCGCGTGGCCTATATCAAGCCGAGCCCCGATTTCGAGGAAACCCACAGCTTCAGGTTCAACGAGACCTTCCCCGTCGTGGCCAAGGAGATCGAAGCGGTGCGCACGGGCGTCGGCATGGCGGAGGTCAACGGCTTCAACCGCTTCGAGATCACCGGCCCCGGCGCGCGCGACTGGCTCGACACCATGGTCTGCGGCCGCATCCCGCGCAAGGATGGCAAGGTCGGCCTGACCTACCTCTTGAACCACCAAGGCAACGTGAAGGCCGAGGCGACGCTCGCCAATCTCGACGCTGATACCGTCTGGTACGGCTCCGCCGCGGCTTCCGAATACCATGACATGGACTGGCTGGAGGCGCATCTGCCCAAAGACGGCTCGGTGCAGATCCACTCGCTCACCAACGACTGGACGATCCTCGTGATCGCGGGACCCAAAGCGCGCGATGTTCTGTCCGGCGTGTCGCGTGGCGACTGGTCCAAGGCGGCCTTCCCGTGGCTCTCGGTGCGCCGCGCCTTCGTCGGCATCGCGCCCGCCGTGGTCATGTCGGTCAGCTTCTCGGGCGAGCTTGCCTACGAGATCCACGTGCCCAACAACCAGCTCTATGCCGCCTATCTGGCGCTGCGGGCCGAGGGTGAAAAGCACGGGATGACGCTGTTCGGCGGCCACGCGGTGGAATCGATGCGGCTAGAGAAGGGCTATCGCCACTGGAAGGCGGACCTGATCACCGAGTTCAACCCGATCGAAAGCGGGCTCGACCGTTTCGTGAAGATCGACAAGCCGGAGTTCATCGGCAAGGCGGCGCTCGAAGAGCAGCTCGCGGGCGGGCTGAAGCAACGCTTCGTCACCTTGGCGCTCGACTGCGACCATGCGCCTGCGCATGGCGGCGACGCCATCCTCGCCAATGGCAAGCCCATCGGGACCATCACCTCCGCCGGATGGGGCCACCGGATCGGCAAGAACCTCGCCATGGGGTTCCTGCACCCGGAATACGCCGAAGTGGGCACGGAGTTGCAGGTCGAGGTGATCGGCGAACCGGTCGCGGCGACCGTGATGGATCCGGGGCTCTACGACCCCGAGAACATCCGCATCAAGGGCTGATCCGAACGCGGCATTGACGCGAGCCGAGGCCTGGCCCGGCTCGCCCTCCCCCAAGACAGTAGGAAACGAAATGAAGATACTCGTGCCGGTAAAACGGGTGATGGACTACAACGTGCAGCCCCGCGTGAAGGCGGATGGCAGCGGCGTCGACCTCGCCAACGTGAAGATGTCAATGAACCCCTTCGACGAGATCGCGGTCGAGGAAGCGATCCGGCTCAAGGAGGCGGGCACGGCGACGGAGGTGATCGTCGTCTCGATCGGCGTGAAGCAGGCGCAGGACGCGCTGCGCACGGCTCTGGCCATGGGGGCGGATCGCGCGATCCTCGTGACTGCTGCCGACGACGTGCACAACGATATCGAGCCGCTCGCCGTGGCCCGGATCCTCGCCAAGGTCGCTGAGGCCGAAGGGGCCGATCTGGTCGTCACCGGCAAGCAGGCGATCGACAACGACATGAACGCCACCGGCCAGATGCTGGCCGCACGGCTCGGCTGGGGTCAGGCGATGTTCGCCTCCAAGCTTGAAGTCGAAGGCGGCGTCGCCAAGGTGACGCGAGAGGTCGATGGCGGTCTGCAGACCATCGAGGTGCCGCTCCCGGCCATCGTCAGCGCGGACCTGCGCCTCAACGAGCCGCGCTACGCCTCGCTGCCCAACATCATGAAAGCCAAGAAGAAGCCGCTCGTGGAGGCGACCGCCGCCGATTACGGCGTCGACGTGAGCCCGCGGCTCGAAGTCGTCTCGGTGCGCGAGCCGCAGGGCCGGCAGGCCGGGATCAAGCTCGGCTCGGTCAACGAGCTGGTCGGTCAACTCAAGGAAGCGGGGATCATCTGATGGCGGTTCTACTTGTTGCGGACATCACCAAGGGCGAATTGAACCGCGACGCCACGGCCAAGGCCGTGAGCGCGGTGCGGGATCTGGGCGCTGTGACGCTGCTTTGCGCCGGGGCCACGCCCGAGGCGGCAGCCGTGGCCGCGAAGATCGACGGCATCGCCCGCGTGCTGCTGGCCGAGGGCGCGCCATACGAGCGCCAGATGGCCGAGCCGCTGGCGGCACTGATCGCGGTGCTCGCGGGTGATTTCGAGCACATTGCCGCGCCCGCCACCTCCGGCGCCAAGAACGCGATGCCGCGTGTCGCGGGGCTTCTCGACGTGATGGTGATCCCCGACGTGCTCAAGGTGATCGACGCCGAAACTTTCGAGCGGCCGATCTACGCCGGCAATGCGATCCAGACCGTGCGTTCCAAGGACGCGACCAAGGTGCTGACCATCCGCACCACCGGCTTCGACGCCGCGGGCGATGGCGGCGCGGCGCAGGTCGAGACCCTGGCCGAGGTCGCCGATCCCGGCCTCGCGCGCTGGCTCTCAGACGAGGTCTCGAAGAGCGACCGGCTGGAGCTGACCTCGGCGGGCCGCGTGGTCTCGGGTGGGCGCGGCGTCGGTTCGGAGGAGAACTTCGCGCTGGTCGAGGGGCTGGCCGACAGTCTCGGCGCCGCCGTCGGTGCGAGCCGCGCCGCCGTCGATGCGGGCTATGCGCCGAACGACTGGCAGGTCGGGCAGACCGGCAAGGTCGTCGCCCCCGATCTCTACGTCGCGGTGGGCATCTCGGGCGCGATCCAGCACCTCGCGGGGATGAAGGACAGCAAGATCATCGTCGCCATCAACAAGGACGAGGAGGCGCCGATCTTCCAGGTCGCCGATTACGGCCTCGTCGGCGATCTGTTCGATCTCGTGCCCGAGCTGACGGGGGCGCTGAAATGAACATCCGCGAGACCACGCTTAGCGCCCGCATCGACGGCAAGGCCTTTGCCGCCGATGTGCGGACCCATGTCGCCGATCACGTGGCGGAGCTGAACTCCGAGCATGGGATCACGCCCGGCCTCGCGGTGGTGCTGGTGGGCGAGGACCCGGCCTCGGAGGTCTATGTGCGCAACAAGGCGCGCCAGACCCGCGAGACCGGCATGACCGGCTTCGAGCACAAGCTTTCGGCCGAGACGAGCCAGGCGGATCTGCTGGCGCTGCTGGCGCGGCTCAACGCCGATCCCGCCGTGCACGGCATCCTCGTGCAGCTGCCGCTGCCGCGCCATATCGACACAGAGGCGGTGCTGGCGGCGATCGACCCGGCCAAGGACGTCGACGGCTTCCACATCTCCAACGTGGGCCTTCTGGGCACCGGGCAGAAGGCGCTGGTCCCCTGCACGCCGCTGGGTTGTCTGATGATGCTGCGCGACCGGCTAGGCAGCCTCAAGGGGCTGAACGCGGTGGTGGTCGGGCGCTCGAACATCGTCGGCCGCCCCATGGCGCAGCTTCTTTTGCGCGATGATTGCACCGTGACCGTGGCGCACCGCCATTCGCGCGATCTCGCCGAGATCTGCCGCGGCGCGGACATCCTCGTAGTCGCCGTCGGCCGGCCCGGGATGATCAAGGGCGACTGGATCAAGCCCGGGGCCACGGTGATCGACGTCGGCATCAACCGGATCGAGGCCGAGGGCGGCAAGACCCGGCTGGTTGGCGATGTCGATTTCGACGCGGCGGCGCGGGTCGCGGGCGCGATCACGCCCGTGCCCGGCGGCGTCGGCCCGATGACCATCGCCTGCCTGTTGTCCAACACGCTGACCGCCTGCTGCCGCGCGCACGGCCTGCCCGAGCCGGACGGCCTGACCGCCTGACCGCCCGATCGCCCCCCCCCAATTCCCGGAGAGAGACGCACATGTCCAAGTTCTGCCTGACCGTGACCTGCCAATCGGCCCGCGGCGTCGTCGCGGCGATCGCCGGCTACCTGTCCGAACAGGGCTGCAACATCACCGACAGCTCGCAATTCGACGACCCTGAGACCGGCGGCTTCTTCATGCGCGTGAGCTTCGTGTCGGAGACCGGCGCGACGCGCGATGAGCTCGAACAGGGCTTTGCCAAGGCCGCGCAGGGCTTTGGCATGGAGTACATGTTCCACGACGAGGCCCGCAAGATGCGGGTCGTCGTCATGGTCTCGCGCTTTGGCCATTGCCTAAACGACCTGCTCTATCGCTGGAAGATCGGCGCGCTGCCGATCGACATCGTCGCGGTGGTCTCGAACCACATGGACTACCAGAAACTCGTGGTGAACCACGACATCCCGTTCCACTGCATCAAGGTGACCAAGGCCAACAAGCCCGACGCCGAGGCGCGGATCATGGCGGTGGTGGAGGAGGCCGAGGCCGATCTGATCGTGCTGGCGCGCTACATGCAGATCCTGTCCGACGACATGTGCCGAGCGATGTCGGGGCGGATCATCAACATCCACCACTCCTTCCTGCCCAGCTTCAAGGGCGCCAATCCCTACAAGCAGGCGTTCCAGCGCGGGGTGAAGCTGATCGGCGCGACCTCGCATTACGTCACCGCCGATCTCGACGAAGGCCCGATCATCGAGCAGGACATCGTCCGCGTCACCCATGCGCAATCGGCCGAGGATTACGTTTCGCTTGGTCGCGACGTCGAGGCGCAGGTTCTGGCCCGCGCGGTCCATTCCCATGCCAACCGCCGGGTCTTTCTTAACGGCGACAAGACCGTCGTCTTTCCGGCCTCCCCTGGCTCCTATTGCAGCGAGCGGATGGGCTGAGAGCTCTATCGTCCGGCAGGGCCCCGCCGTGCCGGATCCCCACGACAGAAATCGGACAAACCGATCGTCATCCCCCGTGGCCTCCAACCGGCCGCACCCAGACCCAACACGGAGAGAGCCATGACACGTATTTTCAGCCTGCCGATCCTCGCCCTATCCGGCCTCATCACCGGGACCGCCGCCTCCGCGCAGGACGGGCTCACAGTCGCCTATTTCACCGAATGGCCGATGCCGTTCCAATACGCCAAGGCCGAAGGGATCTATGACGAGACGCTCGGCTTGCCGGTGAACTGGGTCCGCTTCGATTCCGGCACCGCCATGTCCGCCGCCATGGCCGCGGGCAACGTGCAGATCGCGATCAGCCAGGGCGTGCTGCCCTTCATCGGCGCGGCCTCGGCGGGCCAGGACCTGCGCATTGTCGACATCGCCGCCTCCTATGCCGATAACGAGAACTGCGTCGTCGCCGCCGCGCTTGAGATCGACGCCGAGAACGCGGCGGAGCTTGAGGGCACGCGCGTCGCCGTGCCGGTCGGCACCGGGGCGCAATACACCTTTTTGCAGCTGATGGAGCATCTGGAGGTCGACACCTCGACCATGTCGATCGTCGACATGGCCCCCGCCGAGGGCGCCGCCGCCTTCTCGCGCGGCGATGTCGACATGGCCTGCGGCTGGGGCGGCGCGCTGGGGCGGATGATGGAATACGGCAACGTGCTGCTGACCGGCGCCGAAAAGGAGGAGGTCGGCATTCTCTCCTTCGACCTGACCACCACCATGGCCGGGTTCGCCACCTCCCAGCCCGGGCTGCTTGAAGAGTTCCTCGCCGTCACCGCCGAGATGAACGCCAAGTGGAACGCGGGCGAGGACCGGGCCGAAATGCTGCCGGTCATCGCACAAGACGCCGGCATGGAAGACGCCACCGCGGGCGAGGTGATCGACGATTTCACCTTCATCCCGGTCGATGCGCTGCTGTCCGAAAAGTGGCTGGGCGGGCGCGTCGGCAGCTATATCGACGGTGCTGCGGCCTTCTTCCACGAGCATGGCTCCGTGCCTACGCTTCTGCCCAGCTACGGCGATCTGATCATCACGGCGCCGCTGCAGGACATCGCCACCAACTGAACCGGCGGAGGCGCGAAAGCGCCTCCCTCCCCCCTGCCTCACCGACAAGGGAATGCCCGGATGTCCGGATTGACGCTGAACAATATCTCCATGCGCTTCGATTTGCCCAATGGAAGCCACGTGCAGGCCCTGCAGGACGTGTCCTTGCATCTCGCCAAGGGCGAGCTGCTGTCGGTCCTCGGGCCGTCGGGCTGCGGCAAGACCACGCTTCTCAACATCGTGGCGGGCTTTCTCGCTCCCACCGCGGGCGAGATCACGCTCAATGGCCACGCCGTGCGCGGCCCCGATGCCGAGCGCGGCATGGTGTTTCAGGAAGGCGCGCTGTTCGAATGGATGAACGTGCGCGACAACGTCTCCTTCGGGCCGCGCATGGCCGGACGCCGCAAAGCCGACTACCTGCCCGAGGTCGACCGCCTGCTCGAGATCGTCGGGCTCAAGGATTTCCGCGACAAGGCGATCTACGAGCTGTCGGGCGGCATGCAGCAGCGCGTGGCGCTGGCCCGCTGCCTTGCCAACGACCCGGACGTGATCTTGATGGACGAGCCTTTGGGCGCGCTCGACGCGCTCACCCGCGAAAAGATGCAGGCGCTGGTCCTCAAGCTGTGGAAGGAGACAGGCAAGACCGTGATGCTCATCACCCATTCGGTCGAGGAGGCGCTGCTTCTGGGCGAGCGGCTGATCGTCATGGCCCCGCGCCCGGGCCGCATCCACAAGGAATACCGCCTGCCCTTTGCCGAGCTGGGGGCCGGGATGGACCTGAGGGAGGTGAAGAAACATCCTGATTTCGGCACGACGCGGGAGGATATCCTATCGATGATCTGGAACATGGAAGAAGAAATCATGGGTCACATGGAGCCCGCATCATGACCGGTATCGCGATCCTCCTCGTTTACGTGCTGGCCTTCGTGCTGGCCGCCGCCGCCGCCGGGCTGCTGCGGCGCGGCCGCGCCCGGCGCGCCGATTTCAGCAGCCTCAAGACCGTGACCTTCGGCGACGAGAGCGCGATCCGCCCCGATCGCCTCGCCTCCATCGCCTCGGTCGTGGTGATCTTTCTGCTCTGGGGCGCCTTCACCGGCTCCAAGCTGGTGCCGCTGCACGTGTCCGGCCCTTTCGCGGGCGAGACCTCCTTCACCTACCAGTCCGAAGGCACGGGCGGGCAGCTCAGCGACGGCCGGGTGCGGATCACCGTCGGCCCGGACGGCACGCTTCCCGCCGGGGCCGAGACCTCCGACGATGTCGCCGTCGCGGTGCAGAGCGGGCGCAACAAGCTGATCCAGCTGCCGGGCGACGCGCGCGTGGTCTCTGTCAACGGCACCGAGATCGCGCCGGGCGGGGCTGTGCCGGTCGAAGACGGCACCGTGTCGATGACCTCCAAGGGCACGCTGAGCTTCGCCGCCGAAAGGGGCCTGCAGATGGAGCCGATCTGGCTGCCCTCGCCCGAAGCCGTGGTCGGCCGCTTCATCGAGATCATGGCCAATGGCTACCAGAACTATTCGCTGTGGGAGCATATCGGCGCTTCGCTGCTGCGGGTGCTCGCGGGCTTTACCCTAGGCGCGCTGGTGGGGATTCCGCTGGGCTACGCGATGGGCCTGTCGGGCTGGTTTCGCGGATGGTTCGACCCGATCGTGGAGTTCATGCGCCCGGTGCCGCCGCTGGCGCTGATCCCGCTCGTCATCATCTGGTTCGGGATCTGGGAGACCGGCAAGGTGGTGCTGCTGTTCCTCGCCGCATTGTGGGTGATGGCCATCGCGGCGCGGGCGGGGGTGTCTGGCGTCAGGATCTCCAAGATCCACGCCGCCTATTCGCTCGGCGCGTCGAAATGGCAGATCCTGCGCCACGTGATCGTGCCCAACTCCCTGCCCGAGATCTTCACCGGGGCGCGGGTGGCGATGGGCGTGTGCTGGGGCACCGTCGTCGCCGCAGAACTGGTCGCAGCACAGATGGGCGCCGGCATGATGATCATCGCCGCCGCGAAGTTCCAGCTGACCGACATCGTGATGATGGGCATCATCCTGATCGGCCTGATCGGCTTTGGCATCGACCTGCTGATGCGCCAGGCCGAGACCCGGCTGGTGCCCTGGAAAGGTCGCAGCTAGGCCACCCGCCACCGAAATGTGCGAAGGCCCGCGCGTAACACGAGCGGGCCTTCGCACATTTGCGAGGGGGCGCGGTTCGATGCCAGCCTGCGCCTTGCCTCAGCGACGCGATACCTGCGCGGCGGACGCGCCTTGCGCTGTTCCTCGACGCTGATCACGCCGTCGCCGTTCTCGTCAGCCGCGTCGAACCGTTCGGCCTCGCGCTTCAGCATATCGGCGCGCGAGACGGGCTCGGATGTGCCTTGGCGCTCGGGCGCCGGGCGCTGATCACGTCCCTGCCCCCGCGCGTCGTTCGGGCGGCCTTCGGGCCGGGCCTCTTCGGGCGTCATCTGGCCATCATGGTTCTTGTCGGCGGCATCGAACCGCTCGCCCGCCATCTTGAGCGCCTCGGCACGCGACAGTGGCTTCATCTCGCGCGGCGGCGGCTGCGCGAAGGCCGCGCTGGCGGCCATGCCCGTCAGGGTGGCGATTGTGGCGATGATGCCGATCTTGCTTGCGAATTTCATTCTCGTCGTCCTTGCGAATGGAACGTCCACCCCCGGTCTTCGCGGCGCTGCGCCGCGCCGGGATTGCCCCTCGGATGGCGCAGTTCGGGCGCGGAAAACAGCACGGTATTGTCGCGAGATGTATGCGCCGCGACATCGCGCCCATGGCCCGATCCGCGTGGCGCGCGCCGCTCATCCCCCTGCCGGACAAGGCGCGAAGCCCCGGCGCGGAGTGCGGTCGAACGAGGCGTTCAGCCCCTGCGCCGGATACAATTGAGATGCCCCTCACCGCCCTATCCGCCGACCAATTCGGTCCAGACCGCCTCCTCGGAGCTGCTTTTGGACCCGGCGAGCCGCATCGCGGTGATCGCCAGATCGCAGCTTGGCAGATCGTCCGAAAAATCGATCAGCCCGCCATCGGCGATCCGGTCGCGGGCGAGGCTTTCGGGGATCCAGGCGGTGCCGATGCCGACCTGCGCCATTTCCTGCGCCGCCAGCGTCAGCGCCGTTTCCACACGCTGCACCGCCTGCAGCGGCGGCGGCAGCTTTGGCAGGATCAGCAGGTTCATCACCTGCCCCAGAAACACCGCGTCGGGGTAGGAGACGATCGGCAAGAGCCCCATCGCCCGGTCGCGCAGATGATCCGCCCGCCGCGCCGCCGCATGAACCGGGATCAGCCGGTCCTGTCCGAGCTCGAACGTCTCGAGGTAGTCGGCCTCGACCTCGGGCGCGATCCCCTCGATCCGGTAGACCAGCGCGATATCGGCCTTGCGCGCGAGAAGCTGGCCGTAGCAGTCGTCGAAATTGGCCGAGCGCAGGCGGATCGTGATCGAGGCGTCGCGTGCCAGCACGCCCTGCAGCAGCCGCGGCGTGCGCGAGGTGGTCAGCGCGTGCTGGCTGGCCAGCACCACGTGGCTGTCAGCTATCTGGCTGCCGCTGCGCAGATCGGCGACTAGCTGGCGCAGCGTGCGGATGATCTGAAGAATTCGGTCGCGCTGTGCCTCGGTGGTGCGTTGCAGCTGCACCGGCTTGCGGCTGCGGTCGAACAACTCGACCCCGACATGGTCCTCGATCTGCCGGATGCGGCGAGAAAAGGCAGATTGCGTTAAAAGGCGGCGTTCGGCGGCCTCCGAGAAGGATCCGGTCTCCGCCACGGCGATCAGATCTTCCAACCATTCCAAGCGCATGCAAGGGTCCCCCCTAAGTTGCACATCATGCATATTATAATGCGGATTTCGCATTTGCATAGCGGATTTTGAAGGCGCAACATCCATTTAACGAATTTTTCAGAACGGGAGCGTCTCATGCATCTGGCCCGGTTTCCCCGCGTCCATCTCGCCCACCTGCCCACCCCGCTGGAGCGGCTCGACCGCCTGAGCGCCGAGCTCGGCGGACCCGAGATCTGGATCAAGCGCGACGACTGCACCGGCCTGTCGAGCGGCGGCAACAAGACCCGCAAGCTCGAATTCCTGATGGCCGAGGCGCAGGCCATGGGCGCCGAGATGGTGATGACCCAAGGCGCCACCCAGTCGAACCACGCGCGCCAGACGGCGGCCTTCGCCTCCAAGCTCGGGATGCGCTGCCACCTGCTGCTCGAGGACCGCACCGGCTCCAAGGACCACAACTACAACCGCAACGGCAACGTGCTGCTCGACCATCTGCACGGCGCCACCACCGAGACCCGCGGCCCCGATCTCGACATGCATGCCGAGATGGAAGCGGTGGCCGAGAATTTCCGCAAGGACGGCGCCAAGGTCTACACCATCCCCGGCGGCGGCTCGAACGCCACCGGCGCGCTCGGCTATGTCAACTGCGCCTTCGAGCTGGTGGGCCAGGCCAATGACGCCGGCATGGTGATCGACCACATCGTCACCGCCACCGGCTCCGCCGGCACCCAGGCCGGGCTGATCACCGGGCTCAAGGCGATCAACGCGCAGATCCCGCTTCTGGGCATCGGCGTGCGTGCGCCGCGGGAAAAGCAGGAGGAGAACGTCTACAAGCTGGCCCGCCTGACCGCCGAAAAGCTCGGCTGCGAGGGCATCGTCGCTCGCGAGGACGTCGTCGCCAATTGCGACTATGTCGGCGAAGGCTACGGCATCCCGCGCGAGGACACGATCGAGGCGATCCGCATGTTCGCCGAGCTCGAAGGCATCCTGCTCGACCCGGTCTATTCCGGCAAGGGCGCGGCCGGGCTGATCGACCAGATCCGCAAGGGCCGCTTCAAGAAGGGCGAGCGGGTGGTGTTCCTGCACACCGGCGGGGCGGCGGCGCTGTTCGGCTACGACGCGGTGTTCGAGCGCGCCCCCGGCGACAAGATGGCGGCGGAGTAAACCCATGGCCGAGACGCGTTTCACCGGCAGCTTCACCCAGCAGGAGCCGATCCCGGAGGAGGGCATCTCGGCGGCGCTGGAGCTGCTTCGCACGGGGCGGCTGCACCGCTACAACACCATGCCGGGCGAGACGTCGCTCGCCGCCCGGCTGGAGGCGGCCTATGCCGCGTGGCAGGGCGCGCGCTACTGTCTCGCGCTGGCCTCGGGCGGGCAGGCGATGCAGATCGCGCTGCGCGCCTGCGGCGTGCGGCCCGGCGACAAGGTTCTCTCGAACGCCTTCACCCTCGCCCCCGTGCCCGGCGCCGTGGCCGCCGTGGGTGCCGAGACGGTGCTGGTCGAGATCACCGAGGATCTGGTGATCGACCTCGACGATCTCGCCGTCAAGGCCCGAGCTTCCGGCGCGCGGCATCTCTTGTTGTCGAACATGCGCGGCCATCTGTGCGACATGGATCGGCTGATGCGGGTTGCCGAAGGCTGCGGCCTCACCGTGATCGAGGATTGCGCCCACACCATGGGGGCCAAGTGGAACGGCCGCCGCTCGGGCAATTTCGGCGCCATGGGCTGCTTCAGCACCCAGACCTACAAGCACATGAATTCCGGCGAAGGCGGGTTTCTCACCACCGACGACCCCGAGCTGATGGCCCGCGCGATCATCATGTCGGGCTCCTACATGCTCTACGAGCGCCACGGTGCCGCGCCGCCGCCCGAGGTGTTCGAGAGGATCCGGCTGGAGACGCCGAACATGTCGGCGCGGATGGACAATCTGCGCGCCGCGATCCTGCTGCCGCAGCTCGACCGGCTCG
>JACLAD010017202.1_pt1 | contig 12952 bp, 12 predicted proteins | sample 8027901 | NCBI WGS metagenome assembly JACLAD01 (sample SAMN15725071, study PRJNA655200) | protist metagenome | isolation source: fluorescence activated cell sorting (FACS) single amplified genomes of... | place: Spain: Blaines Bay Microbial Observatory, Mediterranean Sea | collected 2016-07-05
ATTTAAAAAAGCTCGTAAAATGGAATTTTTTGAGACCTGAGTAAAATGGTTTCCCAGGGGATTCTCTTAATCAAAAATAATGACAGCAATTACATGTTCCAGCATTCTAAAATAGGTCAACGTCTAAAAATGCTTCGGAAGAAGCATTCCTTTTCACAGCAATTCATTGCAGAGAAGCTGTCTATTTCTCAGGCAGCCTACTCGCTTATGGAAAACTCCCACAACGGAATTAATTCTGAACATATCACAAGGTTGAGTGAGTTATACCATGTCACTACAGATTTCCTTCTAAAGGGAAATAAAAATTTGATAAGTATGGATTCAAAAAATGGATTTTTACCTTTTATTAATACGAAAGCCCATGCAGGTTTTTTTAAGAAATCGCACGATCATGATGTAATGGATGATTTTGAATTCTACAGAATTCCAGGTTACAATCCTTCAAAGGAAAGTGTGCTTATAGAGATAGAAGGAGACAGTATGCAACCTACTGTAATGTCTGGCGACATTTTAATTTGCCAACGGCAAAAAAAACTGGATTTTGTTCTGGATGGTTCTCTTGCAATAATTTCCACAAAGCAGGATCTTTTAACCAAACGTCTTTACAAACACGAGAACAGCGAATACTTTTGGATGGAAAGTGATAACCCTGATGAGGAGAGAAGGAAGCAAATTAGAAAATCAAATATCCTGAAATTATTTATGGTGCACGGAAAAGTAAGTACTGCACTCATTCCTCATAAAGAACTGGCGTTCAAAGGAAAAATTAAAGCGATGGAAGATGCTATTAAAGCTTTAAATATAGAGGTTTATGATATGAGTAAATTGCTACAAGCAATCCGTACGAAAAAATAAAAAATTTCCACTCTAAATATACAACAGCCTAGAAATCATAAGCCCTACACTGCGATGTAGGAGATCATCCTGATTTTTCTTTTCAACTATAATTAATTCTTAAGACGCTTCAGCTGTTTTACGCAAAAAGTTTCTCACAGACGTCTTTAAACAAAAAAGCCTCTCCTAAACAGGAAAAGCTTCTCATTGGTTTACTAAACCAAAGGTAAATCAAAAGATTTACCACAAACAACACAACTAATTTTCAATATTTTCACCAGCCGAAACATTCGTACCGGATTTTAATTCATCTTTTATGCTCTAGAACATGCAATCTTAATGAGAAACTCCGGATGTCAAAATTTCTGACAGCATGTATTTTTGAGTACAGATGGCAAATATACGATTACTTGCTTTATTTAAACAAGAAAATAAAAAGAAATGAATGCTGTCAGGATTCCGGTTCGGTGTATGAAAAGAAATTCTGCCTAACGTCAAATATCACTGGATCTTGTGCAGCTTTAAGCCAGGGCATCAGGATATTCATACATCCTGTTTATACAGTCTGACTTTAATGTTATTACGAAAAACAATAACACAAAAGGGCAGAGACTTGTCTACTACCGGAGGAGTGTCTATCTTTGCTGAGTTTTGTTAATTTCACATAAAATATTCTTAATTAAACATGGAAAGAGCTGCTGAAATACTTCAAAAGTATGATGATCACATTATGGAGGTTTGGGAGAAAAGAGTGAGAGAAGAAATTTCAGCTTCAAGATCTACGAGTCCGTTGGCTCTTAGAAATCAATTACCCCATGTTTTAGATGACATTGCCATCATCATGAATCGATATAAAGATTTTGAGGAGGTAAAAAGCAATGAAAAGTATGGCGAAATTATCGCTAACAGTACAGATCATGGTCGTCACCGGGCGACTTCTTCCAGCTATACGGTAAAACAGATTCTCCAGGAGTACATGGTTTTCCACCGCACTCTTACAGATGTTTTGAGAGAACACGAAGCCTATACGACTGAAGTTGGAATATTATTAAAATATACGCTTGAAACGGCTATGCTCAATTCTGCTGACTCTTTTAACAATTCACTTGAAGATATGCGGCATAAGCTTGTTGGCACCCTTGCACATGATATGCGCAATCCTATCTCGGCCGCTCTCTTTGCCATAGATATAATGGATTATAAACAGGGAGAAGAACGGTTTAATAAGGTAAAACGGATGACTACGCGCAGTTTAAAAAAATCACTTGATCTTATTGAAGGCCTTCTTGATGCAATTTCTGTAAAGGCAGGTGAAGGAATTACCCTTGATTTTGAAGAACTGGATATTATGCAGGACATCCTTTGGGTAAAAAACGAGGCCAATGAGATCTATTCCAACGAAATCAAATTAGAAACTGAAAGCAAGGAAATTAATGGCATTTTTGATGGTACAGCGGTAAGGCGTATTCTTGAAAATCTTGTAACTAATGGAGTAAAATATGGATCCCGTAACGAGCCAATAACCATAAAGATTGAAGATTCCCAGGAAGAACTAGCTATTCATGTTCATAACTATGGGAATCCTATCCCCAAAGAAAAACAGGGTGATATCTTTAAATTTCTGAATTCAGGCAATAAAGGAAAGTCGGGAAAGCTGAAAAGCTGGGGCATGGGTCTCACCCTTGTAAAAATAGTTTCCGAGGCTCACGGCGGAAGCGTAAGACTTGAAAGCAGTGAAAAAGACGGAACCACCTTTACTATTACACTGCAAAAGTTTCTCAACAATCCCGGGAAAGTAAGGTCAGAATTGAACTTTTCTAACGAAATATAAAATTCCTCGTAAGCTATTTTTAGGAAGTAACAATAAAAGGTCGCTTCGTTTACATGTAAAGTAAACTACACATTTTGTAAAGCTTAGTTTTCAAAATAAAGATATTTATAATACTTTTGTGTAAAGTAAACTTTACGACATATAGACTTATGAAAAACTTAGATCACAACTTTCACACAAAAATGAGGAAGAATACCGTGAACCTGGCCAAATGGACAGCCGCCTGGGTAGTAACCATGGCTATAGTCGCCTTTGGTCCTAAATTAATTTGGAACTTCCACCCTGTTATTAGTGTAATTGCAATTATTATTAATTTCGCAGTAGGAATTGGAATGATCCTGGCCAACAGAAGGCATCTTAATACACAGGATGAAATGCAGCGCAAGATTCAGCTGGAAGCAATGGGAATAAGCCTTGGAATTGCCGTAGTAGCGGGCTTAGCCTATTCCATGATGGATGTTGCAAATTTAATTCATTATGATGCAGAAATCGCCCACCTGGTTATTTTAATTGATCTTACTTATTTAGCCGGCGTTATTTACGGAAGTTACAGGTACAAATGAAAAACAGGATCAAAATACTCAGGGCCGAGCACGACCTGACCCAGGCAGATTTAGCAGAAAAACTGGAGGTTTCAAGACAAACCATTAACGCTATAGAAAAAGGTAAATTTGATCCCAGTCTCCCCCTGGCTTTTAAAATGGCTTCACTTTTTCAGAAAAAGATAGAAGAGATATTCCATTTTTATGAGGAGAAAGGTAAAAACCAGTAAGTTCATAGAGTTTCAAAAAAGGCGCAATTGGAATGAATTTTTGGTGCTACTACCATTTTTAAGAATTGAACCTATTCTTTTGGGGTGTACTCAAATTCGTAGAACTTCCCAAAACCTTCGGAATCTTCATTTTCTGATTGCGCAAACAAACCTATTACTACGCCGGTAAATCCACCTGCAGTTTCAGAACTTAAATATTTCACATCCATTTTATCTATTGTAGTATATTTTTTTCCGTCTACAGAATACGCAAAAGAGTAATGATCCTGCTCTCCCATTAGCCTTAGGTAAACCGGTTGTCTATCAATCATAATTTCTTGCATTTCATGGATTAGATTTCCCAGGCGATAGCGCAACACTAAAACACGTTCATCAGCATCTTTATGCCTGACAAAAAGATCATAATGTGAATTATTGTCCATGAATAAAGTTAGTCCGGCTTCATCATTTCTTTCAGCGTCAAGGAGATCCATGTGGGCAGTGGCGCTAAATTTCATGTGTTGCTGACGACGACCTACAAAAGTGGGAGATTCATTGTCACCCAGAGAGACAGGAGTGGTTTTCAAAATTAAGTAACCTTCCTCCGGGTTTATAATATAATTTTCCTCCCCGGGATTTCTTAAATAGATCCATTCATGACCAAGCTCAGGTTCTTCAAAGCTTGCCGTACGTGCTGTAGTACCTTCAAAAGGTTGCAGCGGTAAGGTTGGAGTATCCATGTATAAACTAACAGTACCATCACCGTTTACTACGGGCCACGCATTTTCATCCCATCTCACCGGTGCTAAAAAAGTTTCACGACCTAATACATGATGGTTCCCGGACTGTGGCCTGAAACCTAAAAAAACCATCCACCATGAACCGTTCTCTGCCTGAACAAGATCGGCATGCCCTGTACCCTGAATAGGACTCATTTGAGTTTCCACCCCAATATGGGTCAAAATAGGATTGGCGGGATTGGATTGATAAGGGCCTTCAATATTCCTACTGCGGGCAATGGTCACCGTATGTCCATACTCTGTTCCACCTTCGGACAACAAAAGATAATACCAACCATCCTTTTTATAAATATGTGGTGCTTCCGGGTATCTTCCACCTGTACCACCCCATATAGGTTTAGTTTCTGAAAGCTGCTCCCCTGTCTTAGGATCAATTTCTGAAAGATGTACGATATTATTAGGGTTCGTGGTAAGGTAACACTTATCTCCTTCAAAGTACAGGGAAGGATCTATGCCTTCGGCCTCCAACCACACGGGGTCAGACCATTCCCCTTCAGGATCATCAGTATACACTAAAAAATTGCCTTTGCCCGATACATTTGTGGTTACCATGTAAAAGGTCCCTTCGTGATAGCTTATAGTTGGCGCATAAATTCCTGCAGAAATACCCGCATTTTCCAAATCTAACTGGGACTTCCTGGTCAATACATGGCCAATTTGCCGCCAGTTTATCAAATCTTTGCTGTGGAATATTGGTACGCCGGGAAAATAGGCGAAACTGCTGTTAACCAGGTAGAAATCGTCTCCCACTCTACAAACACTGGGATCTGGGTAGAAACCCGGAATGACAGGATTGTCATATCCCTGAGCCTTTGATTTAGTGAAAGTGAAGAAAAAACACAGGATAATAAAATAAACTCTTTTCATGAATTTGGACAGAATTATTGGCAGAACCTTGGATACACACCTTCATCAATCAATCAGCCCATGCAATATAATGGGAATATTTGAAATGCGAGGCAAAATGTCCTTTTTGAATCGTTTACCCCACCATTGCCCTGCCCTCTTTCGCTTATTAATTGAAAAAACCTTCATTATCCACAATTCTTCCATAACTATCCACATTTCCGTAAAGGTTTGAAAATCTTTATTCTCGTGAAGAATTATACGCCTTCCATGTTAAACATTAGAAAAGCATTGCTTAGAAAAATCAAAATTTTGAGGTTGACAGCGTATATTCTTTTATTTTCGCCTCTATAAACATAAAATTATTATCATGAAAGATCTTATTGAAAACATCCAGACCACTTATGAATCATTTCAGAATGATGCCAACACTCAGTTAGAAAACGGTAACAAAAGTGCCGGAACCAGAGCAAGAAAGTCATCTTTAGAACTGGAAAAATTATTAAAGGAGTTTCGTAAGGTTTCTATTGCAGAATCCAAGAAATAAAAAACTTTATTTTAGAATTAGCCCCCATAAATTCATTTTTTTGGGGGTCGGTTTTTTTTAGTTGGTGTTTAAATCTCCCACAATTTTCTTTCCGTGATAGGCGTCAGCGCCAATAAGGTGATGTACCTCATCAATATTTTCATCAGTAATTTTACCGGCAGCTACTATTTCAAGTTTTCCCCCGGCTATTTCCAGCATTTGCCTAAGTATTTTCCAACCTTCTAAGGCAGTGGCTTTACCGCCGGAGGTTAAGACAGCCGAAACTTCTTTGATCTCTGTAAGTTTTTGTACGGCATCCACAGGATTGGGGGTATCATCTATGGCTTTATGGACTACTACCTTTAAGGGCGAAGCAATTTTAGCAAGCCTTTGAATCTGTTGAAAATTCATATTATCGTCCTTCTCAAGAATACCAAGTACAACGCCTTCCACTCCCAGGTCTTTGCATAATTTAATGGAATTGATCATTTCATTTAACTCGTCTTCAGAATAAACAAAATCACCGCCCCTCGGTCTGATCATTACCCTTACCGGAAGTCCTGTTCTTTGAGCGACAAGGACGAGATCTCTGGACGGCGTTGTTCCATCAAGATCCAGCCGATTACAAAGCTCGATCCTGTCTGCTCCTTTCATTTTTGCCTTTTCCACCTGGAAAAGGTTTTCAACACAGGCTTCTTTTATATAATTGTTCATTTGACCTCTAATCTTTATTCCAAAGGTAATGATTTTCATTGCCCTTCTTAATACAGTCATCCTACAAAAAGATTTTTTACTTTTGGCATCCATTCCATGTTATGACCAGAATTTTTCTTTTAAGCGTACTTTTTCTTATTCCAGGCCTGCTTTCTGCGCAACTGGTAAATATTGAAGGAAAACGCATGCAGACAGACTCTGTAAGGTTTGCGCTAAATGCCGATTTTTCCTTCAATCATTCCAACAATGACGGGACACAGGTAAATCAAATCGATGCTGCCCTTACCACGCAATTAAAATCAAAGGATCTTCGGAATATTTATTTCCTGCTGGGAAATTACAAGCTCATAGATTCCGGAGAAGAGAACCTGCAAAATTCCTGGTTTCTGCACGGCAGGTATAATTACCAGTTTAATGAGCTTTTAAGGTTTGAAACTTTTATTCAGGGGCAGTATAACCAACTTCTAATTGTAGAACAGCGCAATCTAATTGGTGCCGGGCTGCGAGTGAAATGGGTGGATAAGAAACGCTTCACCGGCTATGCCGGCAACAGCTATATGTATGAAGTGGAATATAGTGAGCGGGCAGGAACTACTAATTACAATCACCGCAACAGCACCTATCTTACCTTATCATATACTGCAAAATCGAACAAATTTTCTATTGCCAATACTGTTTACTATCAACCGCTTTACAGAGATTTGAACGACTACAGGATTTTAGAACAATTTCGAATGGATATTCCTCTATCTGAGTGGTTCAAAGTCTTTACCATTTATAATTATTACTTTGACAGCAAAACGCCGCTGAATACCCGGGAATACACCTCTAATTTAAGCATAGGTTTAGGATTAACATTTTAACCAGGAATAAGAGGGTGTCAACTTATCATTTCTGCGTTTAAGAAAAATTGTCAAAAATGACATTTTTAGCACTTCTTCTCGAGAGCATAGAATTTCATTATTCCTTTATGAAACACCCTCTTAGTTTTTCTTTTTCGGAGGTGGGAATTTTTAAAAAATTTAATAAATTTACCTGGTAACAAGTAATCATCTCATTTTTTTCACATTTATTAAAAAATTTTACTCCCCAGCATCACAAAATATCTTCCTGTTAAGAAAATTAGATGATGAAAATTGTTTAACAGATAAGAATGGTCAGGAAAAAATCCCATCTCAATATGAAAATATTCTTTTTTACCGCCATACTTTTCTTCGGCCTTACCTCTAAAGCGCAGGAAAAGGAAATGCACCAAGAAAAAGCAAACAACCCAGTTTTTCCCGGGTGGTATGCAGATCCTGAAGGAATAATTTTTAACGACACCTACTGGATTTTCCCCACTTATTCCGCCCCTTATGACCAACAGGTGTTCTTTGACGCCTTTTCTTCTCCTGATCTTGTAAACTGGACAAAACACGAAAAAATTCTGGATACTTCAGCCGTTCAATGGGCAAAAAGGGCAGTTTGGGCGCCTTCTATTATAGAAAAAGATAATCAGTATTTTCTCTTCTTCGGTGCAAATGATATTCAGAGTGATGCAGAAAAAGGAGGTATTGGAGTTGCAGTCTCCTCCACTCCTGAAGGTCCTTACAAAGATCATTTAGGAAAACCGCTTATTGATCAATTCCACAACGGGGCGCAGCCAATAGACCAGTTTGTTTTCAAAGATAAGAATGGGCAGCATTATCTCATCTACGGAGGATGGAAACACTGTAACATCGCCAGGTTAAACGATACTTTTACAGGATTTGTACCTTTTGAAAACGGGAAAACTTTTAAAGAAATCACTCCCGAGAATTATGTAGAAGGCCCCTTTATGTTCTTTAGGAACGGGAAATATTACTTCATGTGGTCTGAAGGTGGATGGACAGGCCCAGATTATAGTGTGGCTTATGCCATTGCTGATTCCCCAATGGGTCCATTTAAACGCATAGGTAAAATATTGCAACAAGACCCCGAAATTGCAACCGGTGCAGGCCATCATTCGGTAATAAAAGTTCCCAATGAAGATAAATACTATATTGTCTATCACAGGAGGCCGCTTGGGGAAACAGATCGTAATTCAAGAGTGACAGCTATAGAAGAAATGCATTTCGATGACAACGGCCTTATCAAGCCTGTGACCATTACACATGAAGGCGTGGAAGCATATCCTCTAAATAAATAGCCTTCCAAAAACATAAGCCACAAATAACTTTCTTGAATAACCTGTTGTGCCCAAAACCAAAGTTTTGATATACATATTTCTTCAGCGCCATCTAATGGCGTCCTCTCATCTTAATATTGTACTATAAATCAATAGCCATGAGAAAACTGGTAATCACCCTTACAGAAGAACAGTACCAACACATCCAGGAAGAGATTAAATACTCAAACAGAAATCATCTCTCAGAAGGTGTTTTTGGCGGGTATGAACTTTGCCTGAACGTATCCATCCCCAATGTCTTCGGAAGTACACTGGAGATGAAATCGGCTAACACTATTGATCTCGGCGAAGTGGAATGGAAATTTACTGAAGCACGGGATAAAAAGTCGCAACTCTGATAAAATTAAGCAGAACCTTAACCTAAACATATAGTATCATGTCCAGAGACAAACTTATCCTCACTTAACACGCCTTACTGGAAACCCATGCAGAGTTAACAGACCGCATTATCAACGTAGGCATGACCGGCGAATTTGAGGAAATGAATAATACTTCTCGCGAGGGAGATACTTTTAAGTTTGACCTGCAGATGTTTCGGAACAGTAAAGACCCAAACCTCCAACTCTTGATGAATTTTTTTGATGAGCTGGGAAGCCTAAGGAATTCAATGGTAACGATCAACGGAATTACTGAAGAGGAACTGGAAGATGAAAATGTTTAAGGTATAACATACGAAGTTAGCAGGACGCTCCGGAAAAAAAAGGGATTTTTAACACTCTTCAAGATATTGCTCTCCATTTCGTAAATTTCTTCGGAAAAATTCTGAAGAAAATGAAAGCCTTCTTTAAAGACATTTTTGAATACCAGCATCACTTCAACCAGATCCTGGCAGAGGTTTTTGCTGAAAATAATGAAAAGATAAGCAGCCGTACGATGCCGCTTTTTTCACATGTCATCAATGCACATCAAATCTGGAATGCTCGTATCCTTGGGGGCAAACCATTGGGAGTTCACCAGCTCCACAGCCTGAAAGATTGCAAGAGACTGGATCATCAGAATCTTAAGGATACTCTGGAGATCCTTGACAAAGTTGATATTCAAAAAAAGATTAACTATACGAATTCCAAAGGCAACAATTTCAGCAATTCGGTGCAGGAAATACTTTTCCACATCTCCAATCATTCAACGCACCACAAGGGTCAGCTTATATCAGACCTGCGCAGCTGCGGAATGGAACCTCCCGTGACAGATTATATTTTCCATAAAAGATGATCTGAAGTATTTTCAGAAGTCAGTATAAAAAGACAGCCGCCAAAAAAAGCCTGAATGGGCGAAAGATCGAACCTTTAATTCTTCTTTGGCTTTATGGATCTTCCTTCTGGAACCTTGCGCTTCGCCAACAACTTTATATAAAATGCTATTTTCGGCACTTCTTTTTCCGCAACATTGTTTAAAAAGAGCAGCTTAACTTCGTAAACCTCCTCTTTTTCAAGATTATTCTGAAAAAATAGTATCTTCATCTGCTCGTACGTCTTCCCTACCGGCGCAGCAAGAAATTCCTCCTATGAAAAACCTTTTTTTAGCAGTTGCACTTTTATGTTCGGCCATTGCCTTTTCCCAGTATTCCGTTCAATGGCAAAAGATTGATTCCCTCGAGCTGGAGGGAAGGGTCGAATTGGCCGGGGAGATCGTTGCAGATATCCTGAAAACTGCACGCGAAAACAAGGATTATGAGCAGCTTATCAAGGCAAAGATCTATGAGTACAAGCTTTACCAGATCAATCATGAGAACTCAGATCAGTTTATTCTGAAAGACCTCAACCACAGTCTGGCGCAGCTCCCGGTGCCTTACAGGAATGTACTGCAAAGCTATAAAGGCCGGTTTTTACAACAGTACTACCACCGGCACCGCTGGAGGATCAACAGGCGAAAAGCCATTGACAACCCAGATCCGGCCGATCTCGCCACCTGGTCCGAAGAAACTCTGCAGGACAGCATCAGGACTAGTTATGAAAATTCCCTGCAGCATCCGGAACAGCTTATCATTACTCCCGTTGAAAAGTTTTCTGAACTTCTGGATCCTGAACCCTTACACCGGAAATACAAACCTACACTTTACGATCTCCTGGCATATGAAGCCCTGGATTACTTTAAAGATCCTTCTAATTTTCCGGCCCTCACTCCTGCTGAAGAATATGCATTCAATGACCCGGCACTCTACGGTCCCACTGCAGCATTTCAGCAGATAGAATTTCCTGAAGCAGCGCAGCATACTTCCGAAGTATATGTATTAGCGACTTTTCAGAAGCTGGAAGACCTGCATTCAAAAGATAAAGATCTGGTGACCATGGCCTATACTCAACTTCAGCGACTGGAGTACATAAATTCCAGCTATAGAGGGTCCGAAAAATGGGAAAAATACACCCAGGCACTAGACCGGCTTCTCCAAAAGTACATGAATACAACGGCCGCACCATTGCTACTGTACACCCGCGCAGTCTTATATTTTGAAAGAGCCGGGGAAAAAGATGAAGAAGGAAAATTGCTGCATCCTCATTTCAATACAAAAGCCGTGGAACTGGGAGAAAAAATTATTCAGGAATTTCCAAATTCTGAAATGGAACAACGGGCTTTCTCCCTCATAAGTGCCATAAAAGCCGTAGAACTCGATGTACGGATTGCAGATTACCATTTGCCTCAAAAAGCGTCGAGGATGCTGCTCTCCTACAAAAGCATAGACTCGGTGCAGGTGAAGATCTTCAGGGTCCCCGCTGTGAATACCAGTACAAACCACTGGAATTTTAAGTACGAGATAGAAGAACTGGTGGAGAACCAAATTCCGCTCTTCAGCGAAAGCCTTTCACTGCCACGTGCCGGCGATTTTAATTTTCATTCTACCGAAGCCATCATCCCGCCGCTGAAAACAGGAACTTACGTGCTTCATGTCTCTGGAGAGAACAGCTTTGGAAAAAAAGGCTACAGTTTCGGCTTTTTAAGAATCACAAATCTTAGTCTTTCACAAACCGCTTTTGAAGAGCTGCAATTGTACCGCACGCTGGACCGCACCACCGGTTTTCCCGAAGATGATGTACAACTAACCTGGATGCACAAGGGAACAGCGGTAAGGAAAAGAAAAACGAATAAGAAAGGAGAAGTTTTTGTCGACAAAAATTCGACTCGCACGCAGTTCGATTACCTCCTGGCTACCAAAGGAAAAGACACTCTTATAACTCACTACTGGGAGGGATCCTACAGAAATGAGAATGACAAAAAAGATCCTCTAAAGGCAAAAACCCTGCTTTACCTGGATCGTGCAATTTACCGGCCGGGCCAGAAAGTGCATTTTAAGGGAGTGTTGCTGAGCCACAAAAACGGTGAGACCAGGACAGTTCCAAATGAATATGTAGAGGTTTACGTAGAAGATCCCAACTACGAGGAGGTTACCAGCTTTAGGCTAAGGACCAACAAATACGGCTCCTTTCACGGAGAATTTCTATTGCCGAAAAATGGTATTACAGGCAGGTTTAACATTTATACCGAAGAAGACACAGAAGCTGAATCCGCTTTTTGGGAGGAGATCTGGGATGAAGAGACTTATCACTACGAGGAAGTTTACTTTAATGTGGAGGAATACAAGAGACCCACCTTTGAGGTAAGCATGGACAGTATAAGGAAGAGCTACAGCTTTGGGGACAGCATTCAGGTTTCAGGTATTGCCAAAGCTTTTATGGGTGCACCGGTAAATAATGCCCGGGTGATCTATACAGTCAACCGTCGTGAAATGGTCTACCGCTGGTGGTATTATGACCGGGGCGAATTTACCAGCATTAAAACAGATACAGTACAGACTGATGAAAAAGGCCATTTTAGCCTCAAGTTTCCCGCGGAAATTTCCGGAGGAGATTTGGAGAAGCCCAACCTTATTTACGAATACAATATTGAAGCTACAGTTACCGATATATCCGGGGAAAGCCGGGAAGGCAACACCAGCCTTAAGATTGGCAGGAAAAATTTACTGCTGAAGCTCGAACTTCCTGAAGATGTACAACGCGGTGATACACTGCGCCCAAACATCCTGGCAACTAACCTCAACGATCAGCCCGTGCCTGTTTCGGGAAAGCTGAAGATCTATAAACTACAGGGCCCGGACCGTATGTTGCGCGATAGATTATGGCCTGCTCCCGAAATACAGACAATCCCTGAAGAAGAATTCAAAGAACTCTTTCCCGAAGAACCTTACGAAGACGCACTCGAACCAATGGACTGGCCGCGTGTGGAAACTGTATTTGAAGCCGATTTTAAAACCGATGGTCGCTATGAACCTCAGATTCCCGTGCATGTCTCGTGGAAAACAGGGAAATACTTAGCTGTTTTGGAAGCCGAAGGCGGGAACAATGCTGCTACTGCAAAAAGGTTATTTGATGTAAATGATCCTGCCGCCCCTTCCCTGCCGGAAAATGAAAGATTTGCTGTTTCCATGCTGCAAAAGGATCTGGAAAAGAAG
>JACLAD010014030.1_pt1 | contig 12948 bp, 10 predicted proteins | sample 8027901 | NCBI WGS metagenome assembly JACLAD01 (sample SAMN15725071, study PRJNA655200) | protist metagenome | isolation source: fluorescence activated cell sorting (FACS) single amplified genomes of... | place: Spain: Blaines Bay Microbial Observatory, Mediterranean Sea | collected 2016-07-05
ATTATGGTGAATAAGAAGGGGGAAAGGAATCAACAACATATCCAACAGCAGATCCATCAACAGATCCAACATCAGATCCAACAGCAGGGCCATTGATCCAACCACTGATCTAACCATAGATCCAATATACATGCAATGGATTGCAACATTGTTATCCTTGCACATAATTATAAATTCTAAATGTTGATAATGGTGGATTTACAAAAAATAGCCAAATGATATATATATATGCTAATGCGGTCTATATTTATTTAGTGACCAATTATTGGGTGCAACTCCCAACATATAGCAATTATTATTATAAATTGAAGTATTATCATTATTGTTGGCCATGGATTTGAATCCATTTTAGAATATTAATATTAATAAATCTCTCTACAGAGATACCAACTGATGAAGTTTTGCAAGAATATAACTTGAATTTTCGTGTCCAAATCAAATATTGGGAGTTGAACCCACCCAATAAATGGTCACTAAATAAATATAGACCGCAATAGCATATATTATTATTGTCATTTTGTAGGATCTGTAGCAATAGATATCCTTAGATTGCATTTTGCGACAAGAGATTGCTTCTGTCGATGCCAAAAATGATATAAAATCATTTAACATATCTATACACATATTTTGTCTGCAGAGAATAAATTCAAACAGCTTTCAATTATCAAATAATTTACTTTGAAATTATCTTTGCACATAATGTTTTTGTACAATGCTGACTAACTAGCTAGTTTTTGTAAGCGTTTGAACGATAGTTTTTTGTTTAATTATTTAATAAGAAGAAAAAGGAGGAACACTAAAATGATTGTTTAAGTTTGTTTGATTCATGCAATAATGTCAGATATTCCGATCATATAATGTTCCTTTTCATTGTTGGTTAATAAGTGAATACAGTCATCTTGCAACCATTTTGCACACAATTTCGTGATATATTCTGGCGCTATTCGTTGTGTTGATGCTTCATCATAATTTTTTCTCCAATATCCAACTGCTAACATTTCACTATTTGTATTATTCTGCACAAATGCTAATGCATTGTCAATATCTTTGAATGGTGGACAACATAATGAACATCTTTTAAATGTATAGTAATTTGTATCAACAATATAAATATGATCAAAATATCCTTTGGTCTTGGTCTCGGATTCAGATTCAGTACCAATTATTATTAAATATTGATCATCATGAGTTTTAACAGTGACAGTAGAATGTACTCTATTAAATGGAACAGTGAATCTCAATGACTGTATCCATTTTTTCTGTTCTAAATCAAATCTGGCAAATGATTCTTCATTAAATGCTAAAATGCATTTTTTGGATGGTAAATATATCACATCTTCAATATATTGCATTTCTAATGGAATTTCTTGAAAATCTTTACTCTTCACATTAAATATAAAATGTTCACAGTCTACACCAAATAAATGAATATCATTGTTAACCACAATTAATTGATGAAAATATCCGCTTTGAGTTTGGGTACATAATGTTGATAATTTTTTAGTTTTCATATTAAATTCATGTAATGTTTTGGATAACCCTTGTTGATCAAGAATAAATAATTTTTGTGCTTCAACATCAGATGCAAATATTCTATTCTTCTCCATTTGTCCATTCTTTAACATTTCCATTTGGAAATTTGGTGTTGTTGTTGAAGGTGGATTTAAATTTTGGAAATCGAAATCAGGTTCGAATTTATTATTATTTAAATCGTAAATACGCATTTTGGTTTTTTGTCTGGAATTAATAAATCCATATAACAGCTTACAATTATTATCAACTACTAAACCATTTGCTTGTGTTGACATGGTGACTTACAAAGTTTTCAAGTCTTAGTTGTGTTTGTAGTAAGTTTTCTCATATAGATCATGGTTACTGATCAGACAATATTGTTCAAGATGATCAGATTAGAACAATACCACTCAATGCAGCATTCAATAAAGCATCCGGTGCATCCTTTACCGAATCAGTAAATGTAGTCTTTGCATCATTTAATTTTTTTTTAGCTTCCTCCTTTACTTTGGCACCAGCTCGTGATGTTGTAGGTTGTGATGTAGTTGGTTTCTTAGTTGGTGTTTTATTCTTTTTCTTTGTAAAAGAACTCTTTGATTTTCCCTTTACTTTACCTTTCTTATTTGTTCTCTTTTCCTCCCAATTCCAGCCAATCGCTAAACCGACATTATGATAAATATCAATTGTAATTCCAGCAAATAATTCCAATTTCTCAGGGATTCCACGATATGTATTTGGATCAATTACCTTCGCAAAATCACCATCTAATGCTGAAGCAACTCCACGAACAAAACCTTGAATGACTTGTAACCAATGCACTTCGAATCTATATATCTCTAGGAAATGCTCTTTATCATCAAATAAAGCTAATATAACATCTGCTATTTCTTTATATACTAATCTTCTTCGGGTTTCTTCTTCGGTGTCAACAATGGTTGATTCATTTGTTTGTTTTGATTGATATTCCGCCTTAAAATCATCACTGTTCCGCCCATGTAACGGATCTGTTTCTTCCTCTTTATCTAAAGTTGGATCAATCCCTCTCCATTCATCAAAGGTGAAAGGATACGTTATCAAAACATAGTCATTTACGGCTGATTCAACATATATTTCATTATATAGATTATTTAGTTCAGTTTGTGTTACAGGATAACTGTCCATAATTCTTAATGTAAATCGATGACTGTTCCACATCAAAATAGATGAAAAATCTACCATTTCCCATGTATTTTGAAATTGCATAAATGATACTTCTTGTTTTTCAGCATCAATCAATGTATCATAAGATATTTTCCTATTTTTTGGTTTTCGTCCCCAATATTCATCAAAATCAGCCTGTTTATAATTATTTTTAATTCTAGTCACATTATGTCCATATTCATCTGTATCATTCATTGTTAGATTTCGGTGCATTTTAACATTTCCATACGACTCTAATTCATTGATATAACCATCAGGATTATAAAATAATGTTGCTTCTAATCTCGGCAATAAGTATCTTAATACAGCAAACAACGCATCTTGTTGTGGTATTGCAGACGTTGTTCTGTTGGGGTTATCATCAAATTTTGGACAGGTTATAGACGAAACAGCTCCTTCAGAGACAAAAATATGACATGGTGGTTCTGGTGCCAATATTTGAGAAGTTTGATTGTTATTTAATGTGGTATTCACGATATCCGAAAAATTATTAAATGAAGTATTGACTTGATGAATTTCAATGACTTGTCCATATAATTCATATTTTGAGGTGGTATTATCCGCAAAATTTATCCAATATTTAATTGATGTCGTTACATTCTCGCAATCCTCATCATAATCAATTGTTGCTTCAATTTCATCGATAAATTCTTGATATAACTCTGGATCGGTTGTATTTGTACCATTTGTTTTATTGTAAACACCACGACATAGATTGATGAATCCATTGTAGAAATATGCATAATCTTGATTAAAATATGATAATGCTACTGGGTCATAATCTGGACAGGCTGTTTATATATCAAATTGTTTATGTATCAAATGATCTTTAGCATCGGACAACAGATTGCCATATAAATTGAAAAAACAAACCAAATTCTTGGTGAATAAGATTATCTTCATCATAACAGATTTCTGTATCGATAATGCACGTATCACCGCACCTGGTTTCAATATTGTTCGTGTATTTAAAGAGTAGTGAATCTAGCAAATCGTTGCAAATATTATTGTTATAGTAACGAATTAGTAATTTAATGTATTTAACATACCAAACACAATTCCATTGTGAAGTACATTGGGCACAAGAATTAATTCGACACGGATTCTCTACGTAAGATGAAGTTGGATGTAATGTTGGCTTGGCTGTAGTAGGTGATAATGATGGTTCTGATGGCTCAAATGTCGGAGCGGCTGTAGGTGATTTGGTTGGATCTGATGTATCATGATAATTGTTGTTTATATTTCCAATATTTTGTGTGATTGCTAGAAATGGCCATAAAGATAACCAAAGTAACATGGTTCTACCAACAAAAGTGACATGCACGGCACTGACCATGGTAGAGGTTTTCAATAAATAAATACAATGAAAACGATCAATCGGAATTGCTACTGATAATCAATGAAATACATTGGTGATTGATTTACGTTCTCAATATCGGCACTTTGACCATTATTGTTTGTGCATACTTTTCCTGTATCATTTCCAAATAAATCATATTGTGTCCAACATCCACTTTTACCCATATCAATAGTAACAGTGATATTTATATTTGTATTGTAATCTGTAATATCATTACAATCTTGAGAATACCAAGCAACCATATTTGTCATACTATCGCCATCTACTCCAAACTTCATCACTTTAACTTGATCTTTTTGACATCCATTACATTGAATATTATCAGCAACCACAAATTGTGACCATCCAAAATAGTTATTCTTTTCAATCATATCATGATAAGACATTGCAGCATCAAACGATAATTTATGAACAAATGGTAAACTTTCATTGTTATATTGATATCCAACAGTACCAAAATTTTGCTCCCTTTGTTCTAAATCACTTCCATCATCTTTAAAGTCATAGAAAATACTGACAGTAATATTATTCATATTATTAACTAACCATTGCCTCACCAACCATTGAGCTTGTCTTTCAAAAGTGACAATCTCTGCACAATTCCATCCAATACATTGCATTGCTTCTCCATTTGTCGTATTTACACATGATGGCCATCTGTCATTTACACAAAAATGTTTAAACAAAAATATGTATAACATATATTATTATATATACCCCCATTCAGAACTGATCATTGGAATAAACTTCGATTTATCTGGATTATATTGATCGATCAATGATCTGTAGAAAATATATTTATGTACATAATAATTATTTGTATGTAAAATAATTTATAATCAATTAACACCTCAATGATAAATAATTGTCAGTGACTGTTTCAGGACATCCACAACGGTATGGATGACTGCTTACACCATCAAAATATTTTAAAACACCCATTTCAAATATTGTGGTTAAGAAAGTATAGTCAATTCCAGAAGTGGCTGGACCAACAAATACTTCATCAGATATTGTAGTATTTGCTCTAATTGCAGCACCAACTGCTAATGCTAATGTACCATATTGTGTTGCATTTGGTGCTGGTTTCCAAAATCCAATGTTTGGTTCATTCCATAATTCCCAAATAATACCTTTACCTTTAAAATGAGTAAGACTTGCAACTGTCCAATTGACAAAAGCATCAATTGATTCCTGTGTAGTTGGTGCATTTCCTCCATTATATAATGGATTGCCATAATCTAAAATCCAATATGGTCGTATATTTACAGATGATAAGGAATTATATAAAGTGTCATATGAATCATAATTATAGATTCCTTTCTTTTGTTCTGTTCCTTGCCATGAAAAATCCATTCTAATAATAGTATATGATTCAGACATTTCTTCAGCAACTCCTGGTTGTGGCGATGTGAAATGAATATTTGTGCCATGTTCAATAATGTTTGGGAAAGCTGAGTACATTGCATGAACCAATAAACCAAACAGTAAGGTGTGTGCCATCTTCATTGTTGAAAACTTGGGCATAACTTTGCAACCTTCTTGCTCTGAGTCAAAAGTACAGCGATGTCAACAGTAACAATGAAGCACTTTTGGCTGATAGTATTGATGATTACCACAGTATCATCCAATTCTGGATACGGACTGTATGGAGTCGATGAAGATGCAAATCTCTACAAATATGATATATTATTAAATGGCAGTAATTCATCATTTAAGGTTTCAACTACTCCAAATTATTATTTTACAGGGAATGCTTTAGGTGTTATTGATAAAAATTTAAATATTTATTATGCATTGATTGTAGAAGTAACAAGTTGGTATTACTCAATTATTGTACCATTTCAATTAAACGGCAGTAGAAACTCAGACATTCAACCTTATTCACCAATTCATTTACCATCATTATATGCATGTTCTGTTGCTGATGGAGATAAAGCAATTACAATTAATCAAAATACGGGAGAATTATATATATTGGGACCAAAAACAGCTCAATCAGAATCAGAAATGATACTCTTAAATATTAAATTTGATCCATTGGAGGATAATGCAATTATCAACCAAATTGGCCCAAGCTATACAAATATGAGTTTTAAACAAGTCACAGAAGGTGGAATGTCAACATATGATACCAAGAGAAATATGTTATGGTTTTCATTAATCAATGATGATTTAAATCGTATTTATTATCATATAAATACAACAAATGGAGTGGTTAATAATACATTGATTTTAAAGCGAAATGGAAATAATGGTGGTGTTTGGTATGATGCATTATATTTTGATAAAATGGATATAATCATTGGTATTATTTGCCATTATTCAGAGACAAGCAATAATATTACATTTCAATTTGTTTATTTGGACCCTATTTCTTTGGATATTGTAAAGATTTTTGATGCATTTGATGGAGTACAAGCAATATATTCTGATATGACTATTGATTATAAAAATCATCTATTTTATGCAGTCTTTGTTTATGGTAAAACAGAGCATCAACAACAAGATGGATATTTGGTACAAATTGATATAAATAATGGGACAATCGTTTCTAAACAAGAATTTTGTGGGATTGATTTTGGATCCATTGAATGTCCATCTTCTATGCAACTGTGGCAAAATGAATAAATAGATTCAAATTCATGCTTGTATTTTGTCGTCATAAATTGTACAACCCTTGAGGCTTGAGCAGCGAGCTACAATAATGGCAAAGATGTCCAATTTGGGGGTCACAGCACTCGCTGTGTTTATATTTATGTTTATTGCACTATGTTTCGTGTGGTATAGTGCTAACGACGACTTTTCCTCATACCTTCAAAATTATGCGACGGAATATGCTAAATATTTAACGAATAGCAATGGTGATGATACCATTGATATAAACGAAACAGAATTAGAACCAATGATTGATGGATTACAATGCTACAGTCAATATCAGCGGAATAATATATTAAATTATGGTGATTTAACTGCTAATTATTGTGTATATAATTATACTACAGACTGTAAAATGGAAAGAGCACAAAACATTTTATTTCCATCACAAAGTAAAAGTGGCACAAACAAAGAATTGAGAGCATTACAAGAGATACAAAAATTGACATATTTAGTGGTGGGACATCATGGTGGAGTTCAAATGGATGTACTCTCATTTTTATATCATAAACTAAGAATTATCAGCAAAAATATTTATAATATATGTATTGGCAGTTATTGCGAATTCTTAGATGAAACAATATCTCAAATATATTGGAATAAGGAGAAAAGTGATAAAATAATAGAAACTGTTGGCAAAAGTAATAGAATGTATAAGACAGGATATGGGCCATGTTGTTTTAGATCAAGCATGGATATCATAACAAATATTAATAAGACACAAAAATTTCGAAATTATTTGAAATCAGAGTTTGTTCAAATTGTTCCAGAGATTATTGATCAAAAATGGGATGTTATGATTTGTTTATTTCCCGGAGTTCAATGTATTGGATGGTTACCATTTGCTAAATCAATTATATTTAGATTTGCTCATCGATATGATCATCATTTATGGAATCCAGAAAATGCCAAGGTTAAATGGATAAAAATATTAAATATGATGATCGGATATTGTCGGAATAGAAACATCAATATGTTTGTTACAAATATTTATGATTATTATTATTTTAAACATACAATTCATTCAAAAGATGATAATGTACCTTATCTGTGGCCTAATTTTGCTCTACAATTTATTGATGAATTTGGTCGAAATTCAACAGAAACTCCACTTAATAGAAATCAGCATAATTTTTATGTCTTTGCTGATAGCAAAGCTGGTGCAAAATGCAGGAAAAATTATCTAAATATGACACAATTAACTAATAAATTGAAATTGGAACAAAACATTCATGTTGAATTAAATTACACCGTATCAAAATCATTCATGTATAACTCTTCTAATTTGCATTTAACCATCAATGGATTTATTATAATCCCTTATGCTGTTCATACAGCAAAATGGTCTGAATATTATAGCATTGGTATACCTCTATTTTTACCCTCATTGCAATTTTGGGAAGAACTGAATCGAAATTGCTTTGTTGTGACAGATCGTCAACACGGAAATAAACCAGAAAGAAGGTTTAAAAAAGAAGCACATAAGGAATTATATGAATTTATGGCTTATTCACCATGCTGTGGAACTGATCCATATACCAATTATCATCAGGATGTCTGGCTTCCATTTAGTGATTGGTATAATGATAAATTATTCAAATATGTCATATATTATGATAATGAAACTGACTTAGAAGATAAAGTAATAAATCATCATAAAGATCTGGAATTTAATAAAACTAAAATATTGCAAAGGAAAATGAAACAAATAAATGAATGGCAGGAAATGAGTGATATGTTTAAATACCAAATAGCTGATGTAATTTTTAAAGGACATTTAGCGTCTTTTAATGAAAATTGTATTCCATATGTTATTAATTCAACAGACTGTATTCGAAAAATGAATCCATCTGAACTTGATAGACCAAAGGCAAGTAACATAAGCACCAGTTAATCTCTAGATAGAATTTATCAAACAGTCCGTGGAATTTGATTTAACCTCAATTTTACAAGTCTTGAATTTGGTGCCTATTTGCCATTCTATCAATATGAATCGAGATTTAGATTTGACAGGCACTGTACAGGCGATATCGATATGCATCATTGAACCATAACATTGTAGTCGCATTATACTGTCGGCTTAGTCAAAACTAGGTGCTATGTTTGTCTGTTAGTTTTTATATAAATGTTTGAACAGACAAAAAATATACGGGTAAACTCTGAGTTTCATGGACCAAAAACACGTAATATAAGCACCAATTATCAAACTGCTATCTCTGCAGCGTTTGAGGAGTTCTGGGTTTTATTTTCTAGGCTTTGAATCAATCAATAACATGGTATTCTTAATTCATAAAAAGGAAATTCATATTTTGTTGGAGAGTCTCCATCACAATCTGTTCAAACCGTCATTTTTGTGTAAGTCAAACACCAAAGCAAACACATTAAGGCTAGTGTTATCATAAGTTCTAGTAAGGTGCTCTTTGAAATTCATGTCAATTTTCATTAAGTTCGAACTTGTACAGATTTTTCAAAGCTTACCTTGGACTCAAATGGCTTTTATGCTAACTATCGTGTTAATACTATCTGCAATTATTAGCAGTATGCATGCACAAGGACAAGGACCTGTGGCACCTTACAGTTGCGAAATAAATGAAGCAGGTCATTATCAACCGGTAGCATGTACACCAAATGCATATTATGTCCCTGGTGTTAGAATTCAATATTATTGGTCAACTTCTTGCACATCGTGTGGAGGCCCCATTGAAACAACAACTTGGTCATCATGTGCTTACGATTCATCCCATCAAGAAGATGGTGGACAAAGAGCATTTGTAGATAGTAAATGTTCATCTGCTAATCATTATGCATTTTTATGTGATAAATTGAATTGTTATCCTACTTCTGCTCCAAGTTATGACCCAACAAGTAATCCAAGTCATACTCCAAGCATTGCACCAAGCATTGCACCAAGTGAATATCCAACAAAGTATCCCTCATCAGGTCCATCAATGCAAACATTGACATCTACATCAACAAACAACGGTGATTCAACAACAATGATGAACACAGTGTATACAACCAATTTTAAATTTTTGCCAAATGCAACCAAAACCGAAGCAGAGGGTGTAAGTTTATTGGATATTATATTAATATCAGTTATTGGTTTCTTACTTTTGGTGATATTGGTGTTGGTATATTATCATTTTAAAAATAAAAAAATATATTTTGCAATGAATCAAACCAATGACAAACAACAAACTAAACAAGAAATTACAGCAGAATTAATAAATGATGATGCAATGAAAAATTCTTTTAACACTGATCTTAATGATGTATGATTTGATAATAAGGTTAAATATTTAGTTAAACATTGTGTTGTGATTTTATTATTTCGACCAATTTCCAGTACTTTAGAACAGACTTTGTTTGAAACACTTTGTTTTTAGAAATTTTGAAATCCCTACGGTGTGCGAGGATAATTTTTACATATGAGCTGTTCAAATTAATGCTGTTCTAAAGCATATGATAAGGCCGTGATTAATAAGAAAATTTGTTTATCATTGAATTTATTATTTGATAAATCAACAAACTTAAGACGATATTTCAGATGTTTGCTTCTTTTGTGTAAGATTTTGTGTGTTATTGACGATGGACGCTGTTAATTTAGTTTTAATATATAAAGCAAGAAATGCTGAAGAACCTTGTTTTTATGAATTGATTAAAAACATTGAAAAATAATAAAATGGAACAATTATGTATTTATAACAGTTAGTCATTTTCAATACTTTCGTTTATGTCTTTTTCTTGAACGTGATCTGGATCGAGACCTTGATCTATATCGTTGTCTTTCATTCTTTGATGACAATGAACTCGAATCGCTGTAGCAATCGCTATAAATATCATTAGATTCCGATGAAGATGATTCGTATCTTTTATTCCGATGCCTTTTCCGTCTCTTTTTGTGCCTTTTGTTGTGTTTCTTGCTTTTGTCATGAATTGTATCTTTCTCTCTTGTCCTCTTCTTTTTGCTCTTTTTCTTTTTTCGTTTTGTCTCTGTCTTTTCATCTTTTTTATATCGATCGATCTTTTTCCTTTTCTTTCTTTTTTTTGTCCTCTTTTTCTTTGGCGATTACCACAAAACAATGAATATATACAAATCATTCAATAACAATCATAAACAATAAAAGGTTGATTGTATGTAATTATAATTTACACAACTCGGTATTTTGAGGAATGATGATGAGATCCGTTATGATCGTCGTCCTCTTCTTGCTCTTCTTCTTCGTCGTAATCTCTTTTGCTCTGTATCTTTTTATCATTCTTCTTTAAATCACTATCACTCACTTTAACTCCTTTTTCTTTCTGATTTCAAACAGAGAATTTCAGGAAGTTGTAATAAATTGAAATGATATTTATATTGATATAAAATGCCACAAATAATATTAGATGTCTTTTGGAATTTTTTTCATGTCATTGTTTATTTTTTCATCAATTTCCATCCATAATATTTTATATCAAACAAACACAAAATATCAAAACAAAAGCACCAAACAACAAAAATACATATAATAATCAGTATTAAGAGTCAATTTATTCCAAAACAACAAAGTGTAGAAAAAAACTACAAAATGTACATCAAACCAAAGCAAAAAAATGGAGGGTGGAGAGTGAAGGAGATACAGAGAAAGAGAAAGAAGAGATTTATTTACCGGCCTTTTGTTGCAAAATGATGGTGAGATATTTATTGGCATTGGCTGTATTTGGGTTTAACTTTATAGCATTACGAATAGATTGTTCAGCTTCATCTAATTTACCTAAATGACATAATGCAGCAGCTTTAGCCACCATAGCATCACAATATTGATTATCCCATTCCAATGCAACTTCATAATGTTTAATTGCTTTTTGTAAATTTTTAGCTTTAGCCAAATCTATCCCTGATTTTAATGCATATCTTGCTGCAATCAATGCTTGTTCTTCACGCAAATATTTCTTATCAAATGTAATTGATTTTTGATGCAGATCATTGTTGTTATTCTTTAAGTCATCCTCATTCTGATTATTATTATGATGTAATTCTTTGTGTCTCTCAATACTTAACCAATCTTTACATACATTTGGTTTTCTGTACATTAAAGAGGAATAATCATTGATACCAAACGCGTTTCTCATCATATCAACACCTGCTGGATTTCTAAATAATTCATGATTTCTGATTCGATCAATCCATAATTTTTTATTCTTTTCAATGTTTCCATGTCCATGATCTGAATTATTTCCGCTCGGACTACTCTTATTTGAATATGATGAACCATTGTTATTATAATGATTGGTATTGTGATTATAATCATTATGATTGGTATTCTCTTCAAATTTATTTTGTAACAAATCAAATTCATTCATATTTAACTGATGTATATGTCCTTGATATTTAATTTGTTCTTGTTCTTGAACAGCGGCATATAATGGACTTGGTGCAATACTATTTGATACCTTTGATGGTACATAATAATTGGTATAATATTTATTGTTGTTATTATTAGTATTATTACCGTTACTCTTTTGATCATCATTTCTTTGTGTTGCTGTTGTTGTTGTTGTTGTTGCAACTGATTTATAGGAGCTATTATTACTTGTACTTCTCGTTAATGTTGGTTTAAACATTGGGCCGAGATTTGTTTGTAGTTGAAATGGTGATGTTGGAGCACTTAATGTTGACATTATAATATCCCCTTGTTTTGAAGTTCTTTTATGTGAATAATACGGAGAAAATCGCATGTTGTTATTATTATTGTTGCTGTTGTTATTATTATTGAGAGAAACTGGATTAAGTTTTGGTGATTTATTATGTGATAATCCTAATTTATGAAAATGAGGCTGAGGAGAATGTGATTGAATGGTAGTTATATATATTTCTAATGTATGATAATCAACCTTAATTACCACACCTTTTACTTGTGATCCAATGGGAAATTGTTTAACATATAATTTCTTTTGATTATGTATGGCATCTTGTTTTTGCTCAAATTGATTTGATGTTGACTTATTTTCAATTTCATCATACAGACATATTGCTGTTATATTTAATGCAGGATCTAAATGTTCATATTTTATTTGAGTACATGATGTCGAATTTGTATCTAAATGATAAATTGTATGAATTCTTATTGTTATTCCATCATCATCACGATCAATCAATGTACCATCAATAACCATAGATGTTGATATTTCTGATATTGTTCGTTTCTTAATTAAATAATCTTCAATTTGTTTAAAAC
>JACLAD010015866.1_pt1 | contig 12929 bp, 10 predicted proteins | sample 8027901 | NCBI WGS metagenome assembly JACLAD01 (sample SAMN15725071, study PRJNA655200) | protist metagenome | isolation source: fluorescence activated cell sorting (FACS) single amplified genomes of... | place: Spain: Blaines Bay Microbial Observatory, Mediterranean Sea | collected 2016-07-05
TTCACGTCGATCCGTTATCAAGGGTGGGACAGTTGCGGCTCTTGCTGCCAGTTTCCCACAAATCTGGATTAAAGAAGGCTGGGCACAAGGAAATTTCAGGAATAACCCGGGTAGCAGCGGTGAAATCAAATTGGGTTTCAATTACCCTCAAACTGGTCCCTACGCAGATGAGGGCGCCGATGAGTTTCGCGCTTACCAACTCGCAGTAAAGCATCTGAACGGTGAGGGTGATGGTGGGATGCTGAACACAATGAAGCCTTCAATGCTGAAGGGGAATGGGATATTGGGGAAGAAAGTTGTCTATGCAACTGGAGATACCCAAACGAATACGGATAAAGCTCGTTCGTCAGCAAAAAGATTGATTGAAAAAGACAATGTCATCATGGTGACGGGTGGATCATCGTCAGGTCCAGCCGTCGCTGTTCAAGCCCTCTGCCAAGAAATGGGCATTATCTTCATGGCTGGTTTGACCCATTCAAACGACACTACAGGCAAAGACAAGAAAAGATATGGATTCCGTCATTTCTTTAATGCTTACATGTCAGGGCAAGCGATCGCTCCACCTTTGAAAGCTGAGATGGGAACTGAAAGGAGAGCTTATCATTTGACAGCTGATTATACTTGGGGTTGGACTCAGGAGGAATCAATTAAGAACGCTACCGAAGCTTTGGGATGGCAAACTGTCCAGACAGTTAAAACTCCAGTGGGTGCTGGGGACTTCTCTCAGTACATCACTCCGGTGCTGAATTCTGGAGCGGACGTGTTGATTCTGAATCACTATGGAAAGGATATGGTGAATTCCTTGACGCAAGCAGTTCAATTTGGGCTGAGAGATCGTCAATCGAATGGTAAGAATTTTGAGATTGTCGTGCCACTGTTCAGTCGTTTGATGGCCCAGGGTGCCGGTGCAAACATGAAAGGCATTCTTGGAACTACTAACTGGCATTGGTCTCTTAAAAATCCGGGTAGTCAGGCATTTCTGAAATCATTTGGTCAAGAATATGGTTTCCCCCCATCGCAGGCTGCCCACACTTGCTACGTACAGACCCTGCTTTACGCTAATGCTTGTGAGATGGCGGGAACTTTCTATCCACCTGCAGTGATCAAGCAACTGGAAGGCTTCAAATTTGACGGAATGGGCAATGGGCCAACTGAATATCGTGCCGAAGACCATCAGTGCTTCAAAGATGTTCTTGTAGTACGAGGTAATATGAACCCACAGAGCCAATTTGACTTACTTGAAGTGGTTGAAGTTGTTCCTCGTTCACAAGTTGAGTACGATGCCAGTATTTTTGGTGGGGAATTAGGACCATACGAAGTCTAATTCTCACATTGAATGGAAGTCGCATGAATTTTTTGCGACTTCCAGACACTCATTGCAACCTCCATCTACATATATTCTTCATCGATTAGGCATCAATGGATGTTATCTTTCTGCAAATCCTAAATGGATTAGACAAGGGTGGTGCGTATGCTTTAATCGCACTGGGTTTGACACTTACGTTTGGAACACTTGGAGTTGTGAATTTTGCTCATGGAGCACTATTCATGATGGGTGCTTTCTGTGCAGTAACAATTCAAAAAATTCTCACTCTTTCAAAAAAAATAAAAGATGAAAGTGTAACTTTCTTTGAGGCATTTAAAGAGGAACCCTATTTGACGATATGGTTTGGTGATACAGGTCAGGTCATTATTGATTATGTTGTTCCCATTTCTTTGCTAATAGCTATACCAATAATGTTACTAGTTGGCATTTTGATGGAGCGAGGACTCATAAGATTTTTTTACAAAAGACCGCATGCTGAGCAAATTTTAGTAACTTTTGGATTAGCGATCGTTTTACAGGAAATTATCAAAGCATTTTATGGTGCAAATCCAATCCCCATAAGTGCACCAGAGATTGTTTCTGGATCGGCTTCAGTTGGTTCCTGGTTAGGATTTGGGGATAATATAATTTACCCTTGGTGGCGTCTAATTTATTTGGTGTTCACAGGAGTCACCGTAATCGGCGTCTTTTCATTCCTGAATTTTACAACATATGGAATGGTTGTTCGTGCTGGTATGTATGATAGTGAGACAGTGGGTCTACTTGGGATAAACATAGAAAGAAGGTTCACAATCATTTTTGGATTGGCTGCGATCGTGGCTGGTATGGCTGGAGTAATGTACACTCCAATATTACCTCCAGATTATCACATTGGGATGGATTTCCTTGTACTTTCCTTTGTGGTAGTTGTTGTTGGTGGGATGGGTGCTGAAGACTATGTGGTGAAGCCATTCAGTCCACGTGTTCTGCTGGCACGAATCCAAAATGTCCTTCGCAGGAATAAAAAGTCTATTCCAGAGGAGGGTTCATCCTTGAAATGTGGTTCCCTTGAAATTCATCCGGGAAGACATCTGGCTTTGGTTGAGGGCCAACCTGTCTCGCTGACCCCAACTGAGTTCAGAATTCTTCATTTCCTCGCCCGTCATCCTGGCTGGGTTTACACTCGTGACCAGATCATCGATGCAACGCATGGTGAGAATTATATCGTCACCGATCGAGCAATCGATGTGCAGATTGTAGGGCTACGTAAAAAGTTAAATGAATCTGGAAACCTGATCGAGACTGTCCGCGGGATTGGTTATCGCTTCCAAGGCCAAGATTGAGATGCCTGCTAATTCGCTTCTGCAAAAATTTCTTGCCCCCTTTGTCATTGTTCTTTCTGGGGGTCTTCTGGCCTTCAGTTGGTGGATTGAATATTCACTAGAAAAATATGTAGAAAAGACTGTTGAAGAAGATTTAATTGGCCGATTTGAACTATTGGCCATTCAACCTCAACTGCTTGTAGAATTAGTTGAAAGTGGATCTTCCTCTGAGGTTTTTCAGGTGTTTGCTAAAAAAACTCGGATTCATATTTCTATTATAGATCCCAAAACTGGCTTGTTACTGAGCGACTCCTCCAGCCTCAACCCTCCGAAAGGAAACCGGTCCAGCCTCCCAGAAATCGAGGCAGCCATAAATAATCAACCCAAAGTAACAAAGAGGTTTAATCCGGCTTTCAATACGACGGCTTTGTGGTTTGCGCGCAGAGTACCAAACAAATTTGGGAATGATTTGATTCTGAGGGTGTCTTTGGAAATTCCGACCAAAACGCCTCAAGCTGAAGGACTTTTCTTCAAGATGTTGCTGGCAATGTTGCTGCTGGTCGCTGCAACGATGACTATCAGTTTATTGATCGCTGACGGTTACCGAAAATCTTTAAATGAATTGAGAAGGGGCGCAGCACGCTTTGCTAGAGGAGAACTCAGAAAAAAACTGAATGTTCCTGATGATTCAGAAATTGGAGAGCTAATCCAGCAACTCAATGAGATGGCAGCAGTGCTTAACCAACGTTTTGAAAACTTGGAAAATCAGCGATCTGAACGGGAGACCATTCTTTCGAGCATGGAAGAAGGCTTTCTGGCCGTTGATAAGTATCACCAGGTTTTAAGCATCAACAGAGCTGCAGCGCAATTATTTCGGTTGAATCCAGAAAAAGTCATTGGCCAAGATCTGCAGCTTCTGATCAGAAACTTTCAACTCAGCCACTCCGTACATGAGGCGCTGACAACTCAACAACCTCTTGAAAAAGATTTTCAATTAAATGATAGCGAAGAAAACATTAAACACTTTCAGGTTAGAATCACACCTCTTCGGAAATCGAGTGGGGATCAAATTGGCGCCTTGATTGTGCTGCATGACATCACCCGCATAAAGTTGGTTGAAACCATCCGCAGGGACTTTGTAGCCAACGTGTCTCATGAGTTGAAGACACCAATCACATCCATCAAAGGTGCTGTTGAAACCCTGATTGATGGTGCTATCGAACAAAGAGAGGTGGCTGATCGCTTCCTGGGGATTATTTCTCGCCATTCAGATCGGCTTGACAGTCTAATCAGCGATCTCCTGCTTCTTTCCCAACTGGAGTACCGTGACGAAGGAGGAATACAAGCTGAAGAGGGAACTCTACAGCTTGTGATTCGTCATGCAGTAGGGATCTGCGAATTGAAAGCGCAAGAAAAGGAAATCAGCTTGGTGTGGCAATGTTCAGAAAGCATCCAGATGAGGATGAATGCCCCACTTTTAGAACAGGCGCTTGTTAACTTGATTGATAACGCAATCAAGTACAGCCCTGAAAAGCGACACGTCGAAATCCTAGCAACACTTGAGAAAAGCGAGGTGATCATTGAAATCAAGGATCAGGGCTCTGGCATTGATGCCCGGCATTTGGATCGAATTTTTGAAAGATTCTATCGAATAGATGCAGCTCGAAGCAGAAAATTAGGAGGCACTGGGCTGGGATTGGCAATCGTCAAACACATTGTTCAGTCCCATGGAGGGACGGTAAGCGTCGAAAGCAATCTGAATATGGGCAGTAGATTCGTACTAAGATTTCCAACTACTATTCCTAATAAAACCGAACTCCACGAGGAACGAAAAGAGTCAGAAACATTTTCATGATTCAGCGGGCACTTCTTAATAAAGCCAGAAGGCGATCCAGTTCTTCCGCAGAGAAATAGCTCAGCCTAATTTCTCCTTGAAAGGGGGGCTTGAGCTCTATCCGCATTTTAGTACCGAGGTAACGCTGCAATTCGGCTTCAATCGAACGCAATTCTGTATTCAAATCATCATCGATTCCAATTTTCGCTGAGGTCGGGCTAGCTCTGCTCTCTCGCACCCCCAAAATAAGCTTAACCTGTTTCTCCGTTTCACGAACAGACCAGTTATTAAGGAGTATTCTTTCCCGTAACTTCAGTTGCTCTGAATGCTCTGAAAGGCTTAGAAGTGCTCGAGCGTGTCCTGCACTCAAGCGACCCATTTCCAAATCTTGTTGAATTGCTTTCGGCAAGGCCAGCAAGCGAACCATATTCGCGATAGTAGACCTGTCTTTGCCAAGCTTCGTAGCCAATTCCTCCTGAGTTAATCCATGAAGCTGCATCAATTCATGGTAACATTGACCTTCTTCAATGGGGGTTAGGTCTTCTCTCTGGATATTTTCAAGGAGAGCAACCTCTAGGGCTTCGGTATCACCTAACTTTTTGATAATGACCGGTGCTTGAGTCTCTCCTGCCAGTTGCAGCGCTCTCCAGCGTCTTTCACCAGCTACCAGTTCAAAGTAGCCTTCTAAGATTGGATGATTTCTTACGATCAGGGGTTGTAGGACTCCCTGTTGTTTTATGGACTGACTGAGTTCTTGCAGAGCTTTGGGGTCGAAGTATTGGCGAGGTTGGTGAGGATTCGGCTTGATGCGATCAATCGGAAGAAAACGCTGAGATTTTTGCTCACTCATTTTGAAGATTTCTCAACATGAACAAAATATTCAGTATTTTGACTCTTCTTTCCCTGAATACTGGACTCACAACTGCCAAGCATTTTGAAACCCAGCGAAGTTGCAGCCTCAATGATTTCATGAAGCACTCTGGCATGAACGGCTTCTTCTTTGACTCTCCCCCCCTTGCCAACCTCTTTTCTACCTGCTTCAAACTGAGGTTTGACAAGAGCTAAAAGCTGTGAGCCTGCAGTCATCAGTTCATAAAGTTTTGGGAGTATCAATCGGAGAGAAATGAAGGAGGCATCTACCACAACTAATTGAATTGGATCTGCTAAGTTAACTGGTTCCAGATATCGGATATTTGTACGTTCCAAGTTAATTACTCTAGGATCCTGTCGAAGTTTCCAAGCTAGTTGGCCATATCCGACGTCCACCGCGTAGACTTTCTGAGCTCCGAACTGCAGTAAGCAATCTGTGAATCCTCCTGTGGATGCCCCCACATCCAAAGCTATCCGATCAAGGACTTCAATTTGGAACTCCCGAATCGCCCCAGCGAGCTTGACGCCACCTCGACTAACATATGGATGATCCTTAGCTTGAACCACCAATTCTGAGTCCTGGTTAACGCTCTTGCCGGGTTTATCCACGCGTTCTGTATTGACCAGAACCATGCCTGCCAGAATCAAAGACTGAGCTCGCTCACGGCTTGGAGCCAGTTGACGTTCAACAAGCAACAAATCCAGCCTTTGCCGAACTGCCATATGGGAGTTATTTGACCACGAATTCTAAATCTGTAATCTCCACTTCAACTTTGCCTTTTGGAATCGGAATGATCAGAGAATCCCCGACCGTCTTCCCAATCAAGGCTCGCGCAATTGGGGAGTTGTAAGAAATTTTACCTTTCTCGAGATCGGCCTCATCTTCACCGACAATCTGGTAAGTTTTTTCCTCGTCTGTTTCAATATCGACATAAGTGACTGTAGCACCGAAGATGACTTTTTCTCCGCTGAGACGACTTATGTCAATGACATTGCATTGGGCTAGCTTGCCATTGAGTTCTTGAATACGACCCTCCACGAATCCCTGGCGCTCCTTGGCCGCATGATATTCCGCGTTTTCTTTTAAGTCCCCGTGCTCTCTGGCGTCTGCGATTGCCTGAACGACTTCAGGTCGTACAACAGACATCAGATGCTTCAACTCCGTTTTGAGTTGTTCATGTCCCTGCTTCGTTACAGGGTACATTTTTTCTGACATGCTTGTTCTCCAAGATTGGAAAGAAAAATTTGAATTACGATAGTGAGTAAGTTGAATGGGTCAAGTTCTTCGCCTCAAGCTAAATTCAGCAGTTGTGATCTGTTTTCTTGGGCTTGCCTTGATGATGGTTCCCTTTCAAGCCCGTGCTGATCTGAAATGCGCAGGGACTGCTCTGGCTGAATGGCTGGTCCCCGGATTAGGTTACGCAATCAATGATGACTACGACAAAGCGCTTATTTTTGGTGGATTACGGTGGTGGGCCATCAATGGCTACATGCAATATTCAGATAGTGAAAATCTCCAAGCATATCCTGATGAAGTTTACAAAGAGACAAAGAATGAGGACGGAGAGGATGTCACTGAAATTTATTTGAGTAAAGAAACCTATTACACAATGGCCTATTTGAGACTGTACACCAACATTAGCCTGATCACTTTCTATGATTTCTACGATGGCGGATGTAAAGACAACACAGACACCTACTGGGAAATTTTCTCACCATTTCAGTTCTGGAAATTTGGAGATTCATATACCTTCTGGATTCCAACTGGAATCCAATTAGCGACCCCTGGCGCATCTAATCTGACCTATCATGTTGATGCAGAACTGACACGAGAACAGATGCAAAGGATTGACTTCATCAATAGTCAATTGACAGGGGCTGGGGAGGAAATGTTTTTTCGGGGATTCATCCAGCGATCAATCTACAGAGGCCTAAATCGTAGTTTTAGTAAAGGTGCCGCACGATGGACAAGTATCTTTGTGGCTAGCAGTTTATTCGCTGTTGCCCACGATGGGTCAGGATTCAGTGCCAATCCCGGAGCAGCTTTCTTGGCCGGACTTTACCTAGGTACGGTATATCATCCTGCTCAGGGGGATTTTAATTTGACAGAGGCCATAGCTATTCACTCGTGGTGGAATTCTCTGATCAGTTATAAAAATTATCGAGATGCCACCTTTGTTAAACGAGCCGATGGGGAAACTGCAAAAACACTTCGGGTTAATAACTACCAGCCTTTGTTTGGATTTACCTATCGTTTTTGAGAACAAATGGAATTGTCTTGGGAATTAGCAGAATCAATCCTGATTCTGCTGCTGGCAGGCTCGTTGGCTGGGATCATGGCTGGCATGTTGGGGATTGGAGGGGGAATCATTCTGGTGCCTCCCCTGGTCTTTGTATTCGACCTGATGCAAGTATCTGAGGTCGTTATTCCCCACCTAGCTATTGGAACCTCGCTCGCAACAATCATTGCCACCTCGCTTTCCTCAGCAAAAGCCCATTTTAAAAGGGGTTCTGTTGATCATCAACTCCTCAAGTATTCGATCATCCCAACGTCTCTGGGAGCTGGATTTGGAGGGTTAGTAGCAGGTAGTCTCAGCGCAAGGGTACTAGCGATGATCTTTGGATTTATGGCCATCGTTGTTTCCTTCAGGATGATGATTCCCAGCAAATCCAATGAGGTTGACCACGAACCGAATAGATTTTTGATTGGAAATCTTACAGGACTTACAGGGATTATCTCGGCAATGGTTGGGATTGGAGGAGGAGCCACGAACGTTCCACTGATGAACATGATGGGCATCAAGATGCATCAAGCGGTTGGAACTTCAGCTAGTATGGGTTTTGTGATTGCCCTTCCCGGAACCATTGGATTCATTGTCTCAGGTTGGGAAAATCCGGACTTGCCTGAATTCTCTTTCGGCTTCATTCACTGGCTCGCTGCTCTTTGCATATGTTTGATGACGGTAATCTTAGCTCCACTCGGTGCAGCAATTTCCCATCGGTTAAATACCAAGAAGTTGAAACAGGTCTTCGGGATATTTCTGTTGGTCGTTGCGATGCGAACTCTTTGGCGACTTTGGTCTTAATGCCTTCGAAAGATCCACGTTATACAATCTAATGAATGAAAATTCTCCCGCAGCAAACGCTTTAAAGCTGATCGTCTTCCGAATTAACGAAGAGCAGCCTTTTTATGGGATTAATGTTTTTAAGACTTTTGAAATTCAGCGAGCAAAGCATTTCACAATTAGTGAGGTTCCAAGGACTAACGATTATATCGAGGGAATTGTCTACATCAGGAATCAACCAGTACCGCTAGTCAATCTCCCACGTTGGCTTAGAACTGATTTGAGTGAGCAAGAGGAGAGGAATTCTTCGATCATCTTCTGCAATTTCAATAACATTCAAATTGCGTTAAGAGTTGGAGGTATCCACCAAATTATCACGAGAGATTGGCAGGATGTCCTTCCTTTAACATTTCATGAGTACATGCCTGTTGACCGAAATCTCAATTACACCCTCCTTGATGATGGGTCTTCAGTCTGTCTCATTCTGGATGTGGAATATTTACTCACAGAAGTTTTGCCTCATGAATTTTCAGAGATCCAAGAAGATGTTCAAAATTTACCTTTCAAAAATGTCGAAATTCCAGAATCTCTAAAAAACGGGACAATTCTTGTTGCTGAGGACAGTCGCTCCGCCCAGTTGTATCTCAAAAATTTCTTCGAGAAGTTGAATCTCTCTTTCAAGTTTTTTGAGCATGGGGGTCTTCTCCTGGAGTATGTCCAAGGAATTTCAGACCTCTCTCAGATACCATTGATAATTACCGACATTGAGATGCCCATCATCTCTGGACATGAGGTCATCAGACAATTGAAGTCTGATTCTAGAACCAAGCACATTCCGATTTTAGTCTTCAGTTCTATGACGAATGACCAAAGTCGGAAAGCTGTCAGGGAATTGGGTGCTGATGGGTTTGTCGGAAAGCGAAGTGTGGAACAAATGCTGAAACAGTTGGTTGCTACAGCCCGAATACCCTTGGCATCATCATTTTCTTGATTCTTTTATAAAAGTATTATCACAAATTTTGCCTTGATTCCCAATTAAGTTGTACTTTTCTCACATTTCTTAAATTGAAAGGTATAAAAATAAGAAAGTAACCTGCCCGAGTAGGCTTTTTGACCCTTGGGGCTGGATGTTTTGGGTATTGCTGTAGTCTGGACTGTCAGTTCGAAAAATTTACGGTCAGCATCGTCTCATCTTTGCCGTATAGCATCAAAGGAAGCCATGAAAATTGCTATCATTGGTTCGGGAATAGCCGGACTAACAGCTGCCTACCGTCTGCATCCTCATCATCAAATCACTCTTTTTGAAGCTTCTCCCAGACTAGGTGGGCATTCCAATACTGTTACAGTAGATCTTCCTGAAGGCAAAATTCCTGTTGATACGGGATTCATTGTATTTAATGACTGGACTTACCCCAATTTTATTTCATTGATGAAAGAGATTGGAATAGAGGGTAAAGCTACTGAAATGAGTTTCAGTGTCAAAGACGAGCAGAGGGATTTGGAGTATAACGGGCACACACTAAATACTCTTTTTGCACAGAGGAGAAATCTTGTGAGGCCTGTGTTTTGGGTGATGCTCAGGGATATTATACGCTTCAACAAAGAGGCAAAGGAACTGTTGGAGAGCGATCAAGATGATCTTACCCTCGGAGACTTTCTCAAGGAGAGGAGATATGGCGATTTATTCTGTGATCATTACATCATCCCAATGGGTGCAGCGATTTGGTCGTCGAGTACCGAACAAATGTTGGATTTTCCCATCAAATACTTTGCAAGATTTTTTGAAAATCATGGGCTTCTAAACGTAGTAAATCGACCTCAATGGTATACGATACCAGGGGGTTCTCAGGAATATGTCAAGAAGTTGAGTTCTTCATTTATTGACAACGTTCGGTTCAACTCCCCAGTGATGGAGATTCGTAGAAAACCAAATTTTGTTGAGATTTTTTCTGCAGTTGGCAAAGAGCGCTTTGATGAAGTAGTCCTTGCCTGTCATTCTGATCAGACTCTAAGTCTGCTTAAGGACGCCACCAAAGAGGAAACAGAAATTCTTGGATCAATTCCATATCAAAGAAATGAAGCTGTGTTGCATCAGGATATTTCGCTTTTACCCAATCGCAAAAAAGCTTGGGCTAGTTGGAACTATCATCTAGATCATACCCAGCAGGATACGGTAGCGGTGACATACAACATGAATATCCTCCAACACATTCCGACACCTCCCCACCTGTTGGTTACCCTAAACAGGACAGAACGGATTAAACCGGAAAAGATTCTTAGCAAAATTGATTATGAACACCCTGTCTACAATGAAGCTAGCGTAAAAGCCCAGCAGCGTCATAGCGAAATCAGTGGTCTAAACAGAACACATTTTTGCGGGGCCTACTGGAGAAATGGTTTTCATGAAGATGGAGTCGTGAGTGCGATGAACATGCTTCAACTTCTTGAGATCCCCAAAGCTGCCTGAAATGGAAAGTTGTCTCTATACCGGACGCCTACGCCACAGGCGTTTCAGCCCTACTTTACACAGCTTTAGCTATCCAATTTATCTTAGCTACCTTGATCTTGGGGAACTAGATCAGGTATTTTCCCTCTCGAAAATATGGTCCAAAGAAAAATGGAGGCCAGTTTGGTTCAAACGTGAAGATTACTTTGGTGATCCAACCCAACCCTTGTCTGAAAGTGTCAAGGATGCTGTAGAGTTAGAACTAGGCTTTCGACCCAATGGATCTGTCAGAATCCTGACCCACATGCGTACATGGGGATTAGGTTTTAACCCCGTTAGTTTCTATTATTGTTTTGATGAAAACCAACAGCATCCTGCAGCAATTTTAGCTGAGGTGACTAATACCCCTTGGAATCAAAGGCATAGTTATTTTTTAGATGGAAGAGATCAGCCTAAACACGCTCAGGCCTTTCAATTCCAAAAAAAATTCCATGTATCCCCATTTCTGAAGATGGACTACAAGTATGACTGCCGATTTACCCGACCCACAAAGAGTTTGATTGTTCATATGGAAAATCATCGAAAAGGGGAAAAACACTTTGATGCCACGCTAATTCTCAAGCGTCAGGAATTTAGTCCCGCAACAATGAGAGAAATGGTTTGGCGTCACCCTTTCATGACTGCCCAAGTCCTTGGAGGAATTTACTGGCAAGCTTATAGGCTGTGGCTTAAGAGAATACCTTATCAGCCACCACCAAGCACAGTTGAGATGACAACTCCACCACCGTCTGATTAATTCAGGCACAATCTAGGTTTCTAATGCGCTCCAACCAAGAACTGTCTTTTCCAAGATCAGAAACTCTTCTCTCTGAGAAGCAGCCAGAAAGTGATCTTCTGAAACGTTGGAACAGATGGAATCGTAATCTGTTCATCCGGCGAACTGATAGTTTAACTCACGGAAAGATCACAGTTCACGATGAAATGGGCACGCACATCCTTGGTCAAAAGACGGATCTTTGTCCACTTGAGGTCACGGTCCATATTCATGATTTGCAGACCTACGCCAGCATTATTAATAGCGGAAGCATTGGCGTTGCAGAAGCTTACATGCGGGGAGAGTGGACCTGCTCCAACTTGACTTACCTTGTAAGAATTTTTGTGGTGAATCGTGAAGTTTTAGACAAAATGGAGCAAGGATTTGCGCGTTTTGGAGTAACAATTCACGAGATCTTGCATAAATTCCTGAACAAAAACACAAAACAGGGCAGCAAGAAAAACATCTCAGCACATTATGATTTGGGAAATGAGTTCTTTAGACTCTTTTTAGACCAGACCCTCATGTATTCATCAGCTATTTTTGAAGATACTGAAGAATCATTAGAAAAAGCATCCAAAAACAAGATGGATCGGATCTGCAAAAAATTAGAGCTTAAACCTCAGGATCATCTTCTTGAAATTGGTACTGGATGGGGAGGATTTGCCATCCATGCTGCTCAAAATTATGGCTGTCAAGTGACAACCACCACTATCTCACAAGAACAATTTCAACTAGCGAAAGAGAGAGTGAAGGAGTCTGGTTTACAAGACAGAGTCGAGGTTTTGAAGGAAGATTATCGCAACTTGAATGGTCAGTACGACAAGCTTGTATCAATTGAGATGATCGAGGCGGTAGGACATCAATTCCTTCAGGGTTACTTTCAAAAATGCAGTTCCCTGCTCAAAAAGGACGGGATGTTGCTGCTTCAGGCTATCACGATTGATGACCGGAGGTACCAACAAGCTAGTAAAACAGTCGATTTCATTCAGCGATATATTTTCCCAGGTGGGTGCTTACCTTCTATCAGCGTGATGGCTGAACATCTCCGCGAAAGCACAGACCTTTGCATTTATCACCTGGAAGACATTACACAGCACTATGTGACAACCCTAAAAAGATGGAGAGAAGGTTTCTTTGCAAACTTAGACCAAGTCCATGCACAAGGATTTTCTGACGAGTTTGTGAGGATGTGGGAATACTACCTGTGCTATTGTGAAGGAGGCTTTAAAGAGCGTGCGATTGCTACGGTTCATTTGATGGCGACCAAAC
>JACLAD010011649.1_pt1 | contig 12928 bp, 7 predicted proteins | sample 8027901 | NCBI WGS metagenome assembly JACLAD01 (sample SAMN15725071, study PRJNA655200) | protist metagenome | isolation source: fluorescence activated cell sorting (FACS) single amplified genomes of... | place: Spain: Blaines Bay Microbial Observatory, Mediterranean Sea | collected 2016-07-05
ACAGTATGAGTAAATAAAATCTTTAACTTATAAGTAAGAGAATTTTTTATATTAATTTAAAAATTAAAAAGTTATAAATATATATACGTACTCGTATATTATATATATTTAAATTGCGCCCTCCTCTAGATAAAATATCCGTCATATTACGTACACACACACGTAAATAATTACCATCGTCGATTTTGATAGCCAGTATTGGTGTTATTATTTTTTTGTGGACTTTTGATTTCATCTTGTTGTACGCAATGTACATAAACAGTATTTTGCATTTGTTGATTAAAGCCTTTTCTACCTTGATGCCAGTCATAACTATTTGCATATACTAAGATAGATGAAGCAGTATTGTATGCTATTGACGTAATACACGATGGAGTTGGGCATTTTGGAAGGGATTTAATTTTAGTTCTCTCTTTTGTATTCCATATATGTATAATTCCATCTGCACCAGCAGTTGCAACACCATTGTGAGCATTGAAGGAAATTGCATTTACTGGGTATACTTTAGACATTTTACGTCCATTCATATTTACTGACTCACGATGACATTTAAATGCAAAACATTCAGCTGCTTTATTACCCGGTTGCGGGTTTAAATATTCTACAGCAACACGACCTTCAATTGATCCAGCACAAAATCCTGCTGAATCATTCATGATGCTAATACATCGTGGTTGCGATTTTAATTTCGTGTTAACAGTTTTAAATACCTGTTGTGGATTAGCTAAATTATACACATTAAATGCTTGGCCGGCACAACCAACTACTAACATTTGTCCTTTTGTATCCATACAATATGCCCTTTCTGGTAATTGGATTTGATATGCCGGTTGTGGTTGCCTAATATCCCAATATTTAAGAAATTTATCCCATCCAGCAGTGACGACAAGATTGGTCTGACCATTATTTACTTTCACAGTACCTATGCAACTAACAGGTTGTTGATGCGCGCGAATAGGCGTAGATTTATTTTGTTTGTAATTCCACATAGTGTATGTATTATCACACGAGCCAGTAAAAATCATGTCTTGGAGTGGAGTATTAGGATGACCCCAGGCACAACACAAAACAGGAGCTTTTTGTTGATGCTGTGGACCAGGTTGCACTTGCACCTGATTACTTTGTTGATTTCTTTGTACTGAAAACAATCTCACACTATTATCCCATGATGCACATGCTAACATATCAGGTTGCATATTATTTTGTGATGGTTGAAATTTTACATCCGATACTGAATCTCGAAATCCATTAATTGGATGGTCATTACTTCTTTGCGCACCTCCTGCCATAAACATGTTTGTTTTTAAAAATGTATAAGTAGATTAAAGCAATATTTTTTCTTGCCTTTATTTTTGTTTTTTTAAAATCAATGTAAATGTATTTCTTCAAGATATATTATATCTATCTACTTTATTATTTTTGTGTGTATTATTAATATTTATATGATGATAAATATCAATTCATCATCATCATTTTTTAAATGATGATGTTGGCAGAGAGGTCCTCTCTGATGTTGGTCTTCTTTTCTACACGGTAGCTACTGTACAAAGTACCAACTTTAAACTGGTGGTAGTTTTAGTTTTATACTTGGTAGAGATCTATAGATCTACTAGGTCTCCTCGTAGTTGGGCGGTTAGAATTAGGGTTTCAGAGAACCCACTTTTTTTGGGCATGCTATACCTGGTAGCGTCGTGTGTTCCGACTATGGGCATGCCCATGCCAGCGGGCCATCAGCATGCCCAGCATGCCAGCTGGCCCAGCTGGGCCAGCATGCCCGGCATGCAGCTAACCAGGCCTTAGGCAGAGTTTTAAAAGATGGCGGTGATGGCGATGGATTTTGCCTTAAAAAAATCAATAACATTTCAGGAAGTTTTATATAAAAATAATTATCAAATAAAATTATGGAAATTGTAAATTAATTATTAATTATCGGATATTATCATTCCTGTTCCACTCTGAATAGTCAGTTTGGTAACTTAAAACGGTTAAACCCTACACGATAACTCTAATTTTTGTGATTTTAATGCTATGTCATGCTAACGCATCGCCATCACATCGCCATCTTTTAAAAATTTACCGGGGCAGGCTAAAAGCTAAAATCAAAAAGACTTCTTTTTTCTTGAAAAAAAATATATCGATCCGTTTATACCTGGTACAGGTATATTTCTAGAATAATACAATAGCACAATACCATCACATGACATGAATATTTTAATTTGGATGTATACATGTGTATCAGAAATAAATATATAATTAGCATAAGAGATCAACTAACTAACTACCTATACATATATATATATATATATATATATATATATCCACATACATGCATATTATTGTTAACACAAAGAAAGAAAAGGAAAAGTATCTACACATCGAATTATATTGTTTTACATTTTAAGAAGAAAATACAAATATGTCGATATTTAATCAAGCTATACGCATTGTTAATAAGCATGAAACACCATTGCCAGTAACGAAATTATCGCAAGAACCATCAGCATTTGATACAGGCGATTCAGCAATTAAAACATCTCTAACATATGTCTTGGAAAAAGATGCAAAGAAACCTGGAAAAAAAAATGTATCATTTGGAAAAGAAGAACGTGGTAAAGGTCCATGGACATATTTAGGAGATGAGAAAAAAATCGCTGAAGCATCACCTGGACCAATCTATAATATTACAAAACCATTGTGTAAAATCAACGATAAAGATATAGATTTTAAGCAATTATATCAAGAAACAATAAGCAGCATCGAGAAGGCAACACGGAAAGAAGTCAAAGCAAAAGAAGATGCAGCGCATCTATTTCAACAACCAGATCCAAAAGCATCATCAGATAGACCAAGAAATGCATTTACTAAAAGATTTGAAGAGAAAAGTTTTGAAGAATATACGTATTTACTCGGGCCTGGATCATATACGGATAAAACTAGAAATTTCGCATATGATCTAATCTCACAAACCACGAAACATAAAAAAACGACATTTGGTTCAGAGAAAAGTGTTGGTACACCAACAAAGGAGAAAAAAGCTTTAGACATTTTACCCCAACATTCAATTATTACAAATTCTACATATTGTGGTCCAAAAGTCTTGGATAAAAGAAGGGATTATTCGAAAATATATGATACAATGATTAGAAATATGGATAAAGAAAGAGAAAGGATCAACAAGGAATTAAAGCTAGATAGCACGAAGACATTGTCACCATCCAACTCGAAATACAATACAGCAGGTATAAATCATTTTACTAAGCGAAAAAGTGTACGTACAAAACTTAGAGGCAAAGAGTCACCATCATTTGGATACTCTTCGAGATTCAAAGTGTTACCGCCAGATTCACTTGCTCATACAAATTTACCAGGCCCAGGTGCATACAAGGACACGACATTAAGCATGGCAAACCAATTGAAAATTAAAGATCCTATAGCAGTTGTACGACGAAGCGAATCGTTTGCGTCATTGAAAAATAAAAATAGAGCAAATGAGATGAAAATGAACATGATTTGGGGGGAGCAAAATGTGAAAAATAAGGTAAATCAAGAAGAAGATGCAAATGAGAAGAAAAAAATGTCCAGTACAAATAAACGACAATTAAGTGCAACGTCTTCCTTTTCTGGGCAAGAAAGAGATACTATGAAATTAATGGCACGGTTTGGTAAAGCCCCACTGTTGGATCCAAAACCTGTTGTTATGGATAATCTTCCAACATTTAAGTTACCACCATCACCATTATTACGAGTAAGTCATAATGTTACTGCATTTCACCCATCGCCAATTATGAAACAAAATAAGAAAAATATGAAAAAAACAAAGACATTATTAAAAACACAATTAAAACCACGCGAAGAATGGTTTTCTCGAACGTCTGTTCCATCATTAAATGACGTACAAAATAGTCCAGTACATATGAATCAAAACAATAGAAATAAAATTTTAAAAAATATGAAATTAAAAAATATTAGCCGCAAAAAATTAGATCTCGAAGAAGTTAAAAGTAGCTTTTTTGATGAAAAGAATCGTATTAAAGGGAAGCATAAGGAGAAAGTTACAAAAATATTTTGAGTTTTTACAAACGTTTGTAATGTGTAAAAAGAGATATATATATTATTTTTTTTTATTAATATTACAAATATATATAAAACGTATAAATAAAATTTACGCATAATTTATTGTTTTAATTTGTACGAGTATAATATATAATACGGTTCGTAATATATATATTACAAATCATTGTATATGTATATGATATATGCATATATATACATAATATATATATAATATTAAGAGAATTTTTTATATAATCAAATATATATTTGCATGCGACATTTTCTCGATAATTAGTGTTAACATTTTAGTTAACATCCTCTTCTTCATTACCATTATTATTTTCACCCATATTATTCTTCAAAAGTTCTAATATTTTATTCATTTTGTTATCAATATCGTCAATGCGTTTATTAAGCAATATTATATCTTCATTTGTGCTATAATTACTATTTATATTGCTGTTAACACTCTTATTATTATTTACATTTACATCATCTTCATGATCAACAACCCCAAAATCATTTCCATCATCATTTTTATCTTCAATAATATCACTATTAGAATTTGATGATGGTGGAGATGGCAAAACTTGATATTTTGACAAATTATTGTTTTTATCAAGCCCATTATTCTTACCATCAGCATTATTATTGATTGCATTTCTTCCACCAATGGAGCGTTTTCCATTTGATCCACTTGAACGTCGTTTTTGTAATCTTTGACGTTCATGTTTGTCTACCATTGCTCTTTCTTGCTCCCGATTTGCCATTTCCTGTTCTAAACTTTTTGCAAGTACTGGAAATTCAGTTGCTACCGATTCCATATCAGATGTTGCTAAATACAATAAATCACAATATGTGATAGATCGAGCGGATAACGATTCAACCTCGTGAAAGAGCGCTTCTTCCCCGAAAAAATCACCAGCAACTAAATCTTTTACTACTACTTCGCCACGTTTTCTATGTTTCATACGAATTAATTCAGCACGCCACCCCAAGTATTCTAAATGCTTCTTTTCTTTGTTTTTCAACGATGTTTTAGTTTTTCTCGCTTGTTGTTCTAAATCAACTTGCATTCCAGTAAAACTAAATCTTCTACCAGATTTTGGTATTGTTAAAACAACACGTCCATTTTCTATTATATACAGCTTTGTGCCCCATTCTCCACTGTTTACTATATACTCGCCTGGAATAGTGACAACGCTTTTTAACTTTTCAATAATGGCTAATACACATTCATCAGGAACACTATCGAAAATTGGTATTTTACGTATGCGCCTATGATTCATAGATACATTCAATCGTATTTGCAATGATCTAGGCAAATCATTTAATAAATTTTGCTCTCCAAATGCGTGTCTAGCAGCAAACATGTAATCGTAATAATCGCGAATTCTTCTCGTCAATGATTTTGGTACACGATGGCGTATTAAATATTCATTGACAGCGTCCATTTTTCGCCTTCGTATAGCACCTGCAGCATCTTGACTATGTAATGCGGAAGATAAACTACCGATAATAACTGCATAAAGCAATACACCAACTATGACACTCCCAGCTGTAAATGCTGTTTGTAAATTTGTCCTCGGGTAAATTGGTTTTCCTTTCCCAGTCGTTGCAGTTACAGCCCAAAATAAACTTTGTAAGTATTGTGTAACCCAATCTTCCGTCATTAAACCACGCCACGGCACCCAGTCTTTTTGACATTGATGATAACCAAATGGTTGTTCATTGACACCGTTATCTGTAAATCCACTAGATTTAAATGAATTTATTTTTTCGTATATAGAAGAAGTTAAATTTCTACTAGCCTTCAAGTTCTGTTCTTCTGCATAATATCCAGACCAATCACAAAATGTTTCATTGGTTGCCACACCCCAATAGGCACATGCCATAAAATGGAGCAGAACAACCAATGCTAAAACCAATCTCGTCACCCGAACAAATGTTTGATCAATCAGTAACAAAAAATCTAAATTTAAAGATCGTAAAGTTCGAGTTAAACGAAATACTCGTAATAATTTAAATATACGCAACGTCCGTAAAAGTTTATTGATTCCAGAGCCACCAGGACCAAATGCAGATGATGGAAACGAAGCAATTGCATCCAACCAAAACCATTGTTGACAATATGCACGCGCTATCTTTTTATGATCTGATTCAATTTCTCCATCTGATGTTCGATATGGTGTAAAAAAATTAAATATAATATCCAATATAAAAACAACGTCTGCGAAGATGTCTAAGCCATACCATTCTTTATCCCCATTAATGAATGGATGATCCGAAGTATAACTAAATGCCATACGTAATGGCACAACAGCTAAATAAAAAATAATTAATAAAATGACCATGACTAACCATAACATCTTGAACATACCTTCGGGAATGCATATTTGGTGTTGGATGTCGTATCCAAATGTTAAACACCATTTTTCATATTTTTTCTTCTTCACTTGATTGGCCAAGACACGTTCTTGTTTTGCAGGATTATCCAATTCATCCACAAGATCATCTAATGTTGATACATTGTATGTTTTATATCTACCACTGTTATTTTTACGGTTCCTTTTATTAAATAAATTATCTATAGTTGATTTAATCTTTTTCATGATAGTATTCAATATTATGATTTTAATATATAAATGGATTATTATTGATTATAATGTTGTATATCTTTTGTAGAAATGGTTATAATTTTAATATACATATAAATGGATTATTATTGATTATAATATTGTATATCTTTGTAGAAATGGTTATAAAATATCTTTACTAATGTAGTATATTGTAAGATATATATATAATATATAATACATTTTCGGTTGGTATTTGCCAGTTTGGTGCACATGTGATATATATTTGTATATATATTAATATCAATATATACGTTTTTGTATTTTAGTATTACATCATAATTCTAATCATAAATTAGCACATTCGACTACTGACGAAACAATATTACAAGTATTGTGCAACAGCTAAATAGCTCTACTGTACATATACATGGTAGACTACACAATCGGTGGTATTATAATAGACTATTACTCAGTTTACGAACGAGGAGGGAGGCACACGTTTTTTTTTATATTTTTACCAAACATCATTTCATTTCAGATTTTCCTATATCATATATTGCTTTATACTCGACACTACTAGTGCATATTTACCTGCTAAAAAAATTTAAAATTTAAAAATGATATTTATTTGACACACATCTTTTTGAAGAGGAAATTAATGTTTTCGCGCATGAACTAAAACAAAGGAAATTAATACACATTTTTACGAGCATAATGCACTAATATTTATATATACTATAGTAAATAACAAGAAGGAAAAAAGTTTTTTTTACCTCTTTGCATCTTTTGGAAAATCAACAACACCAACACGTTTGTATTTGCCTTCAAATTTTATATACCAATCATCAAGTACATCCATTTCAGATAATGATAAATCTGAGATAGTTGTATTAGCGACATCACCAATTTCTAATGACATTTTTGCTAATGCACGTGATGCATCGTGACCAGTGAATATACTATACGTCTCACCTTGATTGTACATTTCATTATTTGATACATCAAATACGACGCCTTTCACGCCGACATATTTATATTTGTATTTTTTCAATTCCTCCAACGTAAATTTTTTTTCATCCTTCTTTATATTATCACCATCTGTTCTACTATTGTTAATAGCATTTTCACCAATGTTATCATCATTATTACTACTATCTTTTTCTTGCGCATCGTCATCAGTCGTGTTATTATTACTATCGGATACTGATGACGCAGAGCCAAAACCTGCTGGACATGTACCAACACTACCATCGCCATGACTATGATTCTTTTTCCTTTTATCAAATTGCCATACGAAATATACAACAACGAAACCTAAAACTATTGCAACAAGAACATTTGGATCTTTGATTAATTGTTGTATATCCATTATATAAATGGTCTTCAATGTTCCAATAATTCTTCCTAATTTGTATGTTGTTTGAACTCTTATATGAAATATCTTGTTGTATTGTTGCTTGTTTCCGGTTGTTCTTTTTTTGATTATAATACATTACAGTATATAAAATAATAATCCAGGTGTGATGGAGGTATGTATAATACAGAGTATTGGGAGTATTTACACACACAGCAGAAGATGATATTTCATTTCTTCACCATTCATATAGGTATAGCTACAGTACCTAAGAAGTATAATACAGTACTGTATGAATTATGGGCACCACATCATGTTCCATTACAATAATTCATTTGTTCTTTGGGACAGAGGTTGCTGATTTTTACAAATCTAGATATAGAACAAATCATACTGTAAATACAGTCGCTCTATTTAATACGAGAATAGCTACAGTATTAGTACTAATATTGTACCTGCTGTAGCTTTACAAGTAGAGCTAGAATGTGGTGAGCACTACTGGCACGGCACACACCACATTATAGAAATTACAGTTGATAAATTAATAATATTTATTCATGACATATATATATATTTACATTATTCTAGACTAGAGAGAGGGTTGTCACATCAAAGTATTGTCATTACAAAATACATCAAAATATCATATACATACATATATACATACATATTTATAGTGTCGTCCAAGAAATTAAATCAGTATCTTCTTTCTGTTTTATTATTTTTTAAATAAAAAATAATAATATTTGTAAATCAAAATAGAAGACAAGGATAATATATATACATCGCTGTAAATTATATTATTATAAAACACACGTATATTACATATATATATATATAGTTCGTAAAAAAGTAGAAACAGTCCAATTATAATAATATGAGTAGGCAACGTCTTCATCATGGTAACTCCAGTGGGGAAGAAGAGCAAGAAGGGTTATTGACCACAAGAATAGGTTCAAAACATTTTCAATTTAGTGATGAAGGTAGGAAAAGAAAAATATCAAAAAAATCAAAGGGAAAAAAAGGTCAAGTTAGTTTTTTCACAATGTATTGTACTCTTATCTCGTTTTCCGGTGCAATTATTTTAACTATTGTTGGTATATATATGTCATCTAATTCTAGATTTTTTGTTATGGGCGGCCCTGAGATGGAAAAAGATAGAGCAACAAAAGCAACACATGTTTTTTTAGCAGCTGCACTTTATCTTTGTATAGGAATATATTGTTCTTACAAATGGAAAAATGGGAAAGCAAAAAGTAGTGTTAGTAGTGTTGGAAGAATAAACTAACATTTTTTTTATTTAATTAATAAAATAAAAACCTGAATTTTAAAAAAAAATATATAATATATTACGAGTATATTTCTTCGAGTGTACGAAATCTCTACTAGGTGTGTCTCTCTAGAGTGTAATATTCCGAGTGAATAATACGTACATTTTATTTAAACAAGCAACTTTTGTCCCTACAAAATTTTTCATGTTGTTCTAATGCCCTTTCATTTCTAAACGATTTTTTTTTACAATAATTACAATCGTATTTATGTAAAAATGTACTTGGGCGAAACACCTTTAGATGATCTTCATATGTACCATCATATAATTCATTACAAATAGTACATAATGTTTTAGTACGTTCGACACATTCTTTCAAAGATTTATTGTCATTTTCAATGTTTTTCATCATTTGAAGATGGTGGTTTATACCATCTCCATCATCATCATTACTGCTGTGCTTTGCTATGCAATGTTGTTTATATGCATCTTTCGAGTTAAATTCTCGTTGACAACTAGTACAAGTAAATATTTTAGAATGATCAAATAACTTCAAGACGTGAACAGTATGCGTATGTGTACGCAATCCTTGCGGTGTTGAAAACGTTTTATTACATATTTTACAAGACAATTGTTCATCATTACCAACTAGACTTTTTGTTTTACTTTTTTTTCTCTTTATTTTGCTTTTATTGTTATTATTAGTAACAATTTTCAACCTCATTTTTTTTTTCTTAATATTTTTTTGTTGTTTCCTGACTAATCGATATATAAAACTTTCTTGTGATGTATATACATGTTTTTGTGTTGGTACATTCTTAAAAGATTTACCAGTATTTGTGCGTTTCGTTTCATATCCTTTAAAATTATGAAGATTCAAAATATTTCTTTCAATACATATTAAACCTAATCGTTTTGCCTGTTTAAACAATTCCCATCGTTCTGCTTGTCCAATAATTAATGATAATAATATTTCACTTGAAGAAGATGATGAGGACGACGAATAATTATTATTATTATCATCATTATAAAAACAAATATTTATACAAGATGCAAAAAAATGTGCTAAAAACAATCGATGTAATTTACAATCTTCAATACCTAAATGCGGATGCATGAAAAATATATACGAATATCTATTGTTATTCGATATCAATGAAGACTCAGTTTCATTATTGTTATTATTATTATTATTGATTGACATCGTTGATGGTGGTAATAAAACTTTTTCATTTAAATTTATTGCATCGATTCCATGTTTTACAATACATTGAAATTTTAATAATTTCAAGATGATTTGTTTTGTTTCCGGATATTTTTTTATCAAATCATTATAGGTATCAAATGTTGTTGCTGTAAGACGCAAATTAATTTCTGGCAGATACGTATTAAAATAATACGCCAATGAATATGAAAATGATAAGTTACCATCGCCAACTGTTAATATATTTACATTGTTCCCTTTTTCATATGTATTAGACGATGGTGGAAATAAATATGGTATATCTCTTATAGCAAATTGTACAGTTTTAGATGTTACCATTAATTTTGCTAATGCATTGGTATCATAATATTCAATCGCAAACACAATTGGAAATAGAATCGTCTTTCCATTACCTTTTATTATATTGACCAATGATGCGGACGCTTTCATTATATTTTGTCGTCTTTGTTGTTGATATCATTTGTATCTCTCGTGTACGTCTTGTTTTCTTGTACAGCATATATTTTTTATCTCAAATTATATATAATAATAATAATAATAAATGATATTAAATAATAAAAAAACCAAACCTGCTGGCAAACAAACTGGCAAACTGGCAAAAATGCAATACCAGGTATGATCGATCACAGACCGAAATTAATCCAGTATTATTACTACTAGTATGATATCTGGATATAGTGAAAAAAAAACAACAACATATATTATTAATGGCCGGCCTTAGGGCCGGCCAAGTTAAAGTGTGCAAGTATTTAGTTATTATATTAGTGGAGAAAGTAAAAATAAATCATATGTACTAAATAAATATATAATAGTATACCTGGTATATACAAGTAGACAAATAACAACAAACCAAAAACATTAACACCACCATCGCATACAATGTTACGTCGTGTATTATGCATGGTATTATTTATCCTATTTTCTGCTAGTATTGTATGTAATGTAAATGGTATTGCACAAACTAAACGTTCAATTTATGAATCTTTTAAAGTATATGTTCAGGATAAAGTAAAAAAATCAAATCCAGGTGAAGATATTATATGTACGTCTCCTGGTACTCACCCTAAATCTGACCTATGTTACAATACTGGTGGAGAACAAAATTGTATTGCATTGAAAAAATCGTTTGAACAGGGAGATACAACAGTTATGAACAACTATAAAGCTGCTTTGTACAGGAACCAAAATATTGGGTTAGTATATCATAAAAGAAGAAGCTTATATCGTCGGTTAAAAAAAGGCCTCGCAACGACCCCAGAATGCCCAAACCTGATGGACCCACGTTGTCCGGATCCACGCTGTCCAAGCCCGTGTGGTTGTTGGCTGGCCTCTCCACCAAAAGTTGATGGCAAAAGCAAAACAAAAGTTTGGAAGAAGAAAGATGCTAGTTGGAATGAAATTAAATCTGTTTTAAAAACATGGCAAGTGCCGGAAGAATTGGAAAGTCAATTTGAAATTGCTACTATGTTTGACGATAGAGCTACCTTTGTGAATTTTGATTTTTATTTACAACCAAATGGGGACAAAGCTGAATATGAAGTTGCTTTAGGTGCTGCGAGAAAAAATAATGGTGTAGTAGAAATTGGCTATTTATATGCAGGTAAGGCAACTGCAATTGTCTCACCAAGTTACAGTTGTGGGAGAGCAAAGAAAAAGAAAGGTGGGTGGTTTGGCAAAGGAGGAACACACTTATATTGTAATAAGAATGGAGTGCCCCCAGAGAAAATCAATGCAATTAAAAAAGCATTGGAATATTTCGCATATGATACTATTAAATTTGATGGATCCCATAACTATGATATGACAATGATGGATAGTATGGGTGACAACATGAGAAATATGAATAATAGAAATATGAATAATTTTAAATTCAATTTGGATTATGACGATGGAGATAATTCATTATGGGCTTTAAATGAAGAAACAAAAAATTTAATAGGTGATTATGATACAACTACTAATGGTGATAATTTCTTCTCGTTTGATCAAATGACAACTGGAAATGGTCGAAATAATAATTTATTACATCGGTTACATCATCGTAATAAGAATTGTAGGAAAAATAAAATTATACGATGGACACATGATACCTCAGAACTTTGCCCATTCGATTATGTCGGAAAGCCATATGTGGCTAAAGTCCATGTGAAAGATTCTAATTAAGTTTTGTAATATTAAATTTGTACCCCCATATATTTTGATGGTTAAAATCTAAGTTATAATATTTTTACACTTCTCGTGTTAAAGTAATATGCTCAATACTCAATCGCAAGAATAATAATGTTATCCTACTATAGTAAAGCTCTAATGCACCTCTGCAAACTAATACTCTACAAGCACAAGTAGGTTTCTATCCTACCGTGCGCAATCGTTGAACGCGCTGGACGTCGGGTTCACTCGATAGCGGTGAGGCTGTCAAAGTGAAAGATCCTGTTGTGAACAACAAT
>JACLAD010001305.1_pt1 | contig 12923 bp, 6 predicted proteins | sample 8027901 | NCBI WGS metagenome assembly JACLAD01 (sample SAMN15725071, study PRJNA655200) | protist metagenome | isolation source: fluorescence activated cell sorting (FACS) single amplified genomes of... | place: Spain: Blaines Bay Microbial Observatory, Mediterranean Sea | collected 2016-07-05
ACTGCGACTACCTGGCACTGCTGCCTCTGGTGTTGATTTATTTGTGGTTTCCGACTGCACAGGACTCGTCTGCGCATCCTGTAGGCTGGACTCATCAGCCGTCGTTGTTGCTGTCTGATTGGCGGTTTCCTCTTGTGGATGAAGTGATGTGTTGGCCATAACTGATTGGCTCTTGTCCAAAATCAGCTTGCGGTCTACGAAAAAATAGGTGTCATGGTTGTAATGGACAAACTTGAGGATATGTTCGCAGTCAATTGATTCAGGCTTTAGTGATATAATACTTTGTCCCAGTGCATCCACTTCTTCTCTGTCACGGATGACATCATCCTGATTCACGTAGATGGCAACATAGCCACTACTGAGCGAGTCTCCTTGGGAGGTGATGGCATTGATGACATTTTCCTCTTTAAGATAGACTGGACGACCAAAACTGCATGATGGTAGCGCTTTGAGAGAATTTTCCCAGGCCTTAAGATTGCGTCCGTTTTTCTGATTCAGATGGATATACACTGCCACCGTGCCATCAGGAATGTCTTTGAGTTGTTTCTTTTTGGCAATAACACCTTCTTTGCCTATATTGTTGATTTGATTGACCAGATCATCGTAAGCAGCATCGACAGAATCCATGGCCTCTTCTGCCTCACGTTTGCGCCTTTTCAATAGAAAGCTTTTTTCCCACACTTTATTACTGAGGAAGTCTCTTGCTCGCTTGATGTATTTCTTTAGTTTATCAAAAAACTGGTCGTCACTTTCCACTTAATCAAATCCACAAATCGTATGTAAGCAGTATACCGACTTCATGACGCAAATCAATAGATTTTGGTTAACCCTGGGGAGCATCGATTGTCAAAATCGAACGCAATAGGTGACTGCTGGTTGGTGTGGTCGTTATGCGTGACTGGCGTTGTTTGCGGGGTCTGGGTTGGCTGGCTCTTGTTTTTTGTCTAATTCCTCAACTAGACGATATCCATCTTCGATGATCTCATTGAGTTCGTTCACAGCTGCGATTGTATCGGGATCGCTTCCTTGGCTCGCAAATAACCCTGTACTGTTAGCACTGTTTTTGGACATAAGCTTCATGTACTCAGATGCGTCAGCGAGTTTTTGAGTGGCAGCATTGATTTCTTGTTGCAAACTTTGTGTGTTTGTACTGCAAAGACCGCCAAGAGGCTTTTCTTTTGAGACTAGCGATTGAGTTATATTCTTCATTGATTCAGTCATTATCTCCTCTCCATTATGTCATATGTCTTACAAATATTATAGTATAACTCTTGCATTTTGTCAATCATAAAGCAACTCATCGACGTCTACCTTGTTGTTTCTTGACCTTTTTATTAGCTCACACAGCACGTCAGATATGCATAGTAGCGATGTCAATTTCTTACATTCTTTCACCGAAACCTCAACACCCAGCATTGATTTCTCGTTGTCTTTGAACACCGATTCTGTCTTGTGCCCAAATAACAACAGACTCAACTGATCAGCCCGCTTGATGATGGATGGAAGCAACCCTGACGCAGCAAAAACCTTGTCGTTCTCGATGTCTTTTGACTTGAGCACGTAGGATACACCCTTTTTTTGGGTGATTTTGTGGCAAAGTTTTACTACATCTTCCATCACATCCACCACGGGGTCGCAGTACGCCTCTTGCCAGCTGCCTGACTTTTCGAGTATCTCAAAAAAACGGGCAAAGTAAAACCATAGTATTCCATGATTTGTAGTAAAATCACCGAGAGTATCGCAAAAGCCACTGTTGTATAAGTGATATGAAACATCGCCACCAGTAACGGCGGTAGAGCCCTGGCATTGAATATCCAAAGCCTTGGCTGTCTTGCTGTGTCTCTCCAACTTGCGTCGGGGTTGTAATTCATTACCATGTCATTACCATGATTCTTAACTCATTCAGTATAGACTCCTCTCTGTATTCTGTAAACATTTTTTGTTTATTTAACGCAATGTTATGCCAATGACATGATTAGTACTGCTAAGCAGCGCTTTAGACGCCTGTTTTCCGACTATGGGTTCACGTTTGAGGCGCTACATTTGGGACGGGCATTGTGGTCGCTTCACACTCATAGTTGCATACTACGCTGTTATCTTTACATTTACCTCTGCCGGGGTATACCATACATGGCTTGTTTTTTCCGCCATTAGTGTGGTAATAGCTGGCACAAAATGCATCTGCTTGTTCAGATGTATAGCCGTCAGGGATTGTGAGGCTGTTACAACTGTTCGTATAATTCTCGCACTGACAGCTTTCAGAGTAAACGTTGGTGCCAAGAAAAATGGAGATTGCTAGTAGCGCGACTTTAATGTTGAATCTGAGCATAACATAGGTAGATTGATAGCCTGACTATCATTATGACATACAGTTGATTTTATGGTCAAGTACCTTGTCAACGTGTGTGCTATTGACTGCGTTGTGCCAACGCCCTTAGCTGGGATTCATTTTTGATTACTCAACACCGATTAACAAGTATGGTTGGATCTTGGGTAATGCTGCCTATCGAGATGGCGCCATACCCAGCCTTACCGGCCTGTGTTTTCTATGGTTTTTCTTGCTTTGATCAGTGGCGCTTGGAATGCGCATCTTGACTTGCATCATACATTATAGTAGCTTCAAGACATCATCACCCACCGTATTGGTAACCATTCTTTATGAGTAAAGCACTGTTGTTATCTAGAAAATTTCTGCCCTTGTTTATGGCGCAAACCAGCGCGATTTTTGTCGATAACTTGTATCGTAATGCTTTTTTGCTGCTGATTTTCTACACTGCGACAGCAGGTCATTTTGATACCGCGGTCAAATACAACTACGGCCTGCTGTCGGCAGCCATGCTGACACTGCCATTTTTCATTTTTTCATCGCTGGCTGGTGATTTATCAGACAAACTCAGCAAATCACGATTGATTGTTTTTTTCAAAGCTGCTGAACTGGGTATTCTGATTTTTGGCTGCTACGCTGTATTTGCCCAAAGCATCAATCTGATGTTAGCAACCATTTTTCTTTTGGGGACCCATTCTGCTTTCTTAAGCCCACTGAAACTCTCCATTCTGCCTGAGTACTTAAAAGACTCAGAGCTTCTGACTGCAAACTCGTATTTTGAAATTGGTATTTTTTCTGCCATTATCTTTGGTGAGGTTTGCGCAACTGTGTTGTTTGCCAATGATCAGTATGGACTTTATTTGCTGGCTGGTTTGATTTTGCTGATCTCAGTTGGTGGGTTTGCTGCCAGCCTCTACCTACCGAAAACCAGCCCGAAAAACCCTGGACTGAATCTTAACTATAACATTTTGATGGGCAATCTTGATATCATCAAAAAAACCAGATACCGTCGCGTTGTTTACCTTTGTATCCTTGGTATTTCATGGTTTTGGTTGGTCAGTAGTATCATTGTCAATGAGATACCCATTCTTATCAAAGTCAGCATCAATGCTGCCCCATCAGTTCTGACCTTCGTGTTGGTTGTTTTTGGTATCGGCATCAGCGTCGGATCTTTGCTGTGCTCGCGCCTGCTCAATGATAAGATCGAGGCAACCTATGTTCCTTTGGCTGCATTTGGTATTGCCTTTGTGCTCTATGACCTGGCATCGGTGATTCACCTGTCAGCTAAGGCTGAGTCTGTTCTGAGCTTGGGGGCCTTCCTCCAATCACTCACACACCTGCGCATCGTCTTTGACTTTTTTTGCATAGGCGTGCTTGGCGGTCTCTATCATGTTCCGTTGTACACCCTGATGATCCATGAGAGTGATCCTGCTCACAGAGCCAGGACTATGGCCTGTCATAATGTGATTTCAACAGCGTTCATGATCGCAGGATCGCTGCTAAACTTTCTATTGTCCAAGTTTTTTGGTGGTAATCCAGCCTATACATTGGCTTTTGTTTCGCTTATTTTTGCTTGGCTATCATTGTACATCTCTCAAATCATGCCGTATGGGATTTTGCAAACGATCCTGCGCTTTGTCTTCCGTACGGTTTATCAGGCGCGTGTGGTGGGTCTTGATCACTTTTTTGGTGCCCGCAAGGAGAAACTCGTTATCATTGCCAATCATACGTCATGGCTTGATGCCTTGTTGCTGGCTTCTTTCTTACCCGAGCGCTTGACCTTCGCATTGAATTCTTCTATGCAACAACATTGGCTGATTCGCTTTTTTATCAAGCTCAACAAAGTTTATGTCGTTGACCATGACCAACCCATGGCACTTCGTGGCTTGATTGAGCGTGTTAAAGACGGTGAGAAGATTGTCATCTTCCCTGAAAATCTACCCACTGTGACCGGCGCCTTGATGAAAATTTATGAATCCCCTGCCCTAATTGCCATGAAAGCGGGCGCAAAGATTTTACCGATTTATATTTCAGGCCTACAGTCCTCGCTGTTTAGCCGTATGAAATACAAGCCAACCTATTCGTTTTTTCCAAGGGTGTCAGTCCATATCCATCCTGCAACGGAGATCAAGATCAGCAAAACCAGCAATAGTCGAAAAGACCGTCACATGGCTGGTGATTTCTTGTACCAGCTGATGACCAGTGTTTGCTATGAGGATCACAAGTTCCCGGGCAGCTTGTTTGACACACTTATCCATGCCGTTAAAACCCAGAGTCGCGGGCATCGCTTTAACGATATCACACGCAAACCCATGACTTATCATCAACTTCTAACCAGGACTTTTGTGCTGCGCTATGCCCTCAGCAAAGTACTGCGCAAAGTTGATCAAGTGGGCATGCTGCTACCCACTGCCATGCCAACTGTTGTGAGCTTTTTTAGTCTTCAGTCTATGGGTAAAGTCCCAGTGATGCTCAACTATACCCAAGGCATTGCGCAATTGCTGAGCTGTTGCGAGACAACTTCACTGTCACACGTACTCACCAGTCGTCGTTTTATTACAAAAGCTAAGCTCGAGGAACTTGAGGCATCATTGTTGGAAGCCGGTATGAAGATCATCTATCTTGAAGATATTGCTTCGAAAATATCACTCAAAAACAAGATACTAGGTGCCTTGTCAGCCATGATGCCAAAGCTGACTATGGAGTATCTTAAAACCAATCCTGACCCAAGTGACACGGCCGTCATTCTGTTTACGTCTGGCTCGGAAGGCCTACCCAAGGGCGTTGCTCTCAGCCACGATAACTTACATGCCAATATCTCTCAGCTAACCTCTGTGATTGATTTGAACCGTGATGATGTCGTTTTTAATACGCTGCCACTGTTTCACTCATTTGGCTTGATGGGAGGGTTGCTCCTACCAGCACTAACTGGTGTTAAGATTTTCCTTTATCCCAATCCCCTACAATACCGCATCATTACTGAATTGATTTATGACACCAATGCGACTATTTTGTTTGGGACAGATTACACGCTGAGTCTGTACGCTAATCATGCTAGCTCATATGATTTTTATAGTCTTCGCTACGTTCTCGCGGGTGCTGAAAAACTCAAGTCGAGCACTTTTGCTACCTGGTCTGAAAAATTTGGGATTCGAATATTTGAGGCCTATGGACTCACTGAAGCGTCTCCAGGATTATGCTCTAATACGGCCATGCATTGCAAACGTGGCACGGTCGGTCGTTTCCTTCCTAAAATCGACTATAAGCTTAGCTCTGTTGAGGGCCTTGCCACAGGTGGGCGCTTGTGGGTGAAAGGGCCCAATATCATGAAGGGCTATATTTTGCACGACAAACCCAATTATATTGTTAAGCTCAAAGATGGCTGGCACGATACAGGAGATATTGTTGATATTGATGATGAGGGTTATGTTTCTATATTGGATAGGGCAAAACGCTTTGCAAAGATTGCTGGAGAGATGGTCTCTTTGAGTGCCGTTGAAAAAGTTGTCTCAACGGCCTTCCCAAAGCACTCACATGCTGTATTGTCTATTCCCTGCCCCAAAAAAGGTGAGCAACTGGTGCTGTTTACCGATGATAAAACTTTGGATAAAAAGCGATTGCTCTCTGCATTCAAAAAAGCCATGGCCTCTGATTTGTGGGTGCCCAAAACGATTCACTTTGCTGAGATTCCAAGACTACCCACAGGCAAGATCAATTATCAGGCACTACAAGCAATCCTGCAAGCAAGCAAATAGCTTTGTAAACTTCAATCAGTTAGGCCTGGTCGGCGCTTGACAGCTTGCTGTGATCGTTTATAATTCACAATATTCAGTGCACTTGCGCTGTACTGGACTGTGTAATCAATGGGATCTGCCTGTGTCGCTGACAACACCTCTTTCTACTCAGACGCTGAGCTGGCGTCGTCATAATGCTGAGTTCTGGGACGGTATGAAAAACTTTTACCAGTCGCGTAATATCGCAGCCTGGGATGCATTGGTTCCTTTTCATATCACCAACAATCCTGATTATGCCTATCGCACTGCAAAGCTTGTGTCTGCATACATGTTGAGTTGTCGAGTGGAGGGTTATACCGGATCGTTTGTGATGATTGAGCCAGGAGCAGGCCTTGGACAGTTTGGTTATCTTTTTCTCAAGCATTTGTGCCAACTGCTCAAACTGGCTCAACTCGATAGCAGCAGCCTGACTTATGTGATGTGTGATACTTCAGATGCAACCCTTTCGTTTTGGAAGAAGCATCCTCAATTGCGATGTTTTGAGCAAGAGGGTTTGTTGCAATACGAACAACTCGAAATCAATCCTGACTTAAGTGTGTCTTTCAGTTTTGACTGCTCATCATTGCGCAATCAGCGGGTTATTCTAATTGCAAACTATTTCATGGATTCAGTGAACCAACAACCGTTTCGCTTGCATGATTCTGTGTATGTGCCTTATGAGATCAATCAAAAACGGTCTGTTTTAAAGCAAAAAGATGAACTCTCCTTCACACCAGTGCATTCACACCATGGCCCCTACTCAACGTTGCCATTTTATGACGAAGTGCTTGAGGAGCATCGCCTGCTGGATATCCAAAACGTCTTGATGCCTGACGGGATTATGAGTTTCATGCGTTGGCTTGACTCATTGACTGACCATCCGGTTTTGGCATTGGCATCTGACAAAGGCTTTCCCGAACCTCAACAGCATGGTTATGATGATCGTTTCCATATCATCTGCACGGGCGGTTATGCGTCGTGTGTCAATTTTTTTGCCTTGAATCGCTATGTTTCTCTCGCACTCAATGGAAGCAGTTTGTCCTCGCCTTCCTTTGATAGTGCATTTTGTCGCAATATTACCTTGACTAAAACAGCGTTGTCTACACTACCACTTTTTCACATGGAAGCCTCCTCTTCATTGGGGCATGGTGTTGATTTTTACCGTAGCCGAACCTACCGTAACCTCGTGCATCAATCGAGCCCCAGCACCCTAGATGACCTCTTCGCGATTTTTCGGGAAACTGGCCATGATCCTAATGCGCTGATGTTTACCTTTGAACGCGCCAATCAGATGTTGTCAGATGCACAATGCCTGAACGACTATCCTGTTGATGATTTGCTCTCTCAGCTTCGTGAACACTATTTTTTCACACCTCATCAGATATCACTTAGAGAATTGACCTGCATTGTTGAAATTGCTTTGACCACCAAACGCTACCGTTTTGCTGAGGATGTATTGAGCGACTTTTGCCAGTGGCACGGTCAAACTTATGACTACAAAAAACTCAGTGGCATTTTGTATTTTCTGCAGTCTGACTTCAGTTCTTCTGCCCACTTTTTCACTGATGCGCTGTATGATAATCCCGACTGCTCGGTGTGTAAGGAATACATAGCTCACTGCGAAGCTTTCTTGTAATATCTTATTAATAATTCCTCATTATCCTTGACAAATTTCTTTGCTTGGGCTTAAGATGTACATATACGCAAATGGTTGTTTGAATGCTACGGATACTGATTATCTTGTCTGTTTTTATTATCTCAGGTTGTACAAGTGAGTCGCGCTCAACCACCCCAGAAACAAGAAACACCAGTGCTCTCTACACTGCTTTGACAAACGCGGCGAGATCCAGTCGTTATGATGAGATTGATAGTAATGATAAGCTCGCAGAAGCAGCAGCATCAGTGAGCCAATCCCTTGCCGAGCTAGCTCAAATTCAACGCTCAGTTCATGAAGTGAAAGCATTTAAATCTGATCCCAATCTAGTGAGAATCAAAGCTGGTAAGATCAGTATTGATTGGACTGGTCCTGTAGAGAGTTTGCTAGGGAAAGTTGCACAGTCAACCAAGTTGCACTACCGCACCATTGGTACCAAGCCACCGCTGCCGCTGATTGTTTCTGTCACTGCACGTGATGTGTACGTCTCAGATCTTGTTCGTGATGTTGCCTATAAAATCCAATCACAGGCAGCCATTACCCTGAGTAAAGATAATGTTTTAGAGTTGCGCTACTTCAAATCATGATAACTTATTGTATGAAAAACTTCCGAATCCCAATTCTCTTGGGTTTTCTGATGTTATTGTCTGGGTGCGGCTCCAGCAGTGGTGGTGTTGATCCTGAAATAAGAAAAGAGGCTCGCAGGACTGTTGTGAGAAGCACTGCTGTCAGCTATGCAACCAAGTATGCGCTCTACTGGGAAAGTGTGTCTATTAACAATCACATGGATCAGGTTAGTCGTAAACTGGATAATACTTTCAACTTTCGTGAACTTTTGCTGAAAAATGAAGTGTTGCCACCCATTTTGAGAGAAAGCACTGACAATGTGACAATGTCAAACCCTAAAAACATACGCGTTTCAGATAGGATGATTGAAATCCTTGAGCCGGCTCGCTTCTCCTCTGCGGTCCCAACATGGCGTAATTACTTACACATGGATTTTAAGAAACCTGATTTGCCGCAAGAAAGACAGTTACCTGAGACCGTTGAAGAGCGCGCTGTATGGGATGAAGGCCTGGTTGAGGGATGGAATATAGGGCGCTGGCAAGCTCGTAGTATCTTTGCTGCTAATATTGGCTTGATGCAACGAGACATCACGGGTATGATCCTCTATCACAAACTCTTGACTCAGGGCATGATATCGCCAACGTACTCATCGATAGCCAACTTTGGCGTGACTGGAGATGGCAGGACCATGCATTTGAACGATCGTATCGTCAAAATCACCAAAGACTCCGCATTGACCCCGGAGCGCTTATCAAGCTGGAGACCTGCGATTAGGCCTTCATAATTTCTGTTTTTTTGGCGTAATAGGTCTATACTTACTTTTGTACTCAATATGAACACCCTATGGAAACGTCCTATTTAATGCCTAATGAGCCTCGAGACCGAATGGGGCCGGAAAACCTTGATCAGTTACTCGCTTTTCTGGTTAAAAATCAGGCTTCAGATATCACTATACAAACTGATGAGAAAATCTATGCAGAGATCTATGGTGTTTTATATCAAACGACACGGCGCAAGATGTCTAAAAACGAGGTGTCTTTTCTACTCAATAGTATCTATGGTCCAAATGGTACGACACAGCTGGCATCAGGTACTGATTTAGATACTTATTATGAGTTTAGGCCTAACCGTGTTGAGCGTTATCGTTTCAGGGTGAATGCGACTGCTTGCTTAGTTGAAGGCTATACGGGTATACAAATCACTATGCGTAGTATTCCAACCACACCGCCTAAGCTGGTTGATATGGAACTTCCGCAAAATATCATTGATAATATTGCGCCTCTGGAAGGTGCGGTTTATGTGACTGGTGCTACTGGATCTGGTAAGAGTACTCTGCTGGCTTCCATCATTCGTAACTTTGCTGAAAACCCAGACTGTAATCGCAAAATCTTGACCTATGAGTCTCCGATAGAGTTTGTGTATGATAGTATTGAGAAAACCTCTTGTATTGTCAGTCAGAGTGAAATACCTAGGCATCTCCCCTCATTTGAAGCAGGTATTAGAAATGCATTGCGGCGTAAACCACGGTTGATCCTTGTAGGAGAGTGTCGAGATAAAGAGACAATTGATGCGCTACTGGAGGCCTCACTGACAGGTCATCCCTGCTATACTACTGTTCACAGTAATGGGGTTGCTGAGACTGTTCGACGATTGGTTAACAGCTTTCCAGAGGAAGAGCGTAATAGTAAAATTCTTGACTTGGTTGAAACCATGCGCTTGATTATTTGGCAAAGACTGGTCCCTACTGTTGATAAAAAAAGAACTCCACTGCGTGAGTATTTGGTTTTTGACCCTGTTACTCGTAATAAACTTGTGCAATTAGATCCTGATAAGGTGAGTACTGAAACTCGGCGACTTGTGAAAGAGCGTGGGCAGACCATGTACCATGATGCTCTTGTCAAGCATAAAGCGGGTATCATCAGCGATGAAGTCCTTGAGCAAGTAGAGCGTTACTCTAAAGGTCAAGATGCCGATATGAAACAATAAACTGATATCATTGTTGACTCTGTCTTTGTCGATACAATCAACCACTCATCAAAACCTGACCAAGTAATTGATACCCCTGCGAGTTCTGAAGGCGTGTGGGTCAGCCCCAGGATGCTCTTGCTGTTTTAGATGGGTATTTGCTGTGATGCTGCCTTGTATCATAGCTGCGTTATTTTGTGATTGTTGCACGTAAGATGCATACCTGTTGGTATCACTGGTATCTTGATTGCCTGCTCAATCCATAGGCGCCATCATTGAGCCAACCAATGCAACCTTATTTGGGCTGCTTTAGTCCTCTACATGGCTAGCTGCCCTCTTCAGGCCCCTCATCATCTTCAGGACCTGCTTCCTTCACATAATCATTTTCAGGTGATCTTTCCCAAGGGCGCAAAGCTGATTTTACATACTGTACTGTTTCGCCAACCTCGGCTTGGCTGTGCCTCACCGCATTGAGATGAGCTGTCATCTCTCTATCCCACTGGGAATCAAATCGACTCGCAAGTCTTGCATTGATCAGACCTTTGTCTATATTATTGGAGTTTCCAAATACGAACTTCAATTGTGCCATTGACCGATTCAAATTAAATGTTGTTGACGCTGTCGTCTCATCATAACCGAACTGAGATGCCATCTGCACTCGCTCTGTGAATGATAAATTGCCACTTTGTATGCGATTATGGACTCTGTCGATTGCACGCATGTTGATGTCATTGGCAGCAGCTTTCTGATCAGCATCCATCTTCGTGGCTTTTTGCATTGGCTTGTTGGGATCATCTGATTTATTGAGATCTGACTCTGACGGGCGCTTAATGATCGCTTTTGCGTTCTTGGCAATTTTTAAGACTGTATTTTCTGCAGCTTTCATATTTTTATTCCTCAGTTCCGTAGACAGCGTTTGCACTGTCTCTTCGCCGATTCTTGATATATCTTTACCAAGACCCTGAATTTTATCACCAACATTGAGTGACTTGCTAACGCTTCCAGCATCTGATTGAACTTGTCCTTTGGTTGCGGCAAGAATATCAACGGTGCTGGTGAAGCGGCTGTCACTACCCGAGCTGACCCAAGCTAACACCTGATTACTAAATCCTATCATTGATGTACAACAATATGACATCAACTCCCATGCGATGTAGGCATAGAGCATCACCAGAGCGATGACAACTGCCATGACCACCTCCCAGTTATCAAAAGCATTCATAGCGCTGCCCAACGGCGAGCTTGTTCCTCCTGCTAGATTAGCGTATTGAGTGGCAAACGCTATACTGAATACGTAAAAAGCAATATTGATCATGCAAATGGAAAAAAAGACCCCCAGGACTATCAACACAGGCCTTAGGAAAGTTTGAAATAAAATACCGATACCCATCTCTGCTTTGCCGAGAAAGTCTGACCCCTCAGGATGGCATAATCCTACTGCCACCATGGGCCCTGCAATCAGTGCTTCCAAGACAGAAGCAACCCATCCAAAGACGCCAACAATGAATATGATTGTGGGATACAGAGGCAATAATACGGTGAGAATAGCACCAAATGGTACAAATAATAAAATGAATGTCGTTCCTAGACCACTAAAAAAGTCAATTCTATCTCTATCCACTTGTGCAAGCACGTCAGTGATTAAAGTGGGTGTCCCTTTGATGGATTCCATCAGCAGCCATTTACAAGAACGATCGCACCAAGGTAGAAACGGCCCGCTTCTCGTAAAAAACATAATCGTACTCAGTACTAGCTGTTGGCTTGTTCTGACAAGTAACTGAATACCTGCAAGTTTTGCGTATAGATAGAACATGGCCTGATTGTTGATATACATGTAGTATGTTGATGCGGTGAGAATGGTGTAGCCTATCTCGATATAATCTGCTAGTGGATTATAATTTACAATGGTGCCGCTTTGATTCTCCGTTCCCACGTTGTACATCAAAGCAGTACTGCCGATTAATCCCCGGCCCATTCCATCGCTGTTCATGAAACAGCCGTTGTCATTCATCGCACTAAAGCAATTGTCGACATTTTTTCCAGAGCAATTGCTTGTGTAGGTGTCTTGACACTTAGTGTATGCTCGTGGTTGATCGTTCCTACCCTCATCTCGATACCAGTCGGTTGTCATCACCTTACTTGGGTCATAATAATGGAAACCAATCAACCTTTGCATGATCATTAATAGTGCGGTTGTGAAATTATTTGCAGAGACTGCTAAATTATCGTCTTTTAACATATAGCCTTTTGTATTGAAAAATGAGACTGAATTTTTACCAAAAAACGGAGCCAGCATGCTTTGCACCATGAGATTTAAACTGTTGGTGCTCATGCTACCGGATAATGTTAATGATTGCGTTGACGTTGCTTCTGGCGTCTCTTGCGCTAAGACGCTTGTATAGATGTTGTTGATACTCGCCCTCTGAGCTAGCTGCCAATTCATTTGCTTTTGTGTTTGGGTCAATACCAGTAAATCGCTGATGTAAGGTTGAGAAAATTCACTACTGCCCGTATTGATCACCCAGCTGGTTGGATCAGTTGCCGCTGCGATTTGGTTGAAGGTGTAGGCGGATAACTCTACAGTGCTCAGTTGATTTTTTACCGATATATTTGGGGTGGCATCGATGATGTTTTCACA
>JACLAD010010391.1_pt1 | contig 12923 bp, 2 predicted proteins | sample 8027901 | NCBI WGS metagenome assembly JACLAD01 (sample SAMN15725071, study PRJNA655200) | protist metagenome | isolation source: fluorescence activated cell sorting (FACS) single amplified genomes of... | place: Spain: Blaines Bay Microbial Observatory, Mediterranean Sea | collected 2016-07-05
GGGAGGCCTGCCGCAGCTGTAATCAGGCATACATACAGAAAGTTCCATCCATCCAGCAAGGAGAAGGAGAGTGAGAGGAAGTAAGTTAGTGCTTCACTATAAACTATAATACACCTAGTCTGGTGAGAAAGAAACTAAAGGAAGGAAGGAAGAAAGACATACTGCCTGTAGCACTTTTGTTCAAATTTGTACCTACCTACCTGCCTGCATACATACATAGATACATACATACAGTCAATGGTGTCTCAGCCGGCTATCGAAGAGAGAAGAAAGATGGAGACAATCAAAGAACATTCAATAAACAATCAGACAGGTACTTATGACCAAAACTTTCTGTTAACTATCTACCTCTACCTCAATAGAGGATGATTAAGGAAAATAGATGATCATGTATATATGTATGTATATATGCATGTATGTATGTATGTTTATATGTATATACATTCGTGATTTTGATTGATGTTACCATGATTGAGATTATTATGATTACTGCGATTGAATATGAACTTCTTTCTTTCCTTCTTTCCTTCTTGCTTTCTTTCTTTCCTTCTTTCTTTCCTTCTTGCTTTCTTTCTTTCCTTCTTTCTATCATTCATTCTTCGTTTCTCTCAAGTCATTCGATTGTCATTATTATCATAACAAGAAAGATATCTCATTTTTGTCCAACTCGTCTATGAAAATTCCTGTAGGATTGTATTATAAAATCCTGTTCACATCAATCTTGGGTTAGAGGGTCAGGTTGAAAAAGGGTTGAAAGCTACCACTCGACCAAACTCAGCTTGCTAGTGATTATCGTATTTACCAAGTGATTATTTGAACTTCATGGAGCAACCAAGATCCGTAGAGGATGCTGTAGTCACCTTACAAACTGATTCAGAACCAGCACATGCTCGTATTGCGGCCCTTAGGTATGTATATCATAAACCTAAGATCTTACTCATACACATACACATACACATACACATACGCATACACATACACATACACATACACATACACATACACATACACATACACATACATACATACATATGTACATCAAAATAGCAATATGACCCTTGCTTGTAATTGATCGTGACACTCTTATTATCACCCTTCATGATAATCCTATCTAACATTTCAATATATTATGAAATGACTTCACTTCACTTGACCTGTCAACCGTCCGTCCTCTCATAGGTATCTCCGTACATATGTAACCACCAGTACGAATAAGTATAACCGAAATACAGTTTCCAAGATTAATCGTTTAATAACAGAGACTGTTACAAAGTTTGCATTAACAGAAGAAGGCATAGTGAACACGAAAGGGAAGCAAATGCTAAAAGCTGAATGCTTTTTAATCTTATCACAAATTTTAGAAGCACCAAGTGTATTCGATGATGCCAGGAAACGTATAGATGACATCTCAGCTATAGCAGATGATAGTACTATCTCTTCACATGGCTCTTCATTGCAAAGAAGAGAAGATTTGAAATATATACATATTGACCGATCAGAGTCTCCTTTGTTGGATAGACCCCTGTCACCTCTATCAATGAGTGCTACGGGAGATGATGATGAGGATAGCTCTATAGCTCCTAGCCCCTCCAAGTATGTCACATCGAAAAAGAAGCCAAGGTTGAAAGGGAGGCAACATGCACAGGGAAAGAAGGCAGCAGCTCTCATGAGTACTTCATTAGACAGGGGTGGTCTCTCAGATGGACAATATATGGGGAAAGCGTTGCTGAATTCGATGGACACCAACGATAGGAATGGCAATAATAATGATGATGATAATGATGATGATGATGATAAGCTTCCTTCACCAACACGGGACACATCACGAGAAAGAAGTAATACGGCAACATCAACCAATCGAACAGATAATAGTACTAGAGGCTCCATGATAAGAACAGCACAAAGTTTGCTGAAAGAGAAACTTCAACCAAAATTCGACAAATTAGCTACAAAATTAGCAAGATTTCAACCACGGAGTTCTATGATGACAGGTGATACATATATACAACAAAAGATCATTCCTGGTGAAAAAGATCATAATAATTGGTTGAAAGTAGATAAGAAATTAGGATATCAAAAAGCACGTATGTGGTTCCCTATGGGTAATATAGGAGTGGGTGCTAAAATGATACCTGACGACCGTGGTAGGGATATGAAAAGCGATCAAGTCGTACAAGAGTACCTACAAATGAAGGCATTGCTTTCATATGTTGGTGATGTTGTGAATGTACCTAAACATTTTAAATTAAAGAACCTTGCTGGTGATGGGAGTGATATCATGGCACAGCGTATGCAAAAACAAATGTTAGCGCCATTAGGAGTTGAAGTAGATGCAGAAACTCTTCGCAAAGGAATAACGTGGAGTGAACTACAAAGACTAGCAAAAGAAGGAGATCAAGGTGAGAAGATTGGTACAAGGAATGTAAATTCTATTTTAGATTCTAGTACATACAATAGAGCCTTAGAGGAGGTCAAGGCATATTGGGGACCTCTAATTGGTGCAAGCTTACCTGAATGGGCTAGGCCAGTGGTAGAGAAGAGAGATGAAATGGAAGAAGAAGAAGGAGCAAAACAACATGAAAAAAGAGAAGAATTGCTTAGAAATGATCCTATGAATCCAGAGGCTATTTATGGTGAGCGTATTGAATATATGGGTAGCAAAAAGAGGAAACATAAAAGTAAACGAGAGGAAAACAAGCAATTAGCGTCCCGAGAAGTGTTCGTATACAACAAAGCAAACCAAAGTGAGGAAGTGAACACAATGGAAAGAAGTATAGTGTTAACAAGAAGTGTGTTAGATAAGCTATTTGATAAGGAAATAAGAAGTAAATCAATGACAAAAGATACGTTGAGGGATGCATTGGAGAAACTAGTCAGACATACACACGATGATAATGTTCCTGACATGTCTACTGAGACATTGCGAGGCATACAAAAGGACATCAAAAACTCTATACAGACTGAGCAAAATGATGTGAAACGTTCTTTAGAAGGGGTAGAAACATTAATGAAAGAAACAGTTTTGTATCAATATCATACGTTGCCGCCAAGATATATACTAGAAATCGAAAAGAATGACAAGTCTTCCCGTGAGCTAGTACAACGTATGCTAGATTTATTCATAAGAACAAAAAGACGCAATTTACTTGGGTTAGCAATAGGTTTATGGAAAGTATGTTTACTAGAAAAAAAGATGGAAGTCGATCGACGAAAGTATTCACAAGCAGCTGGGGCACAATTGATGATGCTCTTTTTGAAACATAAAAACTTACGTAGAAAACGCATATGGCTAGAGAAATGGAGATGGAATGTGACGGTTATGATTTATAAGTCAAGATCAAGGGCAGTTCTTAAAATCCAAACTATTTATAGAGTATGGCGAGATAAAAGGATATTTATGCGTATGCATCTAGTTGCTCCTTACAATGGTCCTCTGAGTGATATATATTTAGCTGAATGGCGGAAAAGTCGAAAAGTGAAATTCAGGATTGATCGCTCTATCCGTGAATCACGTCGTATGTTTTGGTTAGGTGTAGTAGTGGTACAAGCACGATATAGAGGTTTACTTGCACGTAGATGGTATTATCAAAAGATAGGAATCTTGATTTTATTGCAGAGTGTATGTCGAATGTGGCCTGTACGAGTATGGTTTCGTGACCGTTTGAAACCTGCGACTATATTTATAAATGCACGTGTAAGGAGGTTTTGTAAACGCAAAATTTATAAAAGATGGAAGTTTCACATGATTATTATTCAAAAATATGTACGAAGATTCATTTACAAAATGGCGTTTTGGCACAAACTCCATGAAAAGTGGAGAATCATGGGTATTGGCCCTGGCTTGGCTATATGGCTACAGTGTCGATGGCGGGAAATCATAGCCAAGAGAAGATGTGCTGCCATTCGTGCACAACGGGAAGAAAAGGAAAGAGCAGCGCTACGACTACAGTGTATGTGGATGTCTCATAAAAACGCATTTCATACGTTTTTATTGATGTCCTGCTATCGCACTATGAAAGAGATTGAAAAGCTAGCTGATTTCGCTGCTAGAAAATTAGGTCGGAATGTAGCTGCTCGTCTTATAGAGAGGTTCTATAAAAGAAGGCATTATTATCGAATGAATGCAAATGCAAATAAAATACAGAGTTGGTATCGAGGGGTCAAGGGATATAATGCAGTTATGTTAATGAGACTAGTTAGATGGGCATCAAGAAAGCTTCATCATTTTGCTAGATGCCGTATGAGATATAGACATAAATGTGTGCGTATGATTCAAAAACTATGGTGGGATACACATCCAGGACATCTATTGAAGCATTTACATCGACGAATGTATATGATTGATAAAAAAAGGGACGAGTCTATATGGGAAGAAAGATATACGGCTGCTTGTCGTCTGCAGGCCATTTTGAAAGGGATATTAACGAGGGTATGGCTACGTAATGACATTGCAGTGCGAAAGATACAAGCAGTAGCCAAATTTTGGTTATTTAGACGTAGATGTAAGAGAGAATTAGCGGCAAGATTAAGACGATTCACAACGAGATGGGCAAAACGAATTATTGAACCTGCATTGAAATTTAGAGCTACTGAGATAGTAGCACATCATCATAAAACAGTCAAACCAATTCAAGCACTAATTAGAGGTGCTCTTGTACGTATGATATTTGCAAGATCGCGTAAGTTTGCATATAAATATGGAATTGCAGTTATCACAGTTCAGCGTTTTTGGAGAGCCAACAATGCAATGGTTAAAGCTGTTCAAGAGCTGTTAGTGATCAGCAGGATGGATAAGAATCCTTTCAAACCGTGTGAGACCATACATACTCTGTGTAAAAAATTTAATGACATGAGTATGGGATTTTTTACTACAAGGGATGCTCGAGCTGGTTTGACTACTATAGCGCTATTACAAAGACTTGGATATGGAGATTTTATTAAAATATTTCAACCTATCGAAAACTATTATCATGTACGACAATTACGTAAGATGACAGAAGAGAAGTACATGAAGTTATTTGATAAATGGGATAAACATAGATTGAAGCTTGAAAATGCTAGAAAGCCTAAGGATATGAAAGAATTGAAAAAAGAAAGAAAGTTGACCGCAGAAGAGAAATTTCAATTATCCGAGATGAAAAATCTTGCGAAACGACTTGTCGAAATCGTTACACCTGAACTTCTGAAAGAAAGTCCATATGCATCAATAAGTAAACAACAAAAATATTCACAGAGTATATATAAAACCCCATCAATTATCGCCCATGAAGCAGTTTGTTGTGTTACTGAGTTTTTGTCACCAAATGAACTTAAAAAGATCTGTATGCGATTATTTTTGAAAAAGTTTGGTAAAAATCGACAGGTAAACGCATCGAATTTTTCAGACAGAATGGTAGAAATCGCTTTTGGAGCATATAATAATTTTAGACAAGTGATTAATAAGCAATTGTTGACTTTAAGTATGATTGAAAGAGCTATTGAGCTATGTAAAAGCCCGTCAGATGTTCGTTCTAAAGTGGAAGAGTTTTTGGCGATGACAATGCCGCCTGAAGAGATTGAGTGGGAAAAAGAGCGTGTTATAAAGGCACAAGAGATCTGTGAGCGAGCTGCTGAAAGGTTGATGGCTATTGTTCAAGATGGTCCAGTGAAACGATTAGTTGATCGTTATATGAAACGTAAGAATCAGTACACCAAGAAGTTTGAATTTGTAGTAAAACATAATAAAGAAGTTGCTATGATGAAAAGAGTCGAAGCTATGAGAGCTGCAGAGGACAAGAAGAAAGGAATAAAACCATCAAAGGAAGAAATGGCTAAGAAGAGACGTGAATCTGTCGCAATAAATCATAAAAATGCTAAGAGAAACAATAAGTCACAAGGTGAACACGAGAATATGTTTGACTTTGACTTGATAACCAGTGGACCAACCGAGAGATTGACCATCCTCCAATCATTAGAATTGCCTCTATCTGTGGATGATGCTGACTATAGTGGTTTAGAGAAAAATATCACTGTATGTAAGCTATTATTTGAGTTAATGGATAAGCTTGAGTGTATGACTAGTCGAATTCAAAGCTTAAAGACAATGTGGGGATTTGCTTTACAGAAGAAAAAAGTGGAGAAAATGAGATCGAAAAAGTTTTTAGAAACTGCTATGGAAGAATACATAGAAGATCGTAAAAAGAACAAAGTACACCTTGCATGGCTAAAAATTCAAAAAATACGTGAGGAAGAAAGAGCTATGACATTACTCTTTGATCAAATAGCTGCCAAAAAGACTCAAATTGAGGAAATGCTTTCGATCGTACCAAAATATGGATGGTATCCGGCCCTTGATAAGAACCAAAACACTTATTGGACGAATGGAACTTTTAACAGTACTGAAAAGCCAGTATATACTTTCGACCAGTATCCGAAGATTTTAACAATTCAAAACTTTTTCCGTAATTCAATCAGAAGAATACGTGATCGCATACGTCGAAAAGAAGAACAGAAATTAGCAGATCTTCAAGCTATCGAAGATGAATGGGCTCAAGCATTATTATACGGACAGAAAATATGTAGATTCAAGATACATATGACGGAGAGGCGTGAGGCAGATAGGGATTTCTTACCATTGGAAGCTTGGCAGGAAGTGCATGATAAGAAGGATGATAGTCCATCGAATGAAGGGACCAATGATGATAATAATGATAATAATGATAATGATAGCAAAGATAAGAAGATAAACCATGAAGATCAAGATAAGCCAGTTGCAAATATGTCAGTATTCACAGAGGACCTCTTACCTTATCGTTTACGTTTTGAGGAAAGGCCGCAATGGAGTACAGGCGACTGGTGTATCATGTCATCAGAAGATGAACAGGACTATATGGTTGTAACTGTGTTCAAATTGCAGAAAGCTCAGAGAGGTGATATTAAATGTGATGTTCGAAACGTAAAAGGTACAAAGTTCCAAAATATTTCTGTTAAACGCCTCTATAAGATGAATTTAGACGTTGGCTCTGCAGTGGAGGTAAGATATAAAGGAATGAAGTTTTTCTATCGCGGAAAAATCACAGCCGTACATTCTATTCAACAAAAATTACATTATCATATACTGTATGATGATGGGGAACGTGAGTATAACATTGACCGTAGTATGATTCGATCTACTACTAATGCTGTGTCTATTTTCATATCGGAACGGAATAAACTGATACAGCAGATGGACAAACAATTACAACGGAAGGCTTATTATCAACGTATGAAAGAGTTACGACTCTTACGTATGGAAAAAGAGAAAAAGACATGTTTAGTCAAGTTTGCAGAGTGTTGGATGCTAGCAACTAAGCAAACCGTAGAAGAAAATCCATTGATACGCCCATGGTTGCCTCCTCCTGTCATTGATGACCACCAACCAGACCAATCAAATAGAAAGAAGGGAGGGAGTGAAAATAGTAAAGGTGGTCAACTTCCTTCACCCTCGAAAATTATCGCTGCTAAAGAGGGTAAATCGTCTGATAGTAAAGGGCTTCATCCTAATAGGAAGGCGAATAAAGATAAAAACAGAGCAAAGACTCCAAATTCAGGTGAGACGCCATCTCCAGACCCTACTACACCTGGCAATGTCCTAGTGCAAATGCTTCACTATAGTAATAGATTGGGATATGCGAATGTAGAATTAACTTGTGGGATTAAATACATTCGTAGAGCCTTACGATATGGTTGGGAATCTTTCAAAGAAGACGAAACGGCTCTTATGTCATCTGAAGAGCGAGAAAAACAGATCGAGTCCGGTACCTTAGTTTTAGGTGGCAAGAAAAAAATTATAGAAGCTTATCGAAATATCATCACAAAGCAAATAACTATTATTCCTCCAACATATACTCCAATCGAGAATTACGGTGCGAAGCGTTTTCAAATGCTGTTTGGTACCTACAAGGCAAAGAAGAATTTCCGTACCTTGTTGGAAAGGGAGAATATCCCATCTGTTATCGAGCAAACTCTTGCTGATTACCAACAAATAGCATGGATAGGATATAGATTGGAAGGTCTTACTGTATTACAAATCTTAAGAAGAGCAGGTGCATGGGAAGTATCAAGGAGAATACAAGAACATTTCAAGGATCGGCCAACTGCAGCAAAGGCCATTACATTGTCATACATAGCTAATTTGCAGAAAAAAAATTACTCTTTGATTGGATTAAACTATCATGATGACGCTCATAGTAGTATTATTGATCAGCTTGTGAGTTTCCAAAGATTTTATAAGAAAGCAACACCAGCACAGTTTGAAGCAAGTTTAGGTCTCATAAATTATTTCAAATCACCAACAGATGAGCGGAATATTATCGAGTGTATACAACAAAGCGAATTACAAATATATAGAAAATTTGAGAAATCTATGGCAAATAATGTAGTACGTGCGAAAAATATCGCGAAAGCGGTATGTGATTCAAGTAAATTCCCTCATGCAAGGCGACAAATTGATGAATTTGTTCGAAGATATGATGGTAAGCCAGGGTTAGCTCAGGATAATCTTGATGAGATATGTGATGTGCAAGTAACTCATACATATGTTGAAGAAAGAGAAGCATATAAGATCATTAGACGAGGTGTACGAGTGATTGGTAGTGTTTTACACAATTTGAAAATGAAAAATACAAGGAAACGAGTTGCCCAATTCGAGGCACAAGCAGATCAAATGATTGCCTCTATTGATGACCGTACACGTAGAAGTTTGGGTAAAATTGCTGGAAAAGAGGCTCAAGCTGCGTTATTATTACGAGTAGAGGTTATTGATTACTTGTTAGAAGTGATCAAAAATGTAGTGGTTCTTCAAACTTTTTTAAGATGTAGAACACGTCGAAGGTATTGGACACGATATATTATCAAGCGTAATTGGGCTATTGAAACGATTGGTAGAATAGGGCGAGGACATAATGCACGTAAACTTCGTGAGTATTATAAGATTCAACAGATGTCTGTAGTTGAACAGCTTTGGGATGATAAGCGAAGATTATGTTATTATTATCATCGGAAGCAAAGATATTCGTCATACACGGAGCCAGATGATGGTATTTTCAGACCATTAGTACGTGATCGACGGACTGCACGATTGATCCAGTCATGGCCTTTCTTAGATGAGGGTAAAGAAACCGTAGCGCCACCTCCTGAGTCCGCACCAGGCACATTTCAACCACCGAAATTATGTCAGATCTGTGATGCACGTGAAACGTCACGTGTGTGCTTAGATTGTACGTATTACCCGCAGATCGATATCGGTGAATATTCAGAGACTCCAATGCCTACAGCATATTGTTTCACATGTTTCACGTCTAAGCACTCTGAAGAACCTGAGATGAAGTTACATCAGTTTCATGATGCCACTGCCATTGACCCTGCTAAGGCTAATGCTATGATATGTATTGAATGCGAAGAGGAACCAGCCACTCGTAAATGCCAAGGTATCGTAGATGACAGACAGATTGATGAGATTATTGCTGATTTACAAAGACGTACATCAAAAGAATGGATGGATGTATTAATCAAATATAATGTTGGTGGGGAGCGTAAGCTCTCTCTCATGTTAGAAAATATATCTGGAAGCAAAAAAGACGCGGAAACTGGTCAAGTTATCTTATCTCTTCATCAACTCCAACAAGTACGTAATTTATTGGAAAGAACTAGAGCTGAATGTGATGAAGTATATTGTGATAATTGCTACTTAGATACGCATCAACATGGAAAAAGAGCCATGCACAAGTGGATTGGATTCCTGCCATACGCTCCACCATGTAAAATTTGTTACCGTTCACCTTGTGAGGTTAGCTGTAAGGAATGTGACAGTATGTTTTGTCAATCTTGTTATAAGGTCTTTCATAGCAAAGGTAGAAAAAGGAAACATAAGATGGAATATGTACTTGAGGAGCCACCTGTTGATCCTCAAACGGGTATGACTGAACCACATGAGTATTGTGGATTATGTATTAGGCGCTTAGCTACTCATTTTTGTGAGAATGCTGAGAAAGGAGGTTGTCCATTTAGTGGCTGTCACTCATGCTATGAGTGTGTACATAAGGATCGTTGTCAGTTTATACCCGAGAAAGAGGAAAAACCGTACTTTGAATGTGCTGTTTGCAGTGAACGAGCTGATCAACAATGTATACAATGCGGGGATTACTACTGCTCGACTACCTGGATGGGCAACCCTGGATGCTTTGCAAAGATGCATAAGAAAGGTAGTAGAGCCAATCATAACACACAAGACATTGATCCTGCCCTTGAAGCAGCAAAAGCTCTGGAAGTTAGAAGAAAAGAAAAAGAGATGCAAGCGAAACGGAAGGAAATCGAAGATGCAAAAAAAGCCAGAGAGAAACAAGCCAAAATCAAAAGGAAAAATATGGAGCGTCAACAAAGATTGAAGCTCAAAGAGGCAGAGAAAGCGGTAGCTGCTGCGACAGCTGCTGCTGAAGCGGATGAAACTGCCTAGCTCTACATATTGTTACAGTTACATATTCCTACTTCTTGTGTAGTGTAGTACGTAGTACTAGTAGCTAGTAGCTAGGTTGGTGCATAGAGCATAGAGTTAAACTGTGCCACAAGGCGCGCAGAGCGCAGATACCTAACTAATTGTAAATTGCACGTATCATGTATCATTATCATTATCATTATCATATGTCAGCGCGCAGGCACAAATACATTTATACTTTTTAAAGTTTAAATTTAAAGTACTTTCTAAATTCTAAAAATAAAAAGCAGGTACAAACAAACAATGTCTATGTACTGGGCGGGTTCTATCGGTCCGGGAGTCTGTTACATTTATCTGTTTATATTTATAATACATTATACTTCCTCCACTTACTTTTAACTTTTAACTTTTAATAGACACCCCTGTAATCTGTAATCTGTAATTTTACCGCTGAGCACTCAACACATCTCTACACCCCACATGAACATATTACATGTTTTCATCATGGTAAGCGCTAACGACTACTTCCTAACTTTCTAACAAAAACGCATACACCCGTTCTCAAAAAACGTGCCGAGGCTCTTCTTTCTATTCTTTTGTTTTAGTATACCATATATATATTTTAGTTAAAGGCAAGGGAATACATCTAATAAAAGTACGAATTATGAAACGAATTATGAAATTTTTTTTACATCTAGTAAAACTACGAATAATGAAATTCATAATTCGTTTTATAATTCGTAGTTTTATTAGATGTATTCCCTGGCCTAAGTAAGTATACAGAACGGGTGCATGAAATACATATGAAATAAGCACCAACCACCAAAAACACCCAAAATATATCACGACATCCACTGCTCTACTAACTGCTCTGCCCCTGAATCGAAGTAGGTATCTACATACGTACGTCATACGTATCTTTTGGCTCTCTACTACATACTACTTCTACTACTCTATTGCAACAAAACTTATGCCTCGTCAGCAGCCTGCCTCTGAAATCTGTCATCGTCATAATTGGTACATCAATATACTTCGCTTCCTGACTTACAATGTCAAGTAAGTTCCTTCCTTGTATGTGCGGAATGAAATGGAAGTCATGATGAGCGAGAACCTCAAACAAGTGAATACAGATGCGGTCAGACTGCAGCAAGGACTCGGCAAGGACGAAGAATTAGATGAGCGGGAGCACTTTAAGCTCCAACAACAACTCCGCCGTAATGACAAGGGTGGTTATGAGCTGATCTCGGTATGGGACGCTAGCGGACAGCCTGGCGCACCTTCAGTTACCGCACAGCCCATCGGATCGAAGCAGGAAAGAAAAAATGATAAGATGGAAACGCCTGCTATAGACCTTATGACCTACATGGCAAATGTAACTGCGCTATCTGAAGCTGAGAATATGAAAAAGATGGAAGAGAGAAGTTTCTGTCCAAGTTCTGTCGATTTCTTCTGTGGTAAATGTATAAATTTCTTGCGGGCATTTGGACTAGTGCCGCCATCGAACGTGATTAATCCCCTGATTGATGTAATAGCTGCGCCCTGTCTCTTGGCAGTTTATGGATGCCCTCGGAAGGAGAACAAAGAATTCGAAATACCAGAGGCTGCGCTCAGGAAAAAACCTATTTCTCTCATCTCATCTGAGGGTGTGATGGCTGATACCTTTTTCGAGTTTAACGACGAGATAGCGACTTCGCCAGTGCTGTTTATGTGGCCAAGAATACTGCATGTAGACGTCGCTAAGTCGCGAGCAACCCCAAGATCATGCGGCGCATGCGATCTTTGTTTTTATGACCCAGTCTCTCGGTTAGGTTTTGATAAGACCGAGGGAATTTCCTACAATTGCGACATAAAATGTGGCATCTGTTGTTCATGCTGCGCAATGCTTTGCCACGAGCGCGTTGTTCCACATTACTCCGAGGTAACTATTTTCTCGTCACTGAAAGGGCCCGATGGGATGCAAGCATTGATTGACTCTCTTGATGGGCGTCGGTGGTTTCTTCGAGAAAAATCCGATCGTCTTGCTAAAAAGGACATGACACTCATCGCGGGTGGAGACATCTCCAAGATTACTATCAAAGGCTTGAAGGATGTGGACCAATATACAAGCGATCTTCAAAGAATGTGCGCGCAGTACAGAGGTGGGCAGCCATTATCGATAGGATTGAATAAGAGGTTTGAGGTCTTTGATTCAAAAAAAGTAAGAGAGCGCGAGGAACTAGCTTTAGAGATTCAACGAAAAAAAGCTGAATTTGTTCCTATGGTATGCTGAATTGATTGTTTCTCGTTATATAAGGAGTTGTTTGCGTGATATATTCTTAAGCGTCGTTCCTATAACTATAACTATAATTAGTAATTAGATACATAGAAAGTACATTAATAAAAGACATTTATAATAAATATTACAATGAAACTTATACTTATAAATTAATATTAATATTATATTTGAGCTAGCTAGTTAACTTATAAATTATAA
>JACLAD010004064.1_pt1 | contig 12913 bp, 15 predicted proteins | sample 8027901 | NCBI WGS metagenome assembly JACLAD01 (sample SAMN15725071, study PRJNA655200) | protist metagenome | isolation source: fluorescence activated cell sorting (FACS) single amplified genomes of... | place: Spain: Blaines Bay Microbial Observatory, Mediterranean Sea | collected 2016-07-05
CGACTTTTCCGAGGGCGACTACGACTTTCGGGCGGACGACGGGCTCCGGCTGACCAAGGCCATGATCACGAACGCGGTGCGCTGCGTGCCGCCGCAGAACAAACCCACAGGGCCCGAGATCAACACCTGCCGCGACTATCTGGTCGCCCGGTTGGAAGCATTGCCGAAGTTGCGTGCGATCCTGGCGCTAGGAAAAATTGCCCATGATTCAACGATCCGCGCGCTGGGCGGGCGTCTGGCGGACTTCAAGTTCGGTCACGGCGTGCGCCACGAAATCTCGGTTGGCGGGCGCGAGGTCGCGCTTTTCGCCAGCTATCATTGCTCGCGGTACAACACGAACACGGGCCGCCTGACGGAACGCATGTTCGAGGAGGTTTTCGAGGCGATCCGAGGGGAATTGGAGGGTAGCTGAGAGGCGGCTGGAGCGGGTAGCGGGAATCGAACCCGCATCCTCAGCTTGGAAGGCTCAAATCGGTATAAGAATTTCAAGGGTCTAACTTCTAAGGAAGCTCGCTCCGTCTGTTGAAAATCAAACTGCTAGTGTCGGCGGTTCTAAGGTCTTGCGAGTGTCCCTTCAGAGCTCATGTTCCGCGGTCCACATGCCCTCTGGAGGCCGCGATCAATAGCGATCACTGAGCGCGCCGTCGAGAAGTACCGCTTCCCCAATCTTACGCCGTTTTTTGCTGACTCACGCCCAGAGGGTTTCGACCAGCGCGTCGAGATCAGCTGCTCTGCGTGTTCGCCGCGACGGTTCACCTAGCGGCCCGCAGGCACCGCGCAGCAGAGCGCCAACCCGATCCTCTGCTGCTTGGCAATTCAATCCGAAACCAACCCTCCGAAAAGGAACAGCCCCATGACTGTGACCAATGGAACATCCGACCGTGGTGAACTAGGCCAGATCGACAATCGCGAACTAGCCGGACTTCCCGCCAATGATCTCGGGTTGATCGAAAGACTGAAGCGACGCTTCGGTGACGTGATCGCCTACATCATTGGCCATGGGTGGGCCGCTTGGCGTGGCGATATATGGGTAACCGGCGACGAAGGCGAACTGCTCGCACGGGAGTTCGTCCAAAAGACAACCGAAGCGCTCAGGGAGGAGCAAAAAGCAATCGCAGCAGGGCTGTACGACAGCGAGAAACGGGCCTTCGATCAGTTCGTGCGCAACGCAGGCAACTCAAGATGGACAGATTCCGTGCTCCGACAGGCACAGGTGCCCCTGCGGCGGAAGCTGGAAGAGTTCGACTCAGACACCGGTCGTATTTGCCTTAGAAATGGCACCGTTGCGATCAGGCTGATTTCATATCCCTGCCTCGTTGCACGCTTTCCCAACAGCCGAGAAACACGCTCCCTGCCCCTCAGTGACCTAGCCCAGAAGGCAGCCTTTCATCGCATCGGTGGCTGGTCGTTGTTTGTCGAAGATGCCGACCGCGTCAGGATCACGAGGCCCTACCCGCAGGACCATGTCTCCATTGAGGTCACGCGCGACGAGTTGACCTCTCTTAAACTGCTGTCACCATCAGGCACGCTCACGTACGAGCGGCGACACGTCTCGGTCGAATTTGGACCGCATGACAAATCTCACCTGATCACCCGAATGGCGAACGTCGACTACCAGCCGGAGGCGTCTGCATATTTGTGGCAGAAACATCTTGAACGAATGTTTGTTGACGCTCGAGCCGAGGATTTCTTCCAGCGCGCGGTCGGTGCAGCTCTGATCGGCGACACTGATCATCGAAGCTTTTGCATTGTGCAGGGACGCGGCGGCGAAGGCAAAACCACCACGATGCAGACCTTGCGGGCGGTGCTTGGAGACTACGCCGCTATCAGCGCTCCCGCCACATGGATGATGACGCGCCTTCGGTCTGGCGCTGACCCGTCTCCCAACCTCGCAGCGCTAGCGGGCGATATGCGTCTGGTCGTCAGTGAAGAGCCTCCTCAAGGTGCTGCGCTAGATGAAGCGCTCATCAAGCAAATCACTGGCGGCGAGCGCATCTCGGTACGCGACCTCTACGCCAAGACTTTCCAGTATTTGCCGCGCTTCTTGCTCATTCTGGTTTGCAATCAGCGACCCGACGTACGAAATGGCGGCGTCGGCTTCTGGAGCAGAGTTCGAATCCTGCGTGCCGGAACCCCGTTAGACGCTGGCGAGCGAAAGCCCCAAGTGGAAATGCGGAAGCGGTTCTCGTATGAACACTCCGGGATCCTCAACTACCTCGTTGATGGGGCTGTCAGTTATCTGACGAATGGGCTGGATCCGACTGATCAGATGCAGAACGAGATCGAGGTCTGGCAATCTGCCGGCACAAGCGTTCATGCTTGGGCCAACGAATGCACCGAGCGCATGCCTGGCGGTGATTCGACGTTCAAGGCGCTGTTCCAAAGCTACATGGCGTGGTGTATGCGACGCGAGATCCCGGCGGAGCACCGCATCAGGGAAACTGCGTTTAAAAGCCACCTTGAGGATCTGGGTTTCGCCCGCAAAATCGTGAATGGCAAAAACATGCACCGCGATGTTGTTCTAAAAGCAAAAATGCTAGTTTAGCGGGTGTAGCGGCTGAACGATGCCCATCCCGGGTTGATCAGAATTGTGCGAACCCAAGAGCCGGGTTTCCGAAGCGCCCCCCGGAAGCGATCGGTGGTTCGTAGGATCTCTCATAAAATCAATGCTGGTGGGGCGGTGGGGCGCTATGGCGCGTTGTATCGGTTTTCCCCCTTGCGCGCGCACGCCTACGTGCATTTGTTATTGTGTACAGATCAACCTGATCAACCCAACCTACTCAATCCAATCAGCATCCAATTCAGATCTGAAACATCCAACACAATATATGCTGAATTCAACCCACATTTTTCTGACGACACAACTATGGCGTTTCCTCACGACGTGTCGCGGCGAGGTTGACCTGTAGTGGTTATCTGACAGCCTCAACCAATGTGGGAGCCACTTTTCATCTTTGAGCACGCCTATCGCGCACCAAGGCGATCGAAGATTCATGCATCTAGCTCCACTTGATCCACCCTGATCAAAGTCACGGCCCGAGAAGACCGGCGCATCGCTCCAAGGCTTATCAGCGCTTCCCCGCGGGTCCTTCCTAGGCACTCCGCATTACGGGGGGCCGACAGGCGTTTTTGTCTCCCAGTCACAGGCTCAGTGAAAAGGCGCACGTCTTGCTGCGACCGACCTTTCAAGCGGTCTGCGCGGATCAGACGATCCATCACTTTCGCGAGGTTTTGTGGACAACATCAAGGTCGCGATTGACGGAAGCATAGACGCGCGGAACGATACCGACACCTTGAAGAACCTACGGCTGCCGCTGAAAGAGCGATTGTTGGGGGCCAGAGTCGGTGAGTACCAGCGCCGACAAGATTCTGGGATCGCTGTAACCGCAAGTTCCTAGGGGTGGGATTGGGCCCGAAACACCCTATCGGCGACACTCCTTTGAAGGAGATGCTTGTGTCCATGCGCCGCACAAGCCTTTCGGTTCACCGCCCCTATTGAGACGCTACGCGATGCGGTGAACCCGTATTCGAGACCACTTATGTTGACAAATTCAGACAACCGCCTGCTCACACTGTCGGAGGTTCAGAAACTGCATCCGGTCAGCCGGGCAACCAGACATCGAATGGTAAAGGCAGGAACTTTCCCAGCTCCAATCAAGATCAGTCCAGGCCGAGTGGCCTGGCGAGCACGAGACATCGAAGACTGGATTGCCAAAGCCGTGTCTTCGCGAGCTGGCGGATCTGGTTAGGTACTCGGCGCGGCAACCGGACCCGCCCATGCCGGTCCGGTTGCCGTTCTGATCGTAGGCCGCCTGGCCGGCGCCAGTGTTGACGTACTGATCGAGCTTTTCGGTGTTGCTGCCGGAAGCGCCCAGAGAATAGGAGATCGTCCGCGCCGCTGCGGGGACATAGGAATATGCGCCCGGCTTATCTTCCGATGTCAGCTTGGCGGAGCGGTAATAGCCATAGTGCCAGACGGACGTCTCGCCATTGAACGCGTGGGTGAGCTTGTCGAGATCGCCGCGATTGATGTCGGTAAGACGAGACTGGGGATCATAGGCGAACAACGAGAACACAGAGTCCATCGACCCATCGGCGTTGGCGTCAGGGCCTACCTGCTCCATCCGGTTGAGCGCATCGAACTGGTAGAGCGCGCGCCAACCGTCGGGCCATACAATCCGCGTGCGATTGTTGGCGCCGTCATAGCCGTAACCGACCGAATGGGTCTGGCCGCTGACGGACGGGGGTTCACCCTGGAGGCGGCCGAGCCCATCTCACTGGTTCAACGTGCGCACCACCGGCGAACCTGAACCGCAGCTGGTAACCGAGGATCCCCCACCCCAGATCTCGGCGCAGGTCTGCAGGCCGATGAGATCGTAACCGAACGTCTCCACACGGTCGGGCGTCGCCTTGCGTTCCAGGCGCTCGAATTGGCGTATTGGAACGTGAATGTGTCGCCTGCCCGCGTGCGGCTGCTCAGCGCGTGGACTCGGCGCTAAGCGTCCGAATCGCCCGGACCTGTCGACAAAGCGTTCTTGGACCCTAGGGATTGGGTGGCGCCGAGCCGACCCTTTTTGCGCAATCTAGCGCACCTGCACCCCTCGCGATGATGATCCCGCGCTCGGCGGCAATGACGAAAGTTGCAAGCTCGGACCAAGCTACGCCCGCCGTCGCTAGCGACGGCCGCGAAACAACCTTCTTGCCCTACGAAAAGCGATCCGCGATTTGGTCCAGACGGATTGAGATGTCTCGATACGCCGGAAGACCTCATCGTTGCGCGCGTTCAATCGAACCAGGATTTGAACTTCGCTGGCGAGCACCCGATAGCGTAGCCGCTTGCAGGCCGCCAGAATCGAACCGACCCGCATGGCTTCGATCGCCGCCTCCAAACGCTCGTCGTGGCTCAACCGGTCGCTCACAAATCCTCGTAAATGTAGAAATGCTGTTCCACGGTTCGTCGCGCCTGCTGATACCCTGGCTTGTTATCCAGGCTCGTTCCGTCAGCCAGTCGCACGTAAAATCGACATCTCTCCCGCACGCTCCAATCAAACATGCCCTGCGTATGCGCAAGAAAGGTCGCGCGGGTAACTGCCGTTCCCATCGGCGGCTCCGGCCCGTTGGCTACAAGCCCGGCCATGTCCATCCCCTGCCGGTCATCGACCGCGGTTAGCTGGATACCGGAGTCGAGCAGAAGTGCGTCATAGATGTAGACAGGCTTTCCAAGCCGCGACCAGCACGGCGGATATGTCAGGCCGTTGCCGGCCTCTTCCTGTTGCCGCTCAAAGAAGCTGACCTGGCTTTCAAGGCGCTCGATTGCGGCCAGCGCGTCACCGAGAGACTCCGGTTGTGTGTCGGCCTCATTTTCGAGATCCTTCGGCTGGTCCGAGTTCTCCGCAAGCCATTCCTCAAGAACCCACTCTGGCGGCGGGCTGTTCTCAACCGTCTCAAATCCAGTTGCAAGGTCTGCAGCCGCCTCAGGTGTCGCAATTAGTCTCGTGTAAAGTTCGAGATCGTGTTCGAGCTGAGGCATCCGTGCGAACCCTTCCGACAGTTCGCGGAGATGCAGAGATAATTCGTTGGGGTCCTCGATTGGGACGCCCGCCTTTGTCATTGCTTCGAGAAGAAACGACAGCCCTGTTTCGATCTCATTCTCGAGCTCCGCGATTCGCTGTTCACCAGCTTCAATCTCCTGATCGCGCTCTCGCAGCAGCACCGCATAAGCAAGCAGCAGCAGAAAGAGGATCAGCAACAGCGTCTCAGCGAGTGTGAGCCCTAGAACCAGCCCTCGTCTTTGCGCGAATGGATCAGCAAATGGATTCATCGGTTCAATCGATCTGCAACCGTATAGGCAAGGTCTCCCATCGCCGAATATACCCGCTCGGCGGCGGCGCGCGCCTTCTCGGCGTCTCGCTCAAGCTCTGCACGAAACCGGCCGCCATCAGCTGACTGGCGCTCCATTGCAGCGATTGTCGCCTCCGTCGCCTTGCGGTGCGTTTCCAGCGTATGTGAAAGCGCCTTGAGGACATCCTGAATGTTCGCCAGCCCCGTGTCCGCCCGCTCTACGGCATTTGCTGTTGAGCCTACCGCATCCGCATGAAGTCGCAGGGCTTCACTTGAGGCGCTAATGGCCATAGCTGCCTCCTCCAGCCTTGCGACCACGCCGACCAGACTGGTGTTGAGCTGCTCAGGCGACACTTCCATCTGCTCAATCAGATCTGTCAGCTGCGCGGCCTCTGCGACGCTCTGCTTTGTCCGACTGATTGAGAGCTCGAACGTTTCCTGAGCGGAGATCATCAGGCGTCTGAACGTCGAAGCAGCATCTTCAAGATCGCTGCGCATCTCGTTGGCCGCTTCTGCGATGGCGTTTCTGGCCTCGGCGTCCACATCATCCGTCTCTGTGCGAAACTGGATCATGATCAGCCGCGCGATAATGCCAGCGGCCGTGGAAACGAGCGCGATCCCGAAATTGCCCAGCAGGGATTCAACTTCCGCTCCGCGCTCAAGCACGATCAATGCAGCGATCAGCGACGCCAGGGTGTAAACGAGCCCGAGGTAATAGCAGTTGTCGCCCAAGCGATCCGACCGGATCGGGTTCTCTCGGTTGGCGATAAAAGCAAACAGGAAGTAGGTGCAAATGAAGCCCAGCGCCAAAAACGCTCCTGGCCATGGCGCCAGCCAGCCATTGACTTTCCCGATGAGAAGAATGGCGCCCCCGACCAGGAGCGCAAAGAAGTAAGCAATCTTCTCGGCTTTGTCGGACAGACGGCGACGCGGCGGTGTCAGACCTGGACGTCGCTGCCCAATAGGGAACAGACTGGCGGGCGCCTCATTTGAGGCGTGTGCATCCCCAATAGCAGCGTCTGATGTCGATGGCTTCGTGTCGCTACTGAGCGAGCCTTTAGCATTCCTGGCGTCAGTCTTGGGAGGCTGCGCGTCAGCTACAATTGTGTGTTCCAACGCATTCCCGTCGAGGTCTTCGTCGTCAGGTTCAATCTCGACAACCTCGGCGTCTTCGATTTCGTCGTCTTTGCCCATGACTAGATGGTGTCCATGCTCACAACGCGGCCGTTCACGGCGTTGAAATAATTCTGCCACCAGGACTGGTGCCCGATCCCCTGAAGCGCTCGGTACTGAGGGCGTGCGACGTAAATGACGTGGATGTTTGCGCCGTGCAGATTCACCAACGCACTTGGCCAGCCTGCAGATTGTTCGAACTCGTCAAACCTGGCGTCCGGGCTGCGCTGACGCAGCAGCTGCGTATTCTGAACCATGTCCGATACAATCGTCAGACGCACAGGCGTGTCGTCGTTCAGTCTGGAGAACGATCTGGTTGAGGCTGACCGAATGGATTCGATGATCGGAGATGCGCTTGCCTCCTCAGCCGACAGCACGCTCGTCATCGTTTCCTCGATCGCTTCGAGAAACGCCGTGTCAAACTCTTCCTGCCGCCGCTCAACATCTGAATAAAGCGCGTCGAGACGTGCAGGCGCTCCGGGATTACACTTGGAAAAAGCAGGCTCCGCCAAACGTCCATCCGGCGTGTCCGCTACGTAGATATCGATCCGAGAATTCTTCGGAGACCGTCTTGCGGATTTGAATACTTCTGCCTTCGCCCGCTCCGCCTGCACGCCATCAAGCGGATCGCTCGCGTCAAGCAACACCACATGAACTTCCGAAGGCCCGGAGCGATCGCATAGGCTTACAGGATCAATCGCTTCGGCTCGCTCGGTGACGACCAGATAGGCAAAGCCAAGACCGCCAAGAACAGCCATGCCGAGCGCGACTTTCGCGATCGCTGCGGCGTTGCCCTGGCGCCCTCTTCGCTGACTACGCCCGTTTCGGCGCGCTCTACGTCGGCTCATCACTCAGCGCCCTTCCCCGTTCCAACTGCGCCCGTGTTCGATCGATGACGTTGCGAATTCTTTCCTGCAGGAGACCTGCTGCTTCCCGGGCCTGTCCTGCAGCCGTAGCCGCCCTCTCTGCGATATTTTCGTTCACGCTGAGCGCCTCATGCAGCTCGGTATCAATGAGGCGATCTCCGTCAAACAGGCGATCTTGAAACCGGAACTTTGCCTCAAAATGGTCTGGCGCAGCTGTGGAACGCGCAGAGCGGTTGGCGCCGCGGTATATAAACAGACAAGTCGATGCGACATCTTCCAGGTGCTCCTCAAACACCCGCAGCTGTGCAGCCAGTTCGCGCTTGCGTTCTGTGTAGCTTTCAAGCGAGCGCAACAGACTACCCAGCTCAGCCAGGTAGTTCTGGGTCTGCGCCGAGGCAGCTCCCTGCTCGTCCAGCATCTCCTCGGTGACCTCGGTCATCTCTTCTACGAAATCGACGCGCCGGTCCTCGACATCCCAATAGCGCTTCGAATAGTCGGGATATCGGTCCCCAAATTCATAGCCTTTCCGCGCAGCATAGGCGCCCGCGACAATCCCAACCATCGTCATGATCAACGACAGCTCATCGAGACGTTCGATCTCAAGGGCTCTGGCCCAGGCCATCGCCGTCCAGAGCGCAGACCCGCCCTCCACTTCGGTTTGCTGGCGAGCAATCCGATAGAACCCAACGACGCCGTGAAGGATCGGAAGTCCGACAAGCAGAACTAATATCGAGACGGCGCCGATCAGCTTGTTGAGTAAGAATACGCTGTGCACACGCTTCACTGCGACAAAGCCGACGACGCAACAGAGCAGGATGTTGGCCGCCGCGATCAGGAACGCCTGAAAGAACGCCCCGAGGATTCCCAGCGAGTTGTTCTCTGTGAAAAAGAAGAGGTTGAGAGCGCCTTCAAGTATCGCAATCAGAAACAGGTCGGCAAAGAAATTGAAAGCGTTGCCGCTTTCTCTGGCCGGGCGCAGAAGATTTCGGCGCTGACGCCATTTCGCGAATTCAGCCCGCTCTTCCTCCAGCTTCCCCCGCTTGTCCTCAAGTTCGAGGAGATCGACCTGCGCACGCTGTTCGATGGCTGTTACCTTGGGGGCGACGCTCGCCTCAAGGTTGCTTGTGCTAATTCTACTGCGATCCTTGGAAATCGATTCATTGATCGCTCTTAGCCGGCGCAAGACGTCCTGTCGGGCCTGCGCACGGATTGCCTGTATCTCTCCTGCGATCGATGCTTCGACCTGATCAAACCCGGCGTGATCAGATGCCGGCTGTTCTTGCATGCCACGCTGCGCGCCGACATTGACCAGATCCATCTGCCTCGCCAGACGCTGCGCGTCCACAGTCCCAAACAGGCTCCTGTCAGAAAGACGTTCCTGGTCTTCACCGTCCATCAGCCCCGCCCCAACACGCTCGGCTTCCGGCTTCTGGAGCCGCGGAAGAAGACGCCCTGATCCTCTCCGTCGAGGAGAGCGTTTTATTCTGCGCTATGCCCCGAGCGCCCCGATTTATCTTGGGAAGCTACATGATCCGGCCGTAACCTGACAAATCCAATTTGCCGGGCATAAGCTGCGCTTGCGCGGCGCGCTTGCAGTCTCATCCAGATAGCCCGATCGTTGCGGACGGAACCGCCCACCGCGCCGGCGCCGCAGTACGTCGGACGCTGCGTCAGCTACCGAAGACCGGGTTCCGCCCAACTAGGAATGCCCGCCCCGACGCGCATAATGGCGAGTATGGCGCACAGGCTGGCACGATTGACACTAGCAGCGGTGATCGTCCTGCCGTTTGCCCCGGCAAGTGCGGACGACGCAGATGATCGACAAAAGATGATTGAACAGTCGATCAGGCAATACTCCGGGTCATGTCCCTGCCCCTACAATGTCGATCGCGCAGGCCGGCGCTGCGGAGCGCGCAGTGCGTATTCCCGCCCCGGCGGCGCGGCCCCGCTTTGTTATCCATCAGACATCAGCGACGCCATGCTCGCGAGATGGCGAGCCGGTCAGGGGTAATCAGAACCAATGTGTTATAACCGATGGAGCCGTGCGGGGGCGTGGTAGGACGGCAAGGCCTGCGTCGCCACAAGGCCACACAACTCCACTGCCGTTCTTATGATGCAGCCAATTCTTAACTTCCATCGTCAATCGTCCGGAACATTCGAAGCGAAGGATCGGTTCATGGGCTGGCTGCAACGCGTCGTGTCGGGCTTGCGCGGGACGCCGACGCCCCGACTTGAAACGCAGCCCCGCTATCGGGTCGAGGTTGTCGGCGAGTCTCACTACCACGAGACCTTCCTGCAGATGCTCGGCGGCTATTCGCGGGATGGGTACAACGTCGAAACGTCAGCCGTTCTGAAAGCAGAGCCCTTCAATCAGTATGATCCGGATGCCGTCGCCGTCTTCATCTGGGGAAGGAAGATCGGTTACCTGCCGCGCGAGAACGCTGCTCGATTTCGTCAGGCTCTGCCTGAAGTAATGCAGGCTCAGTGTGGCGCCGTGATCAGAGGCGGCTGGCGAACCAACCAGCACGACAGCGGCGACTTTGGCGTCCGGTTGAACTTCAGCTGGCCGCCGCGGATCGTACCGAACAACCAGTGATGGTGCGATTTTTAAGGGTCTCGATACGTCGCAGGGCGCTCACCGGAGCGGTATGTCACTGATCTCCACGGGTACATGGTGGAGTTCATACTGATCCAGTAATTGTCGCACTGCGGCCTTGCGTTGGGACTTCCCGCATCCTGGTCCGACGACCACCTTCCTGAATACCTTTTCAATGCTGAAATCAAAACCGGTATCGGATATGGGCGCAGCTGCAGCGCCGTGAAGCGCCTGCTGTTTGCTCCAGCCTTCCCGGTCCGCAGCTGGAGTTCGGGACAAGCCCGCTCCGTCAGCATGAAGAAGCCCGGCGAGTGCAGGAACCGGATTTCTGCCTCGTTCCTGAAGCGCTCGTGCTTGATGCAGGGGCTTTCGCCAGAAGTAGCATCGCGACCGCCATCCGGTTCTCGACCGTCGCGACAAGGTATGGATCGTTCGCCAATTGGTGGAACAGTTGCGTAGCGTATTGTGCCGCCCACCGGTTCGGTATCAGACCGATTTTCTCGTAGTAGCGGATGGTTTCCACCTTCACACCCGCTTTTGTGCCCAGTTGGCCAATCGCGACATCGGGCGATGTCATGCGCTTGCACCTGTAGTCGCTACAGGTATTACGATCTTTGCATGGATGAAAGCCCCGCAAGAAGCGAAGCGGCACGTGAACCGCCCGGCAAGAACCCAGCGCCGAGCGGTTGGCTGGCTGGCGGGAGCCTTCTTGCAGGGACAACAGCCCTGATCGGGGCGTCTTGCTGCGTGTTGCCAGTAGTTCTGGTGAACCTCGGCCTGAGCGGCGCGCTCGTTTCCAATCTCACCTACTTTGCGCGCGCAAGGGACTGGGTGCTCGGGCTCTCGGTCCTGCTGATCGCTGGAGGCGTGGTCCTCGCCGCCAAACGTGGGCGGATGGGCGCGCGAACTTTCGCATTGCTAGTCGCCGCGACCGTCATGGTCGCCGCCGCCTACATCCTGCCCTCCTATGAAGGTCAAATTCTGAGATGGCTGAATTTGCGCTAGGAAGTTTTGAACCCAGCTCGACGCTGACCTGCCCCGCGTGCGGGCATCAATCGACAGATGTGATGCCGACCAACGCCTGCCGCTATTTCTACGAATGCCCCAACTGCAAGGTGAAGCTCAAACCAAAGGCAGGCGATTGCTGCGTCTACTGTTCCTACGGAGACGTCGCCTGCCCGCCCATACAGCTTGGGGGAGCGTGCAATGGCTGAGCAGGCTCACCGCGATCTGGCAGCCCGTCCGCTGTCGTTCCTATGGGCATGGGGGCTACCGACAGCCATACTGGTCGGTACAAGCATGGCCCAGGACGGAGTGCCGCCGATTGCACATGTGTCCGCGATCAGCGGAGCGTTCCTTTGGATGGGGGTTGCCTGTTTGATCAATGCACAGCGGTGCCGCCGACTTCATTGCTTCATCTCCGGCCCTGTCTTCCTGGTCGGCGCGCTTGCAGTCGTGTTGATCGGGACTGGGGTGATCGCGGCGGGACCGGCAACCGCCGAACACATTGTGTGGATCACTCTGGGGCTTGTCATGCTCAGCTTCGTCCCTGAGGTTGTGCGGGGCAGGTATCTGCGCTGACGGCGTGTTCCGGCGCGAGACTTTCGGAGGCGCCCTGACGATCCCCCGGGAGGGGAGGGGGGCCACAAGTGAGCGAAATCAACGCCCCTGCCAGCGTTATCAGAACCCTGAAGCCCTACATCGGCGCAAGGGACTTCGATGTGTCCCGCGACTTCTACACTGCGCTCGGCTGGACGACGAATTTCACAGAGGGCGATTACGCCGAATTCGAGTTGCTAGGCGGTCGGTTCTATCTCCAGCGCTGCTATCAGGAGGACTGGTGCAACAATTCGATGATGTACCTTCAGGTGATGGATGCGACCGCCTGGCAGGCGCACATCGAGAAGGTCCTCGGCAAGCGCAAGTATGGGGTCGCCGGAACCATGCCGCCAAAGCCGGACGACTATGCCGTTCTGGTTACCCTCATGTGGGACTCGTGCGGCGTGGTCTGGCATCTAGCTCAACTTGAATAGCCGGTGATGCCCAATAGCGATGTCCGTAATGGGCCAACCAGCGGCGTAAGTGCTGTTCCACTCGACTGCCGTGACCTCACCTGGAGCATTTGCACCCCCCACGCCGCCGTACGGCGGGGATTAGGATTGCTCCCATCGCCTGTGCCCTATGTCGGCACCGGTTCGGATGCTGGATACCCCGACCCAACGCAATCGTGGCTGCCCGCCTCCCCAAACCGAGCGTAGAGCGCTGGCACGACCAACATGTTGAGCAGCGTTGAACTCAACAGGCCGAACAGGATCACGATCGCCATGGGCGCCTGTATCTCGCTGCCCGACTGACCCATCGCCAGGGCGAGCGGTAGAAGGCCAAGAGCGGCTGACAGCGCGGTCATCATGATAGGCACAACCCGTTCGGTTGCGCC
>JACLAD010003496.1_pt1 | contig 12912 bp, 9 predicted proteins | sample 8027901 | NCBI WGS metagenome assembly JACLAD01 (sample SAMN15725071, study PRJNA655200) | protist metagenome | isolation source: fluorescence activated cell sorting (FACS) single amplified genomes of... | place: Spain: Blaines Bay Microbial Observatory, Mediterranean Sea | collected 2016-07-05
AATTTTTCTCAGAAAAAAAAGGCGGAGGCAGTGGTGATCCCTGACGTTTTCCAAGGAGACTTCATGCAGCAACAACTCATAATCGAAGTAACCGTCGTACCAGAATTTAACTTAAAACGTACGGACTCGTTTTCCCAAAACGGCGCTTCCTGTGTAGACAGACAGACCACTTGACTCACTCTGCTGTATATAGTATATGTGTCGTGTCGTCGGCAGCAACAAATTGTTGTTCGCCCGGGGGACGCGACATTGTCCTGTAGGGTGATTTCATTATACGTATTTACGGCAGGTCTACACATTCCTTTCCTCAAATGCGCGTACACCCACATGCACACAGCGCACGCACGCACATACGCATTCCCAGTCGCCTCCACACACACACACACACGCGCGCGCGCGCGCGCCCACGCACGCACGCAACTGGATTTCCAAATGGATTTTAGTAATTCCAATATTTTATTTTTCATCTAGCTAAAAATATATACCAACAACAAGCAACCAAACAATCATGTCTGCCCGACAGATGCGCAGGCTGCAATCGGGTAATAGGGAGCTTGGGCTGGGCTTTGGGCTCGAGCTCGCCACAGGCTCGGCGTCTGAGGATAATGAGAAAGGGGAGGAAAAGACGACGACGACGCCGCCATTGCCAGTGAGAAGTAAAACTAAGGTCAATCCATACCTTGCATTGTTGGGCGGTGGTGGTAGTGATAGTAGTAGTAGTAGTAGTGGTGGTGGTGGTGGTGGTAGCGGTAGTGATGGTGGTGGTAGTGACAGCAGAAGCAGCAGTGATTGTGAGGAGGCTGAGGGTGGTGGTAGTGAGGGTGGTAGTGGCGATAAGAAAAAAACTAAAAAACACACCTCAGCAAAGGCAACAAAAACAACGTCCAAGACAGCCAAAGCAGCAGCCAAGGCGCCTTTTACAACAGACGGAAAGGAAGGCGGTAGCGCAAGCGATGCTGTGAACAGTAGTAGTACAGAGAGTAGTCGTCGTGATAGTACTAGTCAGGCTACAAACACGAATACGAACACGTACACGAACAAGAATAAGAAGAAGAAAAAGAAAAAGAACAAGAACAAGAAAAAGGGGGCGGCTACTACCGCTACCGCTACCACCACCACCACCACCAACACCGCCGTCACCACCACCGCTACCGCCACCCAGGCTCCAGCAGCTGCATTGGTATCAGAAGATGAAATTGATGCAGCTATTCGGGAGGTGCGAGAACAGCATGGCGAAACCACTTTTTTGAATGAGGAAGGCGAGGAAGAGGGTCTGGGTACACAAGACGGCGGCGGTGGTGGCAGTGATGGTAGTTTCCTAACGGTAGAAGATGCACGCAATCTTTTTGGGGTTGAACGACGCTTTCTTAATGCGGATGCTGAGATGCAACGACGATTCGGTTCGCAGGCCGTGCGTGATCACCACGGCGCTGCGGCCGGAGCTCTCCATAACCACCAGCACCGCGCCGCTGCTGGTAGGAGAGGCGGTAGGGGCGCAGCAGCGGCAGCTACACGAGCACGGCGGACATCGTTTGCCACACCCAAGGGTAACTGGCCGCCCATTTCACGCACAGGCATTAGCATGGGCGTGGACTCTTCCTCTTCTTCTTCGTCAGCCACAAGAGCTGGTAGCGGCAGCGGCAGCGGCAGCGGGGTGACGTGGTTTCGTATAAATCATTCCAAGGCCTATGGCGATGCACAGATGCGCTTTTTACGTGCCGTGCGCACCCTTGATCAGGGCGCGGTAGCAAGTGTCACGCGCACTCACCCGTACCATTTGGCCACACTTTTAACCTTGGCAGAGGCGCAGCGGGCGGGCGGAGATTTGCCCGGTGCCGGGGACTGTATTGAACGCGCCCTGCACTGCATAGAATGCGGAACGCACGCCCTTTTCAATAGCGCCCTGGCCAGTGGTGAGGCTCGCATGTCCTACGCACATCACCCCAACCGCGCCGTTTTTTTGGCCTTGTTTCGCCACATTTCACTGGTGGCCGGGCGCGGGTGTTGGCGATCTGCCTTTGAGCACTGCCGCATGCTGCTGGCCTTGAACCCACGCACCGATCCCATGGGCGCCCTGTTGCTGCTAGATTACCACGCGTTGCGTTGCGGGCAGGCCTCCTACCTGGTCCGTTTGGTTGCCGAGTGGGGTCAGGCTCGCACCTTGGACTGGCTGCCCAATATGGCCTTCAGTAGCGCCCTGGCCCTCTACATGCAGGCACAGGAGCGGGCAAAGGACGCAGCAGCAGCAGCAGCGCCGGATAATGATAATGGCTCCGCCGCCGCCGCCACTACAAGTATCGACCAACGCCAACAAGACCGGTCTCAGTACTTGTACTCTGAAGCAGACGAGGCGCTACGTCTTGCACTTGTGCGCTTTCCCAGCCTATTCACGCTGTTGACTAGGGCGTGTCGTGCCACAGTGGACAAGGACACGGCAAGACACGCGCTCTTTGCCATGCCCGATCCGTCAAATATGAATGCAAGTGAACGTGCCGTGCACTTATTGTGCGTACTTTACACTGAGCGTGCCCACACACTGTGGCGACCTGCGGGTGTAATGGGGTGGCTTTTGCAATGCGCGCGAGCAGTTGTGGCTCAGTTGGTTGACGAGGAAAAAAAATCAATGGCTGACGAGCAAGGGGGGGAGGAGGAGGAGGAGGAGAAGGAGAGGGGGGAGAAAAATAATAGCGGAAGCGATACGGCTAGCAACAGCACCAGGAGCGCAAAAGATGCCACATGCTCATCGCCAACAACAACAACAACAGCAGCAGCAGCAGCAGCAGCATTGCCTTTTACTACTTTCTCCGCCTCCTCCTCCACCACCACCACAAAATCTTCTTCTCCTTCTTCTTCTTCTTCACCACTATCTGCCCAGGTTACTGCGGCTGCGGATCGTCGACGCTCCCATTACCCTCGCATACCGCTCAATGTGCAGCGACATGTGCTGATGAGTGAGATACCGGCGTGCCTCAGCCTTTTACCAGCCGAGACCACGCGCGAGCCCTGGCTTGCACACGACCCCCTCCCCCCGCGTGCAGCTGGTCCTGATCCGTATGAAGAGAGGCTCAAGAGCGAAGCGTATGGCGGGCAAAGTTATGAGGGTGGTGCCCTTTCGGCTTTTCTCCGTTCCATTTTACCCACTTTCAACCCGGGTGCTGCCGATGCCGATGCTGTAGCTGCTGCCGCTGGTCTCGATGGCGTGGGTGCAGGCGGTGTACAGGCTCCTGCAGAGTTTCGCGCAGGTCCCATGGGTGTACGTCTGCGCGAAATGCTACAAGGTATTGACTTGGGTGGCCTCTTTGGCTTTGGGGGCGGGGGCGGCGATGGTGGCGAGGAAATACAAGGCAACGCGGAGGCGGAGGCGGAGGTGGGTGCGACGGCGGCGGCAGCGGCAGCGGCAGTAGGAGGAGGAAGAGAAGGAAGGGGAGAAAGAAGGGCGACAGCGCAACAAGTGGAAGCTGCTATGGCAGAAATGGCGCCAGAAGATGCAGCTGCAGTGGCCGCAGCAATGATTGATTGAAAAGACAAACAAAAAATAAATAAATAAATAATAATAATAATAATAAATAGACTGCCTTATGGTACCGAAACTGCTAATAAACATAAACTACTTTTCTGCTCATCATGTACGTAACTCATGGCTTTTTTGATACACGATGCGCACAAAGTAGGGTGGGTACACACAAAACAGGTGCTTTTTAATGTAACAGCATGCACGCGTGCTGTTTTTATATACGTTAATATGGATACTAAAAATATTTATATTTGGATATATATATATATATATAATGTCGAGTTCTCGGTACCGAGGGAGTGTAGACAGAGAGTATGTGACCCTATCTATCTATCTACTACTAAGGGTGACCTGACCGAATTGTTGTCATGGATTTCTATACAACACCATCCCGCATTAGTTTGGGGTTACGCTCGAGTATATAGTTAAGGCCCGGCCCTGATACGATCACGCAGTCGGCCGTCCATCCGTCCGTCCGCGGCAGTTTTGTGTGTGCGTGGTAAAGCTAGTGATGGCTGTCACCATAATCGCGGCCACGCCCGTCACGGTAGTAGTGATACTCCTCCTGATCTCGGTACCTCATGCTACTGCTGCGCCAGCGATCGTCCCTGGGGGGACTGCGGCTGCGGCTGCGGCTGCGGCTGCGGCTGCGGCTGCGGCTGCGGCTGCGGCTACGACTGCGGCTACTATGGTAATGCTGGCGACGGTGCCGATGGCGGTGATGTTTTTGTCTGCCGTCGGCACTTTTACTTATCCTTCTTCTACTACTACTACTACTTCTACTTGTAGCACTCCCCTCCGAAGTCGATCTGGCTTTCTTTTCCTTTTTCCTTTTTTGTTTTTGTTTTTTGCCTCCTTTTTTCTTCCTCTCCTTTATGTTCTCATCCTTATGCCGCCGGCGCCGATGGCCATGGCGTCCACTCTCACCCTCACTCTCACTCTCACTCTCGCTGTTGTTGCTGCCTTTCTTCCCCATGACGCTATCATTGCCCTTGCTCCCTTCCCTTCCGCCTTGTAAGATCTGCTGATCTTCCTTCATCCCGGCGGCGGGGGCGGCGGCGGTGGCAGCAGCAGCAGCAGGCCTAGTCGTCGCCGATAATGTTGCTGCTGCGCTACCCCCTGGACGTGGCCCAAGGAGAACACTATTGGCGCCCCCTTGCACGCCTAACGCAGCAGCTAGTGCCTCGTGCTCGGCCAACTTTACCATGTCTCGCTCAATTCGAGTCTGCTCACTCATGCGAGCACCATTAAAACTGCTGCCAGTACCACCACCACCACTACCGCCGTTTTTGGTGAGCACACCACTTTCTCTAGCAGTGGCAGTACTCCTGTTAAACCACTGCAAGTCGCGGCCCTCCTGCCATCGTCCACGAGGTGCCATCACGCTGTGTCCCAAGTACTTATCGTAATTCTTATTGTCTTCTTTTACGTCCGTCCATTTGAACTCGGCTGCCCCGCCGCGCGTACCCCCTCGACGTGGTGGAGGCGGCATGGCGACTTTAGACTATATATAAGCTAACTAGAAGTGTTGCGGACGACAGTGGGGAGAGAGATATGTAACAGATATATGAAAGAGGGAGTACTATGGGAGTGGCCACCACAAAAATATATTTTTTCCATGACAGCACCAAAACCAAAAGATTATTTTTGCAATTTTATTGTGTTAGTTGCTGCAATAATAAATATTTTTTGAAAATTAGAATCAGATATCAAAAAACTAACTCTTCGAGATACTAACTTCTCAGAAAATTCAGCATTTCAGCGTCCATTGTTTGGATTGCGCGGACGCTTTTTGATTTATTTTCTACGACTCGACGACTCGACGACTCTCTCACTCTCTCACTCCTTGCCCTTCCTTCTTTTGGCCCTTCCTTCCTTCTTGCCATTTATTCTACCCTTGCAGGTTTGTTTACATGGAGATACGGTCATTATACACCCACAAGCACACAAGGACACACTGTCGTTATATTCTCTGCCACAATACTTCACAGTCTACACTTATTTTTTGCACACACACACACATAAAAGCATGGATACCCCTATTGAAACTCTTCAAGACGACGCTCTTGCGATGGTTCTGAGCATGGTCGCACACCTTGATTGTAAGACAGCAACAGAGGCTGTGCCTCTTGTGTGTCGACGATGGAAACGAGTTCAAAAAACAAGGTGTGGTAAAGTTGTGTTAGACACGCGATGTTTCGGTTGTACTCTTGAAGTTGCTTTACAACGCTTCAAAAGTGTGACAGGACTAAAATCTGCTAGTTCTACCAGATTCAGCGACCTAACTCTGATTGCCAAGAATTGTAAATCGCTTACTGAACTTGACCTTCGTACTTGCCGGCAAGTGACGGATGCTGGTTTCATTAAAATTGCCGAGAATTGTAAGTCGCTTACTCATCTTACCCTTCGTGGTTGCGGGCAAGTGTCGGATGCTAGTGTTATTGCAATTGCCGAGAATTGCAAGTCGCTTACTCTAATTACCCTTATGTATAACCGACAGATGATGACGGATGCTAGTGTCATCGCGATTGCCGAGAATTGTAAGTCGCTTACTACACTTAAACTTTGGGGTTACGGACAAGTGACGGATGCCGGTGTCATCGCGATTGCCGAGAATTGCAAGTCGCTTGCTGAACTTAGCCTTAATGGTTGCCCACAAGTGACGGATGCCGGTGTCATCGCAATAGGCGAAAATTGCAAGTGGCTTACTCAACTTGAAATTACTTCGTGCAAGCAAGTGATGAGTGCTGGAATTATTGCGATAGCCGAAAATTGTAAGTCGCTTGCTGAACTTGACTTACGTCATTGCCCGGAAGTGACAGATGCTGGTGTCATCGCAATAGCCGAAAGTTGTAAGTTGCTTACTCAAATTGGCCTTGAAGGTTGCCTGCAAGTGACGGACGCTGGTGTTATCGCGATAGCCGAGAATTGTAAGTTGCTTACTAAACTTAGATTTCGTAGTTGCGAAAAAGTGACGGACGCTGGTGGTATCGCGATAGCCGAGAATTGCCAGTTGCTTACTCAACTTGACCTTGGAGGTTGCCTGCAAGTGACGGAGGCTGGTTTTATCGCGATAGCCGAGAATTGTCAGTTGCTTACTTAAATATATTGCCCACAAGTGACGGATTGGTGGCAGCTTTGCTCGTGAGCATTTACAAAATGTGATATTTTTAAAATTGCCAACAACCATGCGATTATATACCGAAGAAGATATGTAGTCAGTGTGATTACTACACGATAATAGTTCCACCCAAAGGTCAAACAGGTTATGGAGAGAATAAATTTAACCTTCCCATGCACGATAAAGCAGATAATCTAAAACCAAATTCTATACAAAATTGATTTCAAAGATGTGTATAAGGTTTATCACAAAAATATGGCAAATAATATTTAGTAAATGCCGTTGAAGTAAATACTGTGGTAGTCCACACCCCCCCTGAGACGCAAAAGATATAAAATACTAGTAAGGTACGATCGAGACTCACACTTGCCGTAATTTAATAGGTGAAGAGAGAGAGCAGGACAGGTTTGGTTTTTGTACGTTTACGTCCGTCTGTGACAGAAACTCTCTCCGTCTACGTCTGCGACAGGCAAATACTCCGTTTAAACGACGTTTATGCAAAGCCTGCACACATTACTGGACTACTACAGCATTCACTAATAAGAACTGATTATTGGCTAATAGTCTGTTTGTCTGTAACAGACTGGTATAGAATACTACTATTTTACCTTTCCAGAATCCAGATCTTTTACGGCGGCGAAATGCTAACAAACAAAAAAACTAAAAAAACTGTGGAAAAGAAAAAGCATAAAAAAAAGCTCCCACCCACCCACAGACAAAAAATAAAACGTCACACGTGCAAAAGCTAAAGCAAAAACAGGCTTTCTAACAGGCCAAAAGGATTTTAGGCAAAACTAGTCAATACTGGTCGCGACTTCGGTGGTGGACGTGAATGGTAAGGTTGATGTTGAAGTTGATGTAGATGTCGAGGTTGACGTAGTTGAGGACGTAGAAGTTGATGTAGATGTCGAGGTTGACGTAGTTGAGGACGTAGAAGTTGATGTAGATGTCGAGGTTGACGTAGTTGAGGACGTAGAAGTTGATGTAGATGTCGAGGTTGACGTAGTTGAGGACGTAGAAGTTGATGTAGATGTCGATGTTGACGTAGTTGAGGACGTCGAAGTTGATGTAGATGTGGAGGTTGACGTAGTTGAGGACGTCGAAGTTGATGTAGATGTGGAGGTTGACGTAGTTGAGGACGTCGAAGTTGAGGTGGATGTAGATGTCTCCGTGGTCGTGGTTGTAGGTAAAAAACTGCAACGGCATTTCTGACAACCTGTCTTATAGTCAACTATGGTGTAGGCCCGACGCAGTGCGCGACCCCGGATGTAGGCCTTTTTCAAACACTTTTTCTTGCATTGTTTTTGTGTTACTTTTTGGTAGTATTTGCGCGGGCAACTTACGCACTTGCAAACAGGACAACCTTTTTGCCAGGCCAGCTGACGGGCCTTGTCATGCGGACAACTGCACTCTGTTTTAGCCTTCCTACAAGGTGGTTTAGGCCGTAGGGTAGCCGTCACAGTAGATTGTGGCGGTCCTTTTGGATGCGAGTTGTCATGCCGTCGTTCAGATTGTATGTGAAGTTCCGTCCTGCCTTGTCGGCCTCGTTGCTCCCTCACTGACAAAGCACCGGTGGAAGTTACCAGCAGTAGTACCAACGCCATCAACAGCAACACTGCTGAAGTAGAAATGTTCTGGCTTGGGACACACGTCCTTCGCGACGTCATGATTGCTTGCATACCAAGGCCAGAGATGGGCGCGAGATGGGCGACGATTAAATGACCCAAATGCTTGAAACTAGAATTGGCATGCAACTAAGAGAGGTCGTCCGAATTTCTAATGACAATGACACACCCCCATGAATAATGAATATAGATACATGTGCGTGTGTGCGTGTGTGTGTGCGTGTGTAGAGAAGGCCGATAATATATATATATATATATATATATATATATATATTGACATGTATCATGTATTCACTGATTCCACTCTATCACTCTATCTCACACTCTGTAATTTCAATCAAGCAACAAGCATGCATTTTGCTTCTTAAAATTTTTTGATGGCAGTCATCAGATAGAGATAAATGGCTCTGTGTGCCCGCCCCTCTCGGCCTCATTTTGAGACCTGCCTTTTCTCCTCTTTCTACGTAGAAGAGGATGTTATTTGTATTTTGTTAATATTTAATATTTGTTATTTGTTTTGATGCCGTCTGTCCAGACATTAGCACATCAAATAAAACCTTCCTTATATTTCATTCATTCATCCATTGACTTACTTCACCACGGCACCACTACCTTTCCCCCTCTTTTTTAAGTTAGGCCTTCCGGTACGACTGGACGGCGCGCCCCTGCCACATAGCCATCTCGCCCCAGTGATTGTAGGTATTGTTGTTCTTCTTGACGCTGAGCAAGTTTGTGTCGTAGCGCAAAAAGGGTCTGGGCGGAAGGCCCTCCTCTGCGTCGCCGTAGAGACAAGGGGGGATTAGAACATAGCCCTTTTCGTCGTAGGGGTTTTCTTTGGTGGCGGCAGGGCTCTTGCCGTACACGGGGGCCTGGCGGCAGAGCAGGTCACCCGTATCGGCGTTGTAGAGCTCGCAAGAGATGCACGCGGGTGCGTGGCAGTGACAGCTCATGTAGGCAAGCTCTACACCGCTGATGTTGGTACCGCCACAGTGGGGCGAGGTGCGCGGATTGCACTCAGCAATGGCCTCCCTGGCCTGGAACCTTGCCTCGATGGTGTAGACAGTGTCCTCGGGCGCGGTGCCGGCCGGTGCCTTAATGACGTCGTATTCTCCGGCATTGGCCTCCGTCTCTTTGAACCAGCGGACGAGAAGCTGGTGCGAGGCCGCTTTTTGTTGCTTACCCGCCACCCCTTCCTGGCCCTCTTCTTCTACCGCGGGCGTGTAGTCCTGGAACCAGAAGCGAAACTTCATGTAGTATGTGAGTTTGTTATTGGGCCAGGGGTTTTGGTGCTTGTCCAGCAAGATATTGCCGCTCTTGCAGCACTTGAGCCCACCCTTGTACTGCTCAATGGTGCAGGTGGGGTTCTTCAGGGCCAAAAGGTCCCCGTGGGGCTCTGCAAGACAGTTCTTGGAGAAGGGCTGCTTTTCCGGGTTCATGTCCGTCACAATAAAGCCCTTTTCGCCGGTCGAGCAGACGCATGTGGGCTGCTTGGCGTTGAGCATGCTCATGGTAGCGGCGGCTCGCATCTTGTGGTAGGCAAAGTCAGGGCCTTTACCCACGGCATTGATAAACGGTAGCGTGGGCTGGGCCGTCGAAAATGAAAAGTGGGCCGCGGTTGCGCCCTTGAGGGCACGCGTGGCAACGACTGTGCGCACCCCCGCGGTCACCGTGTTGCTCTTGACGGCCAGACTCATGGGCAAGGGGGATCCTGCCTGCTGGTCACCTAGTTTTTGCTCAAAGACGGTGCCGTTGCCCAGCACAATAATGGCATTGGGCGCGTCCTTCATGACCTGCGCGTTGAGGCCCACGCCAAACCAGACGCCGTCGGGCCCCGTGAGTGTTAGTGTGGCCAGACCACCTGGTGCCGCACCGGCATCAAGACGCAGCTTGAACGACACGACGGACTGGGCCTGGCCCACCAGTACGGCCGTTGCATGGCCACCGCCACCGCCGCTGCAGCTAGCACCACCACCGGTTGCCACCGTGTTGTAGGTGAGGGTCGTCTTGCCCGAGGCCTCGTCAACTTGGGCACTGCAGCCGGCGGGAAGACTTGGGGTGTTGGCCGTGGCGTTGATGGTTGTGTTAGCGGTAAAGCCCAACGCGTTGGCTGCGGCAAAGCACAGCTCTTTGGTGGAAACATCGGCGCTGCAAACACCGCCGGTAACCTGGGTGGCATACGTCTCTTCGATAATCTTTGTGACGCGATCGGTGCAGGGGCATTCCAGGTGGCCCGAGTAGACGGCGTCGGGACCCGAAGTAGGGGCGGCCGAGGCCGTCGATTCGGGCCCAGGCACAAAGGGCGAGCCCCACGACGTGTTACGGTTCCAGGTGTCGATTTGCATGGGCGTAATAACAAACTCCTCCGGTGAATCAATCAGCTGAGCCACACCACGTGGGTAGCCGTGGTAGCTCTTACGCGACTCGCCGCCGTTGCCCTCGCTAAAAAACTGCGAAGTTGGGATGACAGAGCTCGGGTTGGGGTCGTCAATGGCGTAGGATTGCATCAAAAGTGGGTGACCCGTGACATCCTCGCGCGTGCCGTCCAGGTCCACCATGGTGGCCGCCGCGCCACGGAGCCACGAGACGTAGTGATGATTGTAGGCGTAGTTGATGGGTACGCTAACATCCTCCGTGTTGTTGTTGTTGGCCCCAGCCTTGATGACCTGGTCCATTTCATATCCGACAATGGCCATGGTCTTGTTGGCAAAACGCTTAACAATGGCATCGGGCAGGGGCACGGCCGGGAGGCCTTGCCAAAATACCTCGCCATAGCGCGTGCTGATGGGGCCTGCGTAGACATCAAAGTATTCTGCATTCTTCGTGCCAAAATCCGTGTCAAATTGCGGGCCTCCCCCCGACGACGGCAGACCGTTGGCGATAATGTAGGGATCACCGCCGTTCATGTTCTTGCCCGTCGGCACAGACTTGACACCACCAACAGCCGAGGAGATAGCAAGCGCAAGCGCTGCAAAAATAACAAGACGCGCACCACGCATGGCTTACAATTTATGCGTACGAGAGGCGTCAATGCCAAAAAGAAGTTAGCGCGTGTAAAAAATAGGCGTGTGTGTGCGTGTGCGTGTGCGTGATATGGGGGGAGAGAATAGACGAGGTAAAAAGATACCGAGGGTGAGTGAGTGATCGATCGCCAAGGAGCAGAGCTAATGAATGAAAAAAGTCAAGAAATGAGAGGGGGGTTAGTTAGCTGGGAGAGAGAACGAGTGGGAGTTATGGATTATTTCAGAAGCAAAAAAAAGAACAAACGAAGAGAAAAAGGAAAGGAGAAGAACGGAGGGAGGGGAGGGAGGGAGGGGCCCAGGGAAAAAAAAAATTACCCCCAAAAAAACCAAAAAACAAAAAGGAAAAAAAAGAAAGACAAGACAAACACATAAACAGACGCGTCACTGAATGGGGGACATAAAAAATTAAAACTTTGGTTGAAATGAATGTACGGACCAGGACCGTACACAAAAGACAAAAATAATTAATAATAACGCCGCCCTGCCCTCACTCACTCACTCACCCTGACATTCCTCGCCCGCCCGTCTATTCTCACAGTCTACTGCGTGCGACCCTTTTACGCAATTGCAACATTTACCTTGTGCTGTCGGTGACAAGACAGAGGAGCTTTTTTTCTTTTGGTTTCACAAAGGAGGAATGACTTACACTACTATTATTAGTGTATTAGCTACAATCGCAACAGCGGTGCTATGTTCTGGCGCGCCAAGCACCCCCGCTACGGCCGCAGCTGCAGCAGCAGAAGCAACAACGACACTAACTCGGCAGGAGATGGGCAGTAGGAGTGGCGCGACCATCGCCGCCACTACTGGTCATACTACGGCTATCACGGCCAATGGCCTTACGCTTGACGTGTATGCAAATAGCGCCATGCATGGCACGCCGACACAAACTTCTATCGTGCCGAGTCTCAACGTATCGCTTCCACGCAAATCGCCATTTAGTGCCGAGGTGACGGGTGTGCTGACTTATGCGTCTGCTGGTCGCTACGCATTTAGCTGCGACTTTAATAACGCGCAGCTTGCCCTTGTCTGGATAGGCGACCACCTCGTGTGCCACTCTAGTCCGCCATGGGGAAATACGGCCTCTAGCACAGACGGCAGCATTGAGAACCCACTTGAGGCCAACAATGCCGGTACTACCATGACAGTGGTGGTTCACATCTACAGTAACGCGGCAGGCACAGCCCTTGACGACCTTACTGCTGCCGTACGCTGGCAAAAACTGGCCGCCCCTAGCAGCAGCCTTGGCGGCAGTAGTAGCAGTAGCAGTAGCAGCAGCAATGGCGACAGTCTGCGCCACAAATACCACCGCCACCAGCAGCACCACCAGCAGCAGCAGCAGCAGCAACTGCAACGGCTATCCTCCTCTCCAGCACCAGCACCAGCACTAGCACCAGCACCAGCACCGCTACCGCCATCCGTTCCCATCCCCGGGAGCGCTTTGACACCCGTGTTGCCGCAGCTTGAGGTGCAGCGTCGGACGCTGCAGAACGAGCTGAAAGCCTCGGGCTGGAACGTCTGGAGCATCAATATGCTTTCAGTCATCCGCCTACCAGAGTCGTGGGGCGTGACCACGGCTCTGTGCCAGTTTTCAACCCAGACTTGCCTTAGTAACACGCACATAGAAGACGC